>Ga0302278_10000961_pt1 | contig 36314 bp, 15 predicted proteins | sample III_Bog_N3_2_FD_194543 | JGI IMG/M metagenome (GOLD analysis project Ga0302278, IMG submission 194543) | Peat permafrost microbial communities from Stordalen Mire near Abisko, Sweden - III_Bog_N3_2 | ecosystem: Environmental > Terrestrial > Soil > Wetlands > Peat | place: Sweden: Abisko... | reverse complement strand
CCGTCGCCGGGGGCGCCGGTGGGCACCAATGCGGTGGCGGGCGGGGGGACGGAGTCGAACCGGTTTCCCTACCGGCTCACGAACACGCGCAAATCGCTGGGCCAACTCACGCATGACGGCCGTGCCATCTTGTTGGCGAATGCGCTGATTGACACGGGGGCGAAACTGGATTTTAAGATTCCGAAAAATCTGGAGTCCAAGGGCGATCCGGGGGCTTATATTGTGCAGGCGAAGGGGCTGATTGACGCGCGGTTCCGGGCGATGCTGGCGGACGCCGGGGCGCAGATGGTTTCGTATATTCCCAACAACGCGTATCTGGTGGAGATCACGCCGGGCCAGGCGGCGGCGATTTCCGGCAGCCGCCTGACGGCGGCGGTGCTGCCCTACGAGCCTTATTACAAGGTTTCCCCGAGTCTGCTGGCGGCGGCGACGGCGCAGCAGTCGTTGCCGGCCGGGCAGGTGCTCAATCTGGGGGTGTTTGCCAATGATGCGAGCACGGTTCAGGCGCAGTTAATCAACCTGGGAGTGGACATTCTGGCGGAGGATCGGTCGCCGTTTGGTCCGATTTTCCGGGTGATCGCGCCGGCGGATTGGACGGCGCTGGCGCAACTGCCGGGGGTGCAGGTGCTGGAAGCGACGCAACAGCGCCGGGCGGCGAATGATCTGGCGCGGGTGACGCTGGGGATTTCGGTGGATACGACCAATGTGAATTATCTCGATCTCTACGGCTCGAATGTGGTGGTGGAGGTGAACGATTCGGGCATTGATTCCACGCACCCGGATTTCACCCTGGGCGGGACGGCGGTTGCAGGGGTGGGGTCGGGCACCGGCACGCGCATCTTTGGCGACTCGGCGGGAAGTTTGACGGACACCAACGGCCATGGGACGCATGTGGCGGGCATCATTGCGGGGAATGGCGCGGCGAGTTACACCGTGACAAACACGCCCAGCGGTTCGGTGACGAACGCGGATTTCCGGGGCAAGGCGCCGCTGGCGGATTTGTATTCGGTGGCGTTCATCGGCGGCTTTGGTCCGATTCCGAACGAGGGCAACGATTGGGTGGGGGCCTTTGACCCGACTTACGCACTGGCCACGGCGAATCCGCTGACGGACATGTATGATGTGTCGGATTATTATTTGCAGACGACGCCGGCGATGACGAACGCCCTGATTTCCAATAATAGCTGGACCTATGGCGACAGTGATTATGATCTGGCGGCCGCCAGTTATGACGCCGCCGTGCGGGACGCCCTGCCGATGGTGACGGGTTCGCAGCCGGTGCTGTTTGTGTTTGCCGCCGGCAATGGCGGCTACGGCAACGATGCGGGCAATGGGGCCATCCCGGACACGATCGGCTCGCCGGCGACGGCCAAGGACGTGATCACGGTCGGTTCCTTGGAACAATTGCGGTATATCACGAATGAGGTGGTGGATCTGGACGGCAACACGAATGCGATTTGGGAGGCGGAGACGGACTCGGGCAACCAGGTGGCGAGTTATTCCTCGCGCGGAAACGTGGGCATTGACTTGGAGGGCGATTTCGGCCGGTTCAAGCCGGACGTGGTGGCCCCCGGGACCTTTGTATTGTCCACGCGGTCGAGCCAGTTTAATGAATACGCGTACTACGATCCGACCAATTACTCTTACGCCCCCTATCCCGGTCAGTTGGTGGACACCAATACGCTGGTGACGGAGGGCGTCAACGTGCCGGGCAACTGCGTGGGGGTGGTCATTCTGATCACGCCCAACCTGGATTCGCCGGTGCCGTTTCCGACGAACATGCCGGTGTATATTTCGCAGAACGCCCTGGTGCCCGGGCCCGGGAACAATGATTTTGTGGTTTCCAACGATACGGTGGCGATTCCGCCGGACGGTCCGGGGAATTATTTGCAAAGCCTGAACACGGGCTTTAACTTTTCCGTGGGGGATCCAACCAACATCCCGGTGGCCTTTGATCTGACGGTGGAACTGATCACGACGAACGATTTGGGCAATGAGTTTGAGGTGTTGAGCAATCTCAATGATTCGTTATCCGCCAAGCCGGAGTATTACCGGTATGAAACGGGCACGAGCATGTCGGCGGCGGCGGTGTCCGGGCTGCTGGCGCTGGTGCAGGACTTTTTCACGAACTCGCTGAGTTACCGGCCGAGTCCGGCGCTGTTGAAGGCGATGTTGATCAACGGCTCGCGGGCGGTGGGCAGTTATCAGTTCGCGCTGACGAACGCGCCGAATGACCAGGGTTGGGGGCTGCCGAACCTGCCCAACACGTTGCAGGCGGCCTGGGCGGGGCCGTTGCGGACTTCACCGGTGGCGGTGAGCGGCGGCGGCGCGGGGGGTGAGTTATTGCTCGGGAGCGCTCCCTCGGTCACGAATTCCGTATATTTACAGGATCAGGGGCCGACTTATGCGCTGGCCACGGGGGACAGCCAGACGTTCACCATTTCGATGTCGCCGGACGCGCAGGCGCAGCCGCTGCGGTTGACGCTGGTCTGGACGGATCCGCCCGGGGATCCGGCGGCGGCCATCAAGCTGGTGAACAATCTGGACCTCGTGGTGACGAACGTGGACACGGGGGATGTGTATTACGGCAATAATTTTTCGACGGCGGGCTACCCGAATTACAGCGTGGCGGCGGCCACGAATTCGCCGCCGAATCTGGACGTGGTGAACAATGTGCGGAATATTTTCCTGCAACAACCCCTGGCCACGAATTATACGGTGACGGTGGTGGGCCGGAGCGTGAACGTCAACGCGGTGTCGGCGGAAACGAACAATGTGGTGCAGGATTATGCGCTGGTCATCACCTCGGGCGACGGGGACAGCGTGGTGACGAACGCCTTCAAGATCACGCCGAACCCCATTTCGCCCAACTCGATCTCGTCCAATCCGACGGCCGATCAGAACATCACCTATGTCACGACCACCAATACGCCGCTGCTCAACCAGACGGCCGGGGAGAACTCGCCGTTGCTGGGAACGAACACGGTGGTGGTGGGGACGAATTCGACGGTGGCGACGAACGCCCTGGTGACGATCGGCCAGACCAACCAGTGGCATTTCTATGTGGTGACGAACACCACGGGTTACACCAATGCGGCGTTCATTACGTTTAATCCGCAGACCATGGCGTTGCCGACCCTGGGTGCGCTGGCGGATACCGTGGCGGATGCCACGCGCCCGGAGGCGAACATTGACCTATACGTGGCCACTGACCCGAATGGCGGCGGGGGCACGCTGACGAATCTGGATCCGGTGGTGATTTCCAACTGCGTCAACAGTGTCGGTTTCCAGCAATACCAGGCGTCGCTCGGGTCGGGCGGGACAAAATTTGTGGCGTATTCCAACTCGGTGCAGAACCAGGTGTATTATATCGGGGTGAAGTCGGAGGATCATCTGGGGACGTGGTATGGTTTTCTGCCGGTGTTCAGCGCGTATCCGTTCAGCCAGATGAATTCGGACGGGAGCGAGACGGTGAACGGGTTGACGCTGCCGGTGAATATTCCCCTGGGGAGTCCGAGCCACGCGGGGACGGCGCTCATTTTCGCCCTGGCGCTCTATCCGCTGACGGTGGACGAGGTGATCGTGACGAACGGTCTCTTGTCCCAGAATGTCGGGAATCTCTATGGTCAACTGGCGCACAATGACACTTATGACCTGCTGAACACCCACGATGGTTACGGGGTGGTGAACACTAATTTTATTTTTTACGATTCTCCGGCCAATCCGATTAATACGCCCATCGGGCCGGTGCGCATTGACCCGACGGCGAAACCTTCGGATGGCCCGGGGAGTTTGGTGAGTTACCGGACGCAGCCGGCCATCGGACCCTGGATTCTGACGGAGGCGGACAATGTGCCGGTGCAGACGGCCAGTAACACGGTCTTCGGCCTGCGGATTTATCCGCACACACCGCCGGACAAGGGGCTGCATGTGTATATCGCGGGCCAGTCGGCGTATTACGACTATATTGACGTGCCGGCCGGGGTGACGAACCTGACGTTGAGCGTGACGAACGAGACGCTGCCCACCACGATTGCGCCATTGGAGGTTTTCTTGCGGTTTGGGGCGGATCCCAGCCCCACCACGGTATTTCCGCCGACGATCTATGATCAGATGATGACAGTCAGCAATGGGGTGCCGCCCAACACCTATCCCGGGGGTTCGCTGTCGGTGGGGCCGGCGTCCATCCCGCCGATTCAGCCGGGGCGGTATTATTATGAGATTTACAATCCCAGCCTCAGTCCGGCCACGAATGTCTATGTCGTTGCCACGCTGCAATACGCGGCGGTTTCCGGCGGGGCGACGTTCGTCTCGCCCACGGTGCCGGTGGCGATCCAGGATGACGCGGTGGTGACCAACTCAATCACGATCACGAACACGGAGACGATCTTCTCGGCGGCGGTGGGGGTGGTGGTGGATACGCCGCGGGTTTCGGACCTGACGCTGACGCTGGTGAGTCCCACGCGGGCGCGGTATGTGCTGATGGAGAACCGGGGCGGGGATTATGCCACGAACCTGGGGCACTTGAACATCACGACGAACACCTTCGGCACGACCTCCGCCGGCGGTTACCTGGCCAGCACCAACGTCTTCGGGCCGGTGCCGAACCAGGGCATCCTGCTGATTGATTATGATATGTATACGATTCCAGATGAATTGGTGGTGTATTACGACGGGGTGAAGATTTTTGACTCGGGCGAGGTCAGCTTCACCGGCGAGTTTGTGGTGCCCTACGGCCCGGGAAATTCGACGAATCTGACCATTCTGATGAATCCGGGGAATAATTCGACGTCGTCGGATCAATGGACTTACACGCCGTTTGTGGTGTCGGAAAATTACACGTATCTGACGTTCACGAGTGACACGAACCTGGCGCCGGTGCCGATCAAGTTTGCCATACCGCCGTTTGACCTGACGGATGAGGGCACGAATTACACCTTGGATGACATTAACGTGGCGACGAACGGGGATTATATCGCGCCGACGAATGTATATGATTTGTTTGGCGGCTGGAATCTGGCCACCGCGCAAACGAATGTGATCGTCAATCCAACGAACTCGGCGGTGTTGGTCACGAATATTCTCCTGCTGACGAACAACGAGGTGAGCGTGGTGACCGATCCGGCCAACGCCTACGTGGGCAGCAATTATCTGGCGCTGGGGTTGGGCACGATGACGCGGATGATCCCGACGACCCCGAACCGGGAATACACGGTGGCGTATTCGTATCGCGGACCGGGCATCGCGGGTTGGTGGCGCGGGGAGGGGAACGCCACGGACAGTTCGGATCCGGAAACCAATGGGAACAACGGGTTGCTGATTGGGCGGTTCACGTTCCCGGCGGGCGAGGTGGGCCAGGCCTTCGGGATGGAGGCGCAGGGCGAGTTGTATGAGTTTGCGGGCACGAATGATTATGTGCAGGTGCGCCAGGCGCCGGCCCTGGATGTGGGCGTGGGCAGCGGGTTCACGGTGGAGGGTTGGATCAATCCGACGAATCTATACACGCAGGAGCCGCTGGTGGAATGGCTGGCGCACATGCCGACGAACACGGCGGTGACGAACCTTCAAATTCTGGCGGGGCCGTTTTTGGATCGCGGGACGGGGCACTATTATTATCTGCTGGGGGCGACGAATTGGACGACCTCGGAACAGTGGGCCACGAAGATGGGCGGCCACCTGGCGACGATCAACAGTGAGAATCTGCAAAGCTGGGTGTTTGACACGTTCGCTGATTACGGCGGGACGAACCGCAATTTATGGATCGGTCTGAACGACGCGGCGAACCCCGGGTCCAATGTCTGGAGCAGCGGGGAGACGAACGTGGTTTATTCCAACTGGCTGCCCGGGGAACCGACGAATTGCCTTGGCGACTCCTTTTATACGTTGATTCTGGGTTCCACCAACACGGAGGCGGGCCTGTGGACCAAGGCGGAGAACAACGGGACGACCTGCACGGTGACGTCCACCAACCAGGCTTTTGGGGTGGTGGAGCTGAACGACATTCCGACCAACGGGGTGCAACTGTGGGTGTCCGTGACCAATTCACCCGCCACGGGCAACGCGATTCTCAGCAGCAACGGCTGCCTCTACGCGAACCTGGTGGACACCACGAACGGGTTCCACGAAATCTGGTCCGCGCCGGGCCTGATCCAGAGCAACTATTATCAGCACGTCGCCCTGACGTATGACACCAACACGGGTTGGGCCCGGCTTTATTACGAGGGGACCAATGTGTGCTCCACCAATCTCGGGGTGTTCACCCCCAAGACCACCGGCGATTTGTTGCTGGGCAGGGACATGAGCCGGTTGACGAACAATTATTTCTCCGGGGCGATGGATGAAATGAGCATTTACAGCCGGCGCCTGTCCGATGCGGAGATTCTGGCCATCTACCAGATTTCCGCGCTGGCCACGAACCAACTGAATACCAACGGTATCGAAAACACCCCCGGCAAGTTCAACGCGGCGTATGATCCCGCCTTCAGCCTGGCCGAGGCGTTGGTGAGCCTCGGGGGGCGGACGAACTTGATCTTTGGCAACAACACCAACTGGCAGCGCATGAGCTATACGTTCATCGCCGACTCCAACACGATTCCGTTCCAAATCACCGGGATCGAGCCGGGGATGTTGCTGGCGGATTTCACCGTATCGGAAACCGCCCTGGGCAATTTGTATTACCAGCCGGAGCAGCCGCTGGATCCGATCGTCGGCGAAGTGGCGGCGGGGGTCTGGACGCTGGAAATCCAGGACAACCGCGCGAACGACACCAATTTCCCGGCGCAACTGGTGAGCTGGCAGTTGCAGTTCCAATTGCAAACCAACGCGCCCATTCCCATCCCGCTGGGGGCGGAGACGCCCGCCACCAACACGGTGCCGCCGGGACAAGTCGCGTATTTTTATGTGCCCGTGCCGAGTTGGGCCACGTCGGCCACGAATATTCTGGTTTCGTCCACGGAATCGGTGGATTTGCTCTATGATTCAACCGTCCCGCCCCTGGCAACCGACCTGCAAATGCTGACTGATGTGACTAGCGGCATCGGCCAGCCCATTCTGACCACCAACAGCACGCCACCCCTGACGACGAATTATTATTACCTGGGGGTGTCGAATGTCAGCTCTGCGCCGGCCACGTTTGTTGTGCGGGTGGATTTCAACATCACCGCGCTGAGCAACAGCGTCCCCTTGACGGGCACGCTGACGACGAACGACGACGTGCGCTATTTCTCCTTTGTGGTCTCCTCCAACGCCTACGAGGCGACCTTCCAACTGCTGCAACTCAGCGGCAACGCGAATCTGGTGGTCAATTACGGGACGCCGCTGCCCAACCTGACCAATGCGGACTATGGCAGTTTTGGCGTGAGCAACGTGGTGGATAGCATCTACGTGCTGACCAACTCCCTGCCGGTGCCGCTGGCGCCGGGGACCTGGTATATCGGCGTGTTCCGCAGTCAGCCCGGCCCGGTGACTTACACCGTGCTCGCCAAGGAAACGGACCTGACTTCGACGCAGGCCGCCTATACGGTGATTCCGCTGACCAATAATGTGCCGTTCAACTTTACGGCCGGTCCCGGCGCGGCGCTGACCAACTTCTTCAGCTTCTCCGTGACCAATTCGCCCGCCCGGATTCATTTCGCGCTCTACAATCTGACCGGCAACGGCGACCTGATTGTGCAGACAAACGCCCCGCCGCTCGCGCCGCCCTGGTTCCAGAGCAGCCAGGAGCCGGGCCTGGTGCCCGAATACATTTACCAGGGCACCAACAACGTATTGACGAACCTGAATGCGGTCTGGTATCTCGGCGTGCCCAACAACGAGACCAACTTGATTCATTACACCATCCTGGCGGTGATTGACACGAACCTGCTGCCCGCGTTCCCCGGCGCGACCGGCGCCGGCGGCTACACGGCGGGCGGGCGCGGCAGCACGAACCTATATCATGTCATCAACCTGAATGACGATGGTCCGGGCAGCTTGCGCTACGGGGTGAACGCATTCACCAACGGCGGCACGATTGTGTTTGATGTGTCCGGCAACATCGTCCTCCGGTCGCCGCTCGTCATCACCAACTCGGATCTGACGATTGCCGGTCAGACGGCGCCCGGCGACGGCGTCACCCTGGAAAATTACCCGACGCTGTTGTCGGGCGCGGAGGATGTGATCCTCCGGTATCTGCGCTTCCGGCCGGGCGCGTCCGCCAGCACGACGCGGCCGATTCTGCCGCCGGGCGGTCCCGGGGCCTTTACCAACCTCACCCCGGGTGATTCGCTGGCGTTTACGAACGCGGCGAATGTCATCATTGACCATGTGTCGGCCTCCTGGAGCACCAACGCCGTGGTGGAGGTGCTGGCGTCCACCAATATCACGGTGCAGTGGTCCGTGATCGCGGATAGTTTGTACACTACAAACGGTCGGAACGGGTATGGCTCCCTGTTGCGTTATGGCAACGGCTCGCTCAGTTTCAACCACAACCTCTATGCGGACAATTACAGCGCCAGCCCGCAGGTGGGTGAGAATCTGACCCTGGATTTCGTCAACAACGTCATTTACAACTGGGGTTTGCTGCCGGGTTGGAGCACCAACGCACTGATCAACGGGGCCTATGATGCCACCAACGAGCTGAATTACGCCGGCAATTACCTGATCGCCACCGTCAATTCGCAGACCAATGACATTGCGTTCTGGAGCGCCACCAACACCTGGATCTTTCAGACCAACAACTTCATTGATTTCAACACGAATTACGCGCCGCAGTCGCCGTTGGATGGCGCGCCCACGGGTTGGGCCATGTTCACCAATCTTTACACGCCTTTCGGCCAGCCCTTCGTGCTGCCGTATCCGCCCGGGATCAATGCCACCCTGCCGACGGCGACCGCCGAGCAAGCCTACCAAGCCTATGAAGACGTGCTGGATTTTGCCGGCGCGCAACTCGCCCGCGACGCGGTGGATACGAACCTCATCTGGAATGTCCGCAACCAGACCCCTGTGCCGTTCCTCGCCTCGGCCAACGACTGGCCCGCGCTGGAGACCCGCCAGCAACCCCTGGACACCGATCAGGACGGGCTGCCGGATTATTGGAAAATCACCTTCGGGCTGAGTCTGACCAACGCCGTGCAGAACCTCACCAATATCACCGCCAGCGGTTATTCGCAGTTGGAAACCTACCTCAACTGGCTGGCCGGGCCGCATGCGCTCACCGTCGGCACCAATCCCGTGGGCGTGAATTTATACCGTCTGGCCGGACGCACGGGCCGCCTGTCCTTTTTCGTCACCAATGCGCTGAACGGCTCGGTGGTGCTCACCAACGAAGTCTATACCAATACGATCTACACCAATGGCGCGGTCTTCACCAACGAGGTCGTGGTGTGGACCAACACGCAGGCCATCTTCACCCCGTCGAACAATTACGTCAGCACGCCCACCAATCCGGCGTCCTTCGACTTCTATGTGACGAATAATGACACCGTAGCCTCGTTCGGTCCCGTGACGGTCAGCGTGATGGTCAGTGCGACCAACATAGTGATGACGCCCACCATCATTGATTTGACCAACGGCGTGCCCTACACCCTGACGAATGCCGGGCCGGTGGCGCTGTTGACCAATCTCTTCCGGTACACGGCCACCAACTCACCCGGGGCCATCCTCTTTGAACTCTACGGGCTCACCGGGAGCGGCAACCTGGTGATGCAGGAGAATGGGTTTCCCGAGGTGCCGTATAATCCCAATCTATCCACCTCCCCCGGCACGAACGCCCAGTATATCCTGGTGCAAACCAACGGCGCCAACGGATTGCCCAGCGTCATTCAGGCCAATCTCAACGCCCAATGGTATCTGGGCGTGGTGAATGACACCAACTACCCCATCACCTACACCGTTCTGGTGACGCAACTCCCCGTGCCGCCCAACATCATCACGCTCACCAATGATAAGCCCTATTCTTTCACGGCCGGCCCCGGCCCGGACCTGACGAATTTCTTCAAGTTCAACGTCAGCGATTCGCCGTCCTCAGTGCAATTCAGTTTGTATAACCTCAGCGGCAACGGGGGGTTGACGGTGGAGACCAATGCGCTCCCCTTCGCGCCGCTGTATAACTGGAGCACCACTCCGGGCAACAATCCCCAAACGATCACGCTGGGCATCAATGCCGGGATGCCCAGTCTGAATGCCGCCTGGTTCCTGGGCGTGCCCAACAGTGATCCCAGCCAGATTGCCTATACGATTGTAGCGGAAGAATTCACCACCACCCCGCCGATTCCCCTCACCACCAATGTGCCGGCGAACGGCATCATCCCCTCCGGCGGGACCACCTATTATCAGGTCAGTGTGCCGCCCTATGCGGCCTGGGCCAGCAACCTCTTGCTGTCGGCCAGCGGACCGCTGAATCTCTGGTTTAGCACCAATCTTCCCCCCACGGCGGGGAATTCCGATGACGCCGAGCTGCTCACCAACTCCACCAGCGGCACGGCGGTCTTTGGCACCAACGTCCTGGCGCAAATCATTGGCGCCACCGAACTCGTGCCCGGCGGGATCTACTATCTGGCGGTGCAAAACAACACCGCCTCCACGGTGACCTATTCGTTGGAAGTGGCGTTTGCCTTGAACCTTCCCGGAATCGGGGCTCCGCTCGTCACCAACTTCCCGGCGGCCAACATCACTGCCACCACGGCGACGCTGTCGGCGTCGGTCGTCCCCAACGGGGCCGTCACCGCCGTCTATTTTGCATATGGGCTGACCAACAGCGTCACCAACTTCTCCCCGGTGGTGGTGCTGACCAACAGTTTATACAGCGTCTGGCCGGTGACGACCACCCTCACCGGCCTGCTGCCGGGCAACACCTATTATTTTGAGGTGATTGCCACCAACAGCGCCGGGGCCTCCACCAATGGGCTGAATGGCGCCTTTAACACTCCCGCCCTCCCGCCCGCCGTAACCACCGAACCGGCCACCAACGTCACCTCCACCAGTGCCACCCTGGTGGCCTTGGTGAATCCCAATGGCACCAACACCACGGTCTATTTTGAATACGGCACCAACACCAGTTACGGGCAGCTAACCACAGTCGTTTCCTTGACGGGCAATTTGAACACGGCGCAACCGGTGACCCGCCCGGTGGCCGGCCTCTTGCCGGGGGTGGTCTATCATTATCAGGCCCTCGGCGCCAACAGCGCGGGCACCAACTTCGGCGGGGATCTGACCTTTACGAACGCACCCGCCGCACCCTCCGTCACCACCGTGGCGGCCACCAATGTCACCTCGACGACGGCCACCTTGCTGGCGTTGGTCAACCCCAACGGCGCCGTCACCACGGTGTATTTCGCCTATGGCACCAACACCGGTTATGGGTCGTTCAGCGGCACCACCCAACTGGTCAACAACCTGACCAGTGCGCAATCCGTGGCCTTGAGCATTTCCAACCTCGTGCCGGGGATCACCTATCATTTTGAGGCGATTGGCGCCAACCGCGCGGGCACCAATGACGGCGTTGATTTGACCTTCACCACCCCGGTGTCCGTGCCCTCGGTCACCACGCTGCCGGCCACCAATGTGGCTTATCCCGGCGTCACCCTGCCGGCGCTGGTCAACCCCAATGGCACGGCGACCACGGTGTATTTCACCTATGGCACCACCACGAATTACGGCGCTCAGACCCTCGCGAGCCTGCTGAACAATTCTTTAAACAGCCCGCAACTGGTGACCAACGGATTGGCGGGCCTGTTGCCCGGCGTGATCTATCATTACCAGGCGGTGGCCACCAATGCCGCGGGCCCCGCCTACGGCGGCGATCAGACCTTCACCAATCCCATCACGGCGTTCGCCATCCAGAGCATTGTCGCAACCAACCAGGGTTATCTCCTCAGTTGGCTGGCCCCCACCAATTATCAATTCAACGTGCAATGGATCAATGCGCTGTCGCCGACCAACTGGGCCACCTTCACCAACGTGATTATCTACACCGGTCCGGTGACTCCCACCAACGGTTGGTTCTTCTACTTTGATAATGGCAGCCAGAGCGGCGGACTCAGCCCCGACCGTTTCTACCGGCTCCTGCTGGCCGTGACCGCCAACAACACGCCGCCTGTCCTGCCCGCCATCAGCAGCGTCTATGCCGTCAACCCGCTGGTTACCCTCGTGGTGACCAACACCGCGACGGACGCCAACCCCAACGCCACCCTGACTTATACGATTTCCAGCACGCTGATTGAAACCAATCCCCCGGTCATCGGCGCCACCAACGGCATCATTGCCTGGACCCCCACCCTGGCCCAGGCCGGGCTGACGAACCTCATCACCACGATCGTGACGGACAACGGCCAGACACCCCTGGGCGCGACCAACTCCTTTGTGGTGATCGTCAATCCGATTCCATTCTTCACCAGTGTTCAAGTCGGGAAGGAGGCCGTGGTGCTGCAATGGACGGCGGCGGCGAACAACCGGTTCCAAATCGGCTGGACGACCAACCTCCTCACCCCCTGGACCTATGTGCCGGCCAACCCGCCCTACTTGACCTCGCCGTATACCAATTATAACTATCAGGATCCCGACACCCTGGACGCCGCCAAATTCTACCGTTTGCGCCAGTTACCGTGATTTCCGCAGCGAAACCGCCGGGAGATACTCGCCCCGCGGGCTTCGCCGCCACCAGGCGCCGTCCGCGCGCCGTTCGGCGAAGTCCGTGAATTGGTAATCGTATAATTCGGCGCGGATGAAGCGCGGCGGATGCTCGGGAAACGGGTTGCGGGCCAGCAGCGCCGGCACGTCCGGGGACCCCTGCAACAACCGTTCGCAAAAGCTTTCGAACCAGGGATTCTGCTCCGGCCCGCCCAGCGCCGCAAACCACATCTGCCAGTCCAGGCGCGGCTGGAAGGGGGCGACGAACGCCGGTCGCCGGTGGACCTCGCCCGGCTTGTATTTGAATTCGTAAGGCCGCCAGTGGGCGCCGTCGTTGCTGCCTTCCACGATGATCTCGTTGCGTTGCGTCGTCATCACCGCAAACAATCCGTAGCTGTTCACACTGCGGAAGGGCGCGAGTTCCCCCGCCACCCACGCGAACGGAGCCAGCCAGGCGGACCGCCACCCCAGCGTGTCTGCCACCCGCCAGCCGGAGGCGCTCAGCCAGACCACGGCCACCCCGAGGAGGACCGGACGCGGCCAGCGGCGTGGCGGGACCGGGGACCGGGGTTGATGATGGAACGAAAGCCACGTCCGCAGCCGGGCGGGGATCAGGCGGGCCACCGCAAAATCATCCAGCAACAGCAGGCAGAGGGCGAGCGTCAGCCAGTTGAAAAAAGTATAATTTCCCGTGAGCAGGATGAGCACTTGCAAGGCCGCCAGCAGCGCCCCGCCGGCCAGCCGCAGGCGGCGCGGCGCGAAGATCAGAAACGGCGCGCCGATTTCAATGCCGAACAGGGCGGCGCAGGAGCATTTCTGAAACCAGACCGGCAATTGCTGCGCATACCAGCCCAGCCAGGTTGGCAGCGGCTGCGTTTGATAATGGAACGTCAGCGCCGTGAGCCGGCGCCACGACGGGTCGCCGCTCAGGAGCTTCACGCAGCCCGAGAGAAACATCAGTTTGAACAACAACAACCGCAGCAACCAAAGCGACAGGCGTGATGGCGGCGTTTCATGTGCCAACCGGGGTCGGAGCTGCAGCGGAGCGAGAAAAATGGCCAGCAAGCCGGTTTCCAACAACAGGTTATCCCATTGAAAGGCGTAAAAATCGCGCCCCACCGTCACCAATGAGAGATACAGCAGCCACAGCAGAAAGAGCGCGGGCGCGGGCGCTAGACCCATGAGCAAGACGAAGGCGAGCCCCATTCCCGCCGCGCATTGACAATGCAGGAAAGCGTCGGAATCATTTCCCCAGCACAGCGTGGGCAAAAGGTGAAAGCGTTCCCAGCCGATATCCAGCGAAGCGCATTGCTGGTTCATCGCCGGTATGAACTGATCCACCGGTAGAATGCCGTTGTGTCCGATCAGGCCGTCGGCCTGCCTCCAGAATGAGAGGAAGGCCACCAGATAAATCACGCCGAGGCCGCGCAAAAACAACCGGCGGATCCGGTAATGCGATGGTGCCTCCACCCGCCGCCCCCAGCCCCAGCGCGTCAGCCGGGAGAAAAACGGGCGGTGCTCCGCCACCAACCGGTAGGCCCGCTCCGCGAGCCGCGCCAGTCCCGGCGAAGCCGCGTAGGCGCGCCCCGGCCATTGCCAGCGGGGATTCCCCGCCAGCGCGCGGAAGACCGCCTCCGCGCCCGAACAGACCGCGCCATCCGGGGCGATGAACTGGACGGCCTCCGCGAACTGGGCGGCGGGAATTTCAGGAAATTGCTCCGCGATGCGCGGGTTCTGCGCCGGCAGATAATCCACCGCCTCTCCCGTGAGTTGCCGCCAGCGGCGAATCCAGAGCGTGCAAAAATGGCAGTCGCCGTCAAAGACCAGCAGTGGCTTGGACGGTGGTCGGGCGACACGGAGACCCCGGTTCATATCCCGCTAATACCGCAAAATCAGGGTCGGGGCACGACAAATCACCGCGTCGTGGTGGTTCCCTTGCGGTTTTTTTGTAAGGATTGGCCTTCCGGCACGACCCAACAGCCGGAACGAATCAACTGATTTTGACCGCTGGATTTGAAACAATGAACGTTATGAACATAACGCCGGATGCCGTCCGTTTACATGTTAGTTCGCCGGCTCACTACGCCACGCGGTTGGCGCGAAATCGCGATGACGTTCGCGCCGCCCAAGCCTTGCGGTTCCAGGTCTTCAATCTGGAACTTCACGAAGGGCTGGAAGAGTCCTACGCGACCGGCCTGGACGAAGATCCGTTTGACGCGGTTTGCGATCATCTCATTGTTGAACATCTGCCCTCCGCCCAGATCGTCGGCACCTACCGGCTGCAAACCGGCCCGAACGCGGCGCGGCATTTGGGTTACTATTGCGCCCAGGAATTTGAATTCGAAACCTTCGAGCCGTTGCGCCCGGGGATGATTGAATTGGGACGGGCCTGTGTGCATCCCCGGCATCGCAACCTCGTCGTCCTCGGCCGGCTCTGGAAAGACATTGCCGACTATGCCCGGCGGCACGCTGCGCGGTATCTCTTTGGTTGCAGCTCCCTCACCGCGCAAGATCCGGCGGTGGGCGCTTCGGCGTATGCCGATTTGTGCCGCCACCATCTCGCGCCGCCCCGGTGGCGCACCGGGCCGCGACCGGCCTTCGATTGCCCGCTGCACGAACTCGCCGTCGAGCCCGTCAAAATTCCCAAGCTCCTGCGCGCCTACCTGGCGCTCGGCGCCCGGATCTGCGGTCCGCCCGCGCTGGACCGGACTTTCAAGACCATTGATTTTCTCACCCTGCTCGATTTGGAGGCCCTGCCCGCCCTGGCACGGCAGAAATTTCTCGGCGGGTGAACTCGCTGGCTTACACGGCCGCTGGGTCTGCCGGCAAGCCCCACAAGCATGACCGGCTCCCGCAGTCGTCGCCCCGCCTCATTGTCCCGGTAGGGACAACCCGGGATTAGCCCGGCGTTTCAACGCCGGGTTTGGTCCCCACCCGCCACCAGTCCCGAAGGTGCGGCTGAAATTCATGTCAACCTGTGGGATATGGCCCATTTTCAGCCGTCCCTTCGGGACTTTGGCCCTGCAATAGCACCCCCGGCATTGAAATGCCGGGCTAGTGTGCTTGGCAGGTGTGATGAACTATCGGGTTGAAAGGAACCCGACGGAGGCGGTGACGCCATCCGTAGTGGAAAGCTAGGCAGAGGCCGCAAGGCGCAGGTCGAAAGAGCCGGAAGTTCGCCGGGAATCTTCGTGGGTGGGTGGGCCATCCCGCCATTGCGGGAGCCACCCCGTTCCCGCGTTAAGGAGGCGTAAATAAACAAAGGTGGCATGCGCAACACAATCCGCCATCCCGAAGCGGTGTCGCTCCCGTAACTGCGGGATTGCCCCGCACCTTACACGCATTTATGGTTTTCAAAGGCAACCGTCGCCACCATGAAATGCGTGTAAGGTGCAGGCGCTTGCCACCGCATCTCCATAGGATCCCCGGCTTCTCTGCGTTCGCTGCGCCTCTGCGCGAAAAAATTGGGGGCTTCGGCTTTCGGCTTTTGCGACGGCGGGGGGTTGACTTCACGGTGGATTTTCCGTAATGACAATGCATCATGAACTCACGCTTTGCCCGCCGATGGCTTCCTGCCGGTTTGATCCTCGTCGTCCTGTTCCTGCGCACCGCGCCGCTTATCGGGGCGCTGGAATATGAACCGAAGCCGGCGGATCCTTACTTCGATAAATTCAACCCGATGAAAGCCCCGGCCCCCGGGCCGTTGCTGTTGCAGTCGGGCGACCGGTTGGCCATCATTGGCGATTCGATCACCGAACAAAAAATGTATTCGCGGATCCTCGAGGACTATCTCACGGCCTGCGTGCCGGAATTGAAAATCACCGTCCGGCAACTGGGCTGGAGCGGGGAGACGGCGGAGAATTTTCGCAAGCGGATGAAGTCGGACTGCCTGCGCTTTCAGCCCACGGTGGCGACCTTGTGCTACGGCATGAATGATTGCCGCTACCGGCCCTACGACTTGGTGAATGGCGAGTGGTATCGCAGCAATTATCTGGCGGTGGCGCTGGGGCTGAAAGCCGCCGGGGCGCGGGTGGTGCTGGGGTCGCCCGGTTGCACCGGGAAAATGCCCGCGTGGATCAAAACCAAAAACACCACGCTGGATGAACTCAACCTGAACCTCTGCACCCTCCGCGATATTGACGTCCAGATCGCCCAGTCCGAAAAGGTGCGGTTTGCCGACGTGTTCTGGCCCATGTATGAGGCGGGCTTTGCCGCGCAAGCCAAATACGCGCAACCCGGTAAGCCCTACGAAATCTGCGGTCACGACGGAGTGCATCCCGGCTGGGCCGGGCACGTGGTGATGGCTTATGCGTTTCTCCGCGCCATGGGCTTGGACGGGGACCTGGGCGTCATCCGCGTGGATTTAGAGGCCAACACCGCCACGGCGACTTCCGGCCATACCATCACCGGTTTCGCCAACCAGGAGGTCACCGTGGTCAGCACCCGGTATCCGTTCTGCGCGGAGGGCGCGGTGGCGAGCGACCAGAGCCTCCGGTCCGGCACCACGCTGGTGCCGTTTTTCAAGGATCTCAGCCGGTTCCAACTCGTGGTCACCCACGCGCCCGCCGCCAATTACCAGGTCATCTGGGGCGTGACGACCAACACCTACTCCGCCACGCAATTGGCGGACGGGGTGAATCTGGCGGAGGATTTTGTGACGAACCCGTTCACCGCCCAGTTCCATAAAGTGGATGACGCGGTGGCGGCCAAGCAGGCTTACGAAACCACCCAGATCAAGAAGATTTTTCACGGCCCGGAGGGCAAGGCGGACATCACCAAGGCCGTGGCCGATACGGAAGCCGTGCGCGCACCGTTGGCGGCGGCCATCGCTGATGCCATGGTGCCGGTGACGCATACGATCCGGTTGGTGGCGGTGCCGTGAGCGGAGATTCCGGGCCGACGGCGGTTCAGCTTTTTTAACCTCGAGGCTTCGCCTGACTCGTCATTGGGGCGGCTTGGCACTGCCGCCGGAACAGGCGATACAGGTGCCGGGGAGAAATTGTCAGGGAAGGGAACGGCTCGCACTGGCGTGCTCGCCGGTGACAGGCTGGAAGCCTGTGCCACCTTGAAGCCGCCCGCACGCCCCCGGTCAAATCACCGTGCCGTGCGGAATAATCCCGTTTTTGGGGATGATCACGATGCCGTCGCGAATGAAATAGAGGGCGTGATCCACGTTCTCGGGCTTGCCGGCCGGGGAGATGGTGACGTGGTTGCCGATCCGGGCGTTCTTATCAATGATCGCATTTTCGATGTGGCAGTGGGTGCCAATGCCCACGCGGGGCAGGCCGTCCTGTTCGTGTTTGGCGACCGATTCCGCCGACTCGTAATAATCGCCGCCCAGCACAATCACCCGGTTCAATTCCGTGCCTTCACCGACGATGGTGCGCAGCCCGACAATGGTGTTGCGGATGATGGCATGGTTGATGATGCAGCCGTCCGTGACCAGCGCGTGGTCAATTTGGGCGCCATTGATTTTTGAACCCGGCAGAAACCGGGGGCGGCTGAACACCGGAGCCTCCATGTCAAAGAAATTGAAGCGGGGCAGTTCGGAAACCAGATCGAGGTTGGCCTCAAAAAAGGAGCGGATCGTGCCGATGTCCTCCCAGTAGCCCTGGAAAATATACGCGAACACGCGGTGCGACTTGATGGCGTGCGGGATGATGTGTTTGCCGAAATCGGACAGCGGGTTGTCGAGCAGGTCGCTGATGAGCTTGCGGTTGAACACATAAATGCCCATCGAGGCCAGGTAGGATTCTCCGGTGCCCGGGATATCCAGTGATTGCTGCAACTCCGGCGTGAGTTGGAGGCCTTCATACTGGCTGTCCTCCTTCGGCTTTTCCACGAACCGGGTGATGCGGTGATCCGCCGTGATCTGCATGATGCCCAGGGAACTGGCTTCTTTGCGCCCCACGGGCAGGGTGGCGATGGTGATGTCGGCCTGGTTTTCAATATGCTGCGCGATGACCTGCCGGAAATCCATGCGGTATAACTGGTCGCCGCTGAGAATGATCAGGAAATCAAAGTCGTGGTTGAGGAAATGGACGAGGTTTTTGCGCACGGCATCGGCCGTGCCTTCATACCACGAGGTGTTGGTGAAGGTCTGTTGCGCCGCGAGGATTTCCACGAACCCGCTGGAAAACTGGTCGAACTTGTAGGTGCGCGAAATGTGGCCGTGCAACGAGGTGGAATTGAACTGGGTGAGGATGTAGATGCGGCGGAAACCGGAGTTGATGCAATTGGAAATGGGGATGTCCACCAAGCGGTATTTGCCGGCCAGGGGCACGGCGGGTTTGGCCCGTTCCTTGGTCAGGGGAAACAGGCGCGTCCCCTGACCGCCCCCCATGATGACGCAGAGGACTTTGCTGACGTTGAGTGATTGGCGGCCGGTTTGTGACATAACAATTTAGTTGATTTGCCCCAACACCTTAACGCCGTCGGCCCGGAAAAATCAAGCAACCGATTGGAAAAAGTTGCCGCCACGACGGTTCAGACGGGGAAGGCGATGTTGCTTGGCGATACGTCCACCATGTAAACATCCAGTTCCTCGAGTGCTCCGATGACTTTTTGCACCTTCGGCCAGTGGTTTTCGAACTGTTCGCGCTTCTCAGCTTCCCACTCCCTCCATTTCTCCTCGGGGAAGCCGGGCGGCGCATCCAGATATGCACCGGCAAAATCCAGGAAAAGACTGTTTTTCGGTCGCCAGATCCCCAGTCCCGGCCGAACCTATTCTACCATAAACGGACTGAATTCCTCGCGTAAGTGGGGCGGGATGCGCACTTTAAACCGGGCGTTTTTCCCACCGTAACGGCTGGACACCACCTGGCCCACGGCGTGGATGCGCGCGATGACGGCCGCCTGCTCCTGCGGCACGCGCAAATCCAGGACCTCCCGGACGGGCCGCAATTGCGTGCCCAGTTCCGCCAGCAACTGCGGAACCCCCTCGCCGGTCTTGGCCGAGATGCCGACCGCCTGGGGAAAATGTTCGCGCAACCCCGCCGGCACGCCGCCCGGGAGCCGGTCCATTTTGTTGAAGACCATCAGCGCCGGTTTATCCGCCGCGCCGATCTCCGCCAGCACCGTGTTCACGGCGAGAATCTGTTCCTCCGCCAGCGGATGGCTCACATCCACGACGTGCAGCAGCAGGTCCGCCTGCACGACCTCCTCCAGCGTGGCCTTGAACGCCTCCACCAGTCCGTGCGGTAATTTCTTGATGAAGCCCACGGTGTCCGTCAGCAGCACGTTCTGATTGGTGGGCAGCCGCAGCCGCCGGGTGGTCGGATCGAGCGTGGCGAACAGCTTGTCCATCGCCAGCACCCCCGCGCCGGTGAGTTGGTTGAGCAGGGTGGATTTGCCGGCATTCGTGTACCCCACAATCGAGGCGAGCGGCCAGTTGCTGCGCTGGCGGCCGGCCCGCTGGGTGGCCCGCTGGCGGCGCACAAAATCCAGGTCGTGCGTGAGGCTGTCAATGCGTTCGGAAACCTTCCGGCGGTCCGCCTCCAATTGCGATTCGCCTTCGCCCCCGCGCATCCCGATGCCGCCGGACTGGCGCGAGAGATGCCCCCAAAACCGTGTCAGGCGCGGCAGCAAATGCCGGAGCTGCGCCAGTTCAATTTGCAGCTTGCCTTCCCGCGTGCGGGCGCGCTGCGCAAAGATGTCCAGAATCAGCGCCGTGCGGTCCAGGATTTTGCATTCAAAGATTTTTTCCAGGTTCCGGCTCTGGGCGGGCGAAAGTTCATCGTCAAAAATCACCGTGTCCACCCCATGCTGCCGGCAGCAGGCGGCGAACTCCTCCGCCTTGCCCTTGCCAATGAACGTGGCTGCGGTGAGCGAATCCATCTTCTGGATCCCTTCCCCGATGATTTCCGCGCCGGCGGTGGCGGCCAGTTCCCCCAGTTCGGCCAATGATTCACGGATCGCCACGCTGTCCGAAGATTTGAGTTCCACCCCGACAAGGAACACGCGTTCGGAGCGGCGGTTTCTGGTTTCGATGAGCGCTTTCAAAGATTGTGAGGCCAGCCTACACCACCCGCCTGGAAAAAGCCACTCTGCGAATGCCGTGCGCACCCGGCCGGAGCCGGAGGAGGATATTGCCATATTACGTCTTGGGGTTGCCCCGCCGGACGGCCGACACGCTCGAACCTTGACGGCGGCGGGAAATCGGCTTTACTTCCCGCCAGCAAATGAAGTTTAGCATTCAGAATTTGATGACTTCCAGCGGCGTGGCCTTCGGTACCAGCGGGGCCCGGGGTTTGGCCACCGCCATGACCGATCTGGTTTGTTATGCCTATACCCGGGGATTCCTGCAATACTTGGAAGCCATCGGGGAATTGCAACGCGCCGGCGAACGCGTGGCCGTGGGCGGCGACTTCCGCCCCAGCACCGACCGCGTGATGGCCGCCGTCATGCAGGCCGCCGCCGATCTGGGCTACACCCCCGTCAATTGCGGCAAGACCCCGTCGCCCGCCGTCGCCTTGTTTGGGCTGACCCAGAAAATTCCGGCCATCATGGTCACCGGCAGCCATATTCCCGATGACCGCAACGGCATCAAATTCAACCAATGCGCCGGCGAAGTTTTGAAGTCCGATGAGGCCGGCATCGCCGGTCAGGTGGTGGAGTTGGCGGACGACCAGTTTGACGCCGCCGGTTGGTTCACATCGGCCCCCGCGCCCCGCGAAATTTCCCCGGCGGCGGAGGACGCCTATGTCGCGCGTTATTTGAATGTCTTTCCGGCGGACGCGTTGCAAGGTCTGCACCTGGGGGTTTATCAACATTCCGCCGTGGGCCGGGATGTGCTGGTTAAAATTCTGGCCGGCCTGGGCGCCCGGGTTCTCCGGCTCGGCCGTTCGGAAAAATTCATCCCCGTGGACACCGAGGCCATCCGCCCGGAAGACGTGGCCCTCGCCCGCCAATGGGCGGCGGAACAACCGCTGGACGCCATTGTCTCCGCCGATGGCGACAGCGACCGCCCCCTGGTCAGCGATGAACACGGCGTCTGGTTGCGCGGCGATGTGGCCGGCATCCTGTGCGCGGAATTTCTCGGGGCCGATTCCGTGAGCACCCCCGTGAGTTGCAACACGGCGGTGGAAAAATGCGGCTGGTTCCAGGAAGTCCGCCGCACCCGCATCGGCTCCCCCTACGTCATTGTCTCGATGCAGCAGGCCGCCGCCGACGGCGCACAAAGTGTGGTGGGTTATGAAGCCAATGGCGGCTTCCTGCTGCATTCCAACCTCACGATCGAGGGGAAAACCCTCGCCGCCCTGCCCACCCGCGACGCCGTCATCGTCATTCTGGGAATCCTGCTGCTCGCCCGGCGCGGGGGCAAGACCGTGTCCGAACTCGCCGCCGTCCTTCCGGCCCGGTTCACCGCCAGCGACCGGATCAAGAATTTTCCGGCGGCCAACAGCGCCGCCATCCTCGCCCGCTTCAACACCGGCAACGCCGCTGCGGACCGGTTCGCCGTGGAAAGCGTCTTCGGCGGGCTCGCCGGCACGGTCGAAACCCTCGACCGCACGGACGGTTTGCGCTGCACGTTTGCCAATGACGAAGTCATCCATTTGCGCCCCTCCGGCAACGCCCCCGAACTGCGTTGTTATACTGAAGCCGCCACCGATGCGCGCGCCCGCGAGTTGAACGCCGGGGTGCTGGACCTGCTCCTCAAAACCCTCCGCCCCGCCTGACTGCAAAAATATCCGTGTATTTTTGCATGCACTGGGTGACCGCAACGTTGTTGTCCGCGCTGTTTCTCGGGGTTTACGAGCTGTGTACCAAACACGCGGTCCGGGCCAACTCCGTGGTGCCCGTGCTGTTTCTCAGCACGCTGACGGGGGCGCTGGTCTGGCTGAGCCTGCTGGCGGTGCAAGGGCTGCACCCGGGCCTCCTGCCGGCCGCGCTGGTGACGGACCCCCTCACATGGACGCAGCATCTGCAACTGGTGCTCAAGTCGGTGATTGTCTCCGCCTCGTGGGTCTTCACCTACCTGGCGCTGAAACATTTGCCATTGTCCCTGGGTTCGCCCATCCGGGCCACGAGTCCGTTGTGGACACTGGTCGGCGCGCTGCTGATTCTCGGCGAACGCCCGACCGCGCTGGAAACCCTGGGGGTGGTGACGACGCTGCTGTCGTTCGTCGGCCTCTCGCTGGCCGGCCGGCGCGAGGGCGTTCATTTTCACCGCAACCAATGGGTGGGCTTCATTGTCATCGGCACGCTGTTGGGGGCGGTCAGCGCGCTTTACGATAAATATCTCCTGGGCCGCCGGCATTTCAGCGTACCCACGGTGCAGGCCTGGTTTTCCATTTATCTGTGCCTCTGTTTCCTGCCGTTCGCCATCGGCTGGCGGGGGCGCTGGTGGACGCGCGGAAACTTTCAATGGCGCTGGAGCATCCCCGTCATTGCGCTGGCGCTGCTCGTGTCGGATTATCTCTATTTCAGCGCGCTGCGGGAGCCCGGCTCACTGGTGTCGTTGGTGATGAGCCTCCGGCGCGGCAGCACCCTGGTGGCCTTCGCCGGCGGTTTGTGGTTCTTTGGCGAACGCAATGGCTGGCAGAAACTCCCGGCCGTCCTCGGCATTCTGGCGGGCATCCTACTCACGGTGCTGGGGTAGGTGCTTCTGGCCCCTTACCGCCCCATCAATTGCAGCAGAGCGTGTCCCATGGCCGAATTGGCAAAGCCCGCGTTGCCCTGCAAATACATCCCGGTCACCAATCGCACCAAGCCCGTGGCCAGCAACAACACAAAGGCGCACGACAAATACAATCCGAACGCATGCGTCGGGTCCGGCATCAGCAGGCGCGGCAACCCGTCATACAGCACCCAAATGGATAGCAGGATGCCCAACCCCCAGGTGACATACGGGTTCATGCCCGCAAATGGATCCAGCAGGCGCAGCAGAAACATCGGGCTCAGCCCGTAAACGACCACCGCCAATGACCGGGGGTAGGTGTAGGTGATCCGGCCATGGAACGTGCGCCCCAAGACCTGGACCAGCCGTGCGCACACCAGAATCATCCCCAGATTCAAGACGAATTGCCCCGCCTCATAGACGAGCGTGCCATGGATGGAATAATGCTTGATGGTTTTGTAAGCCGGCTGCCATTTGCCCCAGTGGGCCAGGCCCAACCCCTCGAGGGCGGTGGTGATCAGCATCATGGGCAGCAAATGCAGCCAGAAAATCGCGCCAAACTTCTCCTCCTTCAATACAAGGCGATCCCAAGCGGGCCCCCCTTCACATAAAAACTGCCAAACTCGGATCATATCGCCGTCAGCGTAGGGAACCCGTCCCCCGGTGGCAAGTTGCAAAACGGGACTGGCCTCACCGGCGCAGCAACCGCAGCGCGTTGCCGATGATGAGCAAATCCGAAAAACCCATCGCGGCGGCGCAGACCACGGGGCTGGCGAAACCGGTCGCCGCCAGGGGCACGCCGAGGATATTGTAAAAAAACGCCCAGAACAGGTTTTGTTTGATGACGCGCAACGTCGCCCGGGCCAGCCCAAGCGCCTCCGGCACCGCTTCAATTTCGGATTTCAACAGAATGATGTCCGCCGCCTCGCGCGCAATGTCGCTGGCGCGGCTGACGGCGATCCCCAGATCCGCCTGCGTCAGCCCCGGGGCGTCGTTGATGCCGTCGCCCACAAACGCCACCCGGGCGCCCCCGGTTTGCAGGTGCTTCACCCATTCCGCCTTTTGTTCCGGGCGCACCCCGGCAAAAACATTTTCCGGCGGAATGCCGGTCAGCCGGGCGATGCTGGCGGCGGTCAACGGATTGTCCCCCGTCACCAAATACGTTTTCAACCCCTGGCGTTGCAGTTGGGCCACCACGGTGGCCGCGCCGCTTTTCAGCGGATCATGGACGGCGAACAGGCCGCGCAATTGTCCGTTATTCGACAAGCCCACGAGGGTGGCCCCCTGGTTGGACGCTTCGGCGATGAAGGCCTCACCCGCCGCCAGGTCCACGCCGGACTCACGCAGCCACGTCAACGAACCTAGCCGCCAAAGGACCGCGCCGTCCCGTCCCGGACTCCCGGCGGCCTGCACCCCGGAACCGCGAATCTCCCGCCAGTCTTTCAATTCCGGGCCGGCCGGCGCGACGCCCGCCATCCGGGCCAGCGCTTGGCTGATGGGATGCGTCGAGTTGCGGGCCAGGGCGGCCGCCAGCGGAAGGAGGGACTTATCCGGTTCGGCCGAAATCGGAAAAGTCGCGAACTTCGCCACCGCCGGCCGGCCCTGCGTCAGCGTGCCGGTTTTGTCAAAGACCACCGCCGTGATGCCACCGGCTTTTTCCAGGGCGATGCCGTCGCGGATCAAGATCCCGCGCCGGGCGGCGGCGTTGGCGGCGGCCATGATCGCGGCGGGCGTGGCCAAGCCCATGGCGCAGGGACAGGCGACAATCAACACCGCCGCCGCCACAATAAACGCCGCCGCCATGGCCGTGGCCGGCGGATGCACATGCCAGAGGAACGGCGCGAGGAATTCGTGAAACTTCCAGGCCGAGTTGAAGGCCAGTCCCCACCACAGGGCGGCGCTGACGGCCACCACCACGACCACGGGCACAAATACATTGCTCACGCGGTCGCCCAAACGCTGAATATTCGCCCGGCTGGATTGGGCGCGCTGCACGGCGGCAATCACCCGGGCCAGCGCGGTGCCTTCGCCGGTGGCCGTCACCCGCATGACCAGCCGGCCATTCACATTCACCGTGCCGGCATAAAGTTCGCCGCCCGGTTTTTTATCCGCCGGCGTGGATTCACCCGTGAGCATGGCCTCATCCACGGCGGATTCACCGGTGGTTACCACGCCGTCGGTGGGCACATGGTCCCCGGGTTTGAGAACGATCAAATCGCCGGGCCGCAAGTCCGCGACCGGTGTTTCGATCTCCGTCTCCGGCGCGGGGGCGGTGGCGGTGGCGGTGGCGGGTTTGAACGTGAGCAGGTCGCGCGCGGATAATTTGGCGGGCACGCCGGCGGGCCGCGCGCTTTGCAGGCGGCGCGCGGTGGCCGGGGCGAGGGTGAGGAGCGACTTCAACGTTCCCGAGGCGTGTTCGCTGACCCGCGCTTCGAACCAGTGCCCGAGACTGATGAGGGAAATGATGGCGGCGGCTTCCATGAAGAATAAATGCCCCGTCGCGTCCCCGCTGAACAACACCCAGCAACTGAAACCGAAGGCCGTGGTGGACCCCAGCGCGACGAGCGTGTCCATGTTCGATCCCCCGACCTTGAGCTGCCGCCAGGCCCCGCGATAAAAGGACGCGCCGCACCCAACCTGCACCAGCCCCGCCAGGCCGAAGGACAGCCAGCGGAACCAGGGAACGCCCATCAGGTGAAAGCCCCATTCCCCCAGCATCAGCACGGCGGTCACGCCCACGCCCAGCCAGAGATTGAACTGCCATTGCGCGGCTGCGGCTTCCGCCGGGGCGGCCCCCTCGGCGGCGGCGGGGATTTCATGGGCTTCATAACCGGCCCGGGTGATGGCCGCCAGAACGGCGGCCACATTGACCTCGGCCGCCGAATTCCAGCGGAGGACCGCCGTTTGGGCCGTCAGGGATACCGTGGCGCTGCGGACGCCCGGGACACTCTGCCCGGCTTCGGTGACGTGCCGGGCGCAGTTATTGCACGTCATGCCGTCCACCCGCAAACGGGTCAACGGCGCAACGACGGTCATGGTGGGAGGAGTTTCCATAGATGCAACCACCCCACCTTAACCGCTGGCGGGGTGTTTGTCGAACTCGAGGAGGATGGTGATGCAGGCGGCGACCCCCCACCTTAACCGCTGGCGGGGTGTTTGTCGAACCCGTCACGGCTTCGGCGTCCGTTTCGCCCGTTCGAAAGCGTCGCGCTGCCGACGGTTGTAATTTTCCAAATCCTCGGCCAAGTCTGTCATCGCGCCCTGGATGCGGCGGATGAAATTTTCGCAACTGGCGAACGAACCGCCGAAGCCGCTGACGGTGTCGCGCTCGGCATTATCATCGGTCACCACCAGCACCTCGCCGTAATCCTGAAACCGGCACGCCGCCCGCTCGATCAGGTCATCCGCCGTCTGGCCCGGCCCGGAAAACAGAATCTCCACGCCCCGGCTTGATTCACATTTGGGCGTCCCCGGCGGTGCGCCCGAGCCGTCGAAGAAAATCGTGAGCGGCTCGCCGGTGGCATCGTGAAACCGGGTGAGCACATGAATGAGATCCTCGCGGGCGCGGGCGGAATGGCGCGGCGCGCCCGGCGCCAGTTCGGGCCAGGCGTGCAACAAGCTGTAACCATCCACGAGAATTCGCACCAGGGCCATGCGCCGATCATGGTGCCCGGGCGCGCGGGCGGCGGGAAGCGGAAAATGGAATGATCAAAATTAACTACCCAACCGCCGCACCCTGACGGACTTCACCGTCACGATGGAGCCGTTGGACGCAAAGACGGAGACGGCCCGGTTGATTTTGGAATAATCGCCCGCGTGTGCAAAACGTTGTTTGCCGTCCACGTAAATCGCCTGGCTCGTCGGGGTGACCACCCGGCGGATGGTCACATACCGGTTCGGGGTGATATAGCCGGCACCCGCCTGGTGCAGGCCGTCTGCCGGGCCGCCATCCACGCGCAACTGCGTTTTGTCCATCTCCCAATTGAAGATGACCTGGTCGGCGGCGTAGGCGATGCGCAGATTGGTGGAATCCGTCTTGGCGATGAGATGTCAAGCGGGGGGCGCAGCTCAGTTTTTGCGCGTGGAAGATGTCGCCCCTGACGGGGCTGGGCTTATTATGGCATTTTACTACCAATCGGTCGCGCCTACGGCGCGGGAAGGATGGCGCGAACCCGCCAAGCAACGTTCCTACCAGCCCCGCTGGGGGCGGAATATTTGTAGAAAACCACCGCCAAAGAGTAATAGCCCCGTCAGGGGCGACCTCTTCCACCATGATTTCACAAAAACTGAGCTGCGCCCCAAGCGGGCCGGCTGGCCGCCTTTCCCCTTTCACCGACGCGCACACTCGTTATCCTCCGGCATGATTCGAGCACGGCTGAATATAAACATTTCCTCCTTGAAACTGACGGAGCCCTGTCCGCGGCCGGTGTTGGTTTGATGATCGGCGGGAGTTGGGTTCTCCGGGAAAAGCGCATGGAGGTTTTGCCCGAACCCGTCAGATCGTGATTGCGCTGCCGGACGCGCTGCCCGTCTTCAAGAAACCAGCGGCATAACCTGTTATCAAGAGCCCCACTTGCGAACCGACGCAAGAAGGCGAGAAGCAGAATTATACCCGATTTGACAAATGCATTTTAGCTGATATATTTGAGCAGTGGATGCAAATAAGCATTTTTATACCGAACTCGACCGAGGAGTGTGAGGCGTCGGTTACCGGCATTATCAGACCCTCCGGCACCACTTCCCGTTATGGCTTTTGGCCACCGCGGTTCCGGCTCGCGATCGGCGGCGGGGCCCGTCCGCCATGGCCTTGGCGAAGCACCTGGCAGCGCACGGGGCATTATTTCCCGGAAGCCACCACGAAAACCTTCCAACCTTGCATCTTTGTCTCTCGGCGTCCCCGCCCTGCGGGATGGTCAGGGTCAGTCAAACCCGGTCAGGGTCGGTCAAGCCCGGTCAACCCGTTTGGCCGCCGGAAGGCTGGAACCTGTTCAACGCCATTCAACGCCTTTTATCGCATGTCCCCACGTGGTCACGCCCTCCAGGGAGGCTGATTTTTGCCCGCCGCCTACATTGACACCGGATTTACAGGTTGCTACCGTAATCGCTTCGATTTTTGCGATGGAATATAAAGATACATTGAATCTGCCGCGCACGGACTTCGCGATGAAGGCCGACTTGGTTGTGCGCGAGCCGCAGCGTTTGGAAAAATGGCGGCAGGCCGGGCTGTATGCCCAAATCCAGGCCGCCCGCGCCGGCGCGGCGAAGTTCGTCCTGCACGACGGCCCGCCCTTTGCCAACGGCGACGTCCACGTGGGCACCGCCCTGAACAAGATTCTCAAGGACATCATCGTCAAATACAAGACCCTGCGCGGCTTCAGCGCGCCGTACATTCCCGGCTGGGATTGCCACGGGCTGCCCATTGAGTTCAAGGTGAGCCAGGAGATGCGCAAGGCCGGCGACACCAGCGCCGATGCCGCCACCATCCGCCGCGCCTGCGACGCCTACGCCCGCAAATTCATTGACCTGCAACGCCTCCAGTTCCAGCGCCTGGGCGTGCTGGGCGATTGGGCCAACCCTTACCTGACGCTGAACAAGGAATACGAGGCGGACGAATTGCGCCTGTTCGCGGACATCGTGGAAAAGGGCTTCGTTTATCGCGGCAAAAAACCGGTGTATTGGAGCATCCCCTGCCGCACCGCGCTGGCCGAGGCGGAGGTCGAATACGCCGATCACGTCAGCCAGAGTGTGTATGTGAAGTTCCCGGTGGTGGGTGAGCCGAACACCTTTGTGGTCATCTGGACGACCACGCCCTGGACCCTGCCCGCGAACCTCGCGGTGGCTTACAACGACAAATTCCCCTACCTGAAGGTCACGGTGGGGGGCGAGCATTACCTAGTGTTCCGGGGCTTGCTGCCGGTGGTCGCGCAGAAATGCGGCTGGACCAGCTATACCGAGGAACCGTTCCCCACGGAAAAACTGGCCGCGCTGGAATACCGGCATCCCTTCTGCCAGCGCACGGGGCGGCTCTTCGCCGCCGAGTTTGTCACCAGCGACACCGGCACGGGCTTCGTCCACATCGCGCCCGGGCACGGGCTGGACGACTATAATCTCGGCCGCCAGCACGGGCTGCCGATTTACTCGCCCGTCAACGACGACGGCGCGCTGGCGCTCAGCGGTGAATTGCCGGTGGAACAACAGATGCCCGCCGAACTGCTGGGCAAAGCCATTCTCGCAAAACACGGCAAAAGCGACGCCAACGAGGCCGTGCTGGGTTTGTTGCGTTCCCGGAACGCGCTGTTGCAACAGGAGGATTTTCACCACAGTTACCCGCACTGCTGGCGCAGCAAAACGCCGGTCATCTTCCGCGCCATGGACCAGTGGTTCATCAAGATTGACCACGAAAATTTCCGCCGACAGGCGCTCGCCGAAATTGACCGCGTGAAGTGGATTCCCGAGTGGGGCGTCAACCGCATCAAGGGCGCGGTGCAAACGCGGCCGGACTGGTGCATCTCACGCCAGCGCACCTGGGGCGTGCCGATCCCCGCGTTTTACGACGCGCAGGGCCAGCCGATGCTCGACGCGCAAATCGTGCGCCAAACCGCCGGCTTGATCGAGCAGCACGGCTCGAACGTGTGGTTTGAGAAATCCGCCGCCGAACTCTGGGCGCTCGTCAAACCCGCCGGTTGGACCGGACCGGACGCCGCCACCAAATCCAGCGACACGCTGGACGTGTGGATTGATTCCGGCTCCTCCTCGCGCGCCGTGTTGAAACAGCGCGTGGAATTGCAGCACACCGGCCAAACCGGGGATGCCGTCTGGCAGGCGGACGTTTATCTGGAAGGCAGCGACCAGCATCGCGGCTGGTTCCAATCCTCGCTGCTGCTCTCGCTGGCGGGCAACGGGGCCGCGCCGTTCAAGACGGTGCTGACGCACGGCTTCATGGTGGACGCCGACCGCGAGAAGATTTCCAAGAGCAAACAGGGCGGCTACGAAAAACCGCAGACCGCCGAGGCGTACGTGAAGAAATACGGCGCCGACGTCGTGCGCCTGTGGGTGGCCTCGCAGGATTACCGCAACGACATCGTGGTGAGCGAGGAACGCATCAGCAAGGTGGGCGAAACCTATCGCGGCATCCGCAACGCCCTGCGCTACCAGCTCTCAAACCTGTATGATTTCGACCCCGCCACCCAGACCGTGCGCGAAGACGAGTTGACCGGCCTCGACCGCTGGATTCTGGGCGAATTTTCCAAGCTCGAAACCGAAGTCATGGCAGATAAAGGTGCTTATGACAAATACGAGTTCCACGTCGTCTATCAAAAGGTCAGCCAGTTCATCGCCGTGGAACTGTCCTCGATCTATCATGACGTCATCAAAGACCGGATGTACACCGACCCGGCGAACTCGCCGCGCCGCCGCTCCACGCAAACCGCCCTGCACCGCCTGGTGACCGGCCTGTGCCAGATGCTCTCCCCCATCCTGGCCTTCACGGCCGATGAGGCTTGGGAATTTGTGCCCGGCAAAAAGACGGCCTCGGTGCATGAGAGTACATTCCAGCACCAGGGTTCCCCATTGGAAGCTGATCAAATCAACCAATGGTATTGGTTGAAACAGTGGCGCGAGCGCATTCTCCCGGAGTTGGAAAAAGCGCGTCAGGCCAAGACCATTGGCAAGGCCTTGGAAGCCAAAATTGAAATCGTCATTCCCGAAGTGCAGCGGCAATTGTCCGACCCTGAATTGCTGCGCGAACTCGTCAACGTCTCCGCTTTGAAGATCACGGTTGGCGAATCCGATGCCATTTCCGTCACCAAAGCCGACGGCCAAAAATGCGAACGCTGCTGGCACTGGGAAACGGACATCGGCCAAAACGCCGAGCACCCGACCCTGTGCGGTCGTTGCGTCGAGGCGGTGAGGCCGTTCAAGGCGTGACCAACTCAAGCTGCGGAGCAGCGTCCGAAATTAGCCCACGGTTGAAACCGTGGGCTATTGTCGGTCGTCGCTCCGCGACGCGATCCCTGCTTGATCTATTCCTTCCGTGGGCTGAAGCCACACGGCCACCGTCACCAAGTCGCTCCGCGACCACTTCAACCCGAAGCGTTTTTTGACCGCCGCCGGGGTGAGGCGCGGTTTATTTTGATCGCGCACACGCTGAAATGGCGCGAACCACTCCATTATTGAGTTGATTTTACGGGGGCAAAAACGGTAGTAGTGCTTGATCCTTAATCTCCCCCGGGAGGCCCGAGCCTGAGCGGGCCGGGCGGTGGTCGGGATTCGGGCGAACGGCATGAGAAGCAAAATGAGACGCATCGCGGTGGTCGGGTTGCCGATGTTACAATCGGTGCACAACCTGGGTAGCGTCGCGATTGCGAATTACGCCGAGCGCATGGGCAACTGGCGGTTTGTGCTGGGCGCGGAGGCGACGGTGGCGGCGTTTCAATTCCTGCGCACCGTGGAGTGCGACGGCGCGATTGTCCGCATCCTTTCGCCCGCCATGAAGCGCGAGGCGCTCAAGGTGACGGTGCCGCTGATCAATGTTTCGGCCTGGCTGGATCATCCCGGCGTGCTGACGGTGCGCCACGATTACCAGACCTGCGGCCGGCTCGCGGCGGAATATCTGCTCGCCAAGGGCTTCCGCCGGTTCGGTTGCGTGATGGTGCCCGGCGGCTGCATTCCCAAACGGTGCCAGTTGTTTTTGGAGACGCTGCAAAAACGGGAATTGCGGGCGAGCCTGTTCCATTTGCACAACCCCAAGCCCTTCCTGCGCCAGCCGGTTTCGGCGGCGGAACGCCAGCGGTTCATGGAATGGATCCGCCAGTTGACCCCGCCGGCGGCGCTCGTCTTGATGGATGACTGGGACGCGCCCGCGCTGATGCGCGCCTGCCAGGAGGCCGGCCTGGCCATTCCGCGCGATGTGGTGGTGCTTTCCATCGGCATCCACAGCGAGACGCTGGCGCAATGTCCCGTGCCCCTGACGGCCGTGCAGGAGGACCATGAAACGCAAATGAAGACGGTGGTGGAAAACCTCGAGCGGATGATGGCGGGCGGCCGGGTGGGCGAACCGTTGATCGAGGTGCCGCCGCTGGGCGTGATCGAGCGCGCTTCCACCGCCACCCTGGCCATCGAGAACCGCGCGGTGGCCCGCGCCGTGGAATACATCAACGCCCATCTCGGCGAACCCATCAACATCGCCACCGTGGCGGACGAAACCGGGGTTTCCCGCGCCACGCTCGACCGCCAGTTTCAGGAGGAAACCGGCTCCACGCCGCACGATTATCTGGTGGCGCAACGGATCAGCCGGGCGCAGGAGATGCTTTTGGCCAGGCCGGTCGCCAGCCTGAATAAAATTTCCCGGGCGTGCGGCTTCACCAACCGCCGCCGGTTGAATCTGGTGTTCAAACAGGTCACCGGCAAATTACCCGCCCAATGGCGGCGTTCCCAAATCCGCTAGCCCCGCGTTCGAAACGGTTTCCTCCCCGCGACCGACCAAAAAAGAACCCCGGGCGTTGAAAAATAGTCCCTACCCTTTTGGGTGGGGCCCCGTTTAAATTCGCTTATTGAAATTTAACCCTATTATTACACTTATGGACACCTCACGCAGTCACCTGAAATCCCGGCCCCACCCCCGGGTTCGCCGAACCCGCCGCGGGTTCACCCTCATCGAACTCCTGGTGGTCATTGCGATCATCGCCATTCTGGCGGCCATGCTGCTGCCCGCGCTCGCCAGCGCTAAGCGCAAGGCGCAGGAGCTCCAGTGCAAGAGCAATCTCAAGCAGATTGACCTGGCCTTGTTCATGTATCTGGAAGATTACAAGGCGATTGCACGGGTGGATCCTGACGGCAATTGGATTCCCCCCTTCGCCGGCATTCAACAAGGCATATTAAAGGCGGTTTTTTGCCCCATGGCGACCACCAACAATGCCGGCTTTGGCACCCTGCCGGCCAGCACGATCAATCCCTGGATTGGCAATACCGGCAATGCGGGTGATTCCACGAACAGCGGCAGCTACTTTCTAAATGGCTGGATCTATTTTCCCGACGGGCCGGTGGCGGGAGTCGGTGGCGGTGCGAATTATGCGGGGACGCAGACGGCCGTGGGGGACGCCGGGCTGTTCAAGAAACAAGACAGCATTAAATATGCTGCCCAGACCGTCATGTTTGCTGATGGCATCTGGGAAGATGGCTGGCCGGACGGGGGACATCAAAATGGGGCGAACGTCGTTTCGGGAGACGCCCTCCCTTCGCCCGCCGATTTATATCATGGTGATCAAGGAGTGATGATGGGACGTCTCTGCATCGCGCGGCACGGAATGAGTCCCGCCAAAGCGCCATCCAATATCTCTACGTCATCCCCGTTTCCGGGTGGAGTCAATGTGGCGCTGGCGGATGGCCATGTGGAATATTCCAAACTCGACAACTTGTGGCCGTCCTATTATTGGAATGCCCTTTCCGTGTTGGGGCAAAAGCGGCCGGGGTTGAAGTAATTTTCCCCGCAAATTTTCTTCCGACGGCGCGCGGCCTTGCGGTCGCGCGCCTTTTGCTTGATTCCAAGAGCAAACTGCGGCACGACTTCGCCGCGCCCGGTTGATCCGCCGACCACGACGTGCTTACAGGACCCGAATTCATGTCCAGGTCGGCAGGGGCGGAAGGTGGACTTTGAACTTACTCGCGCAGGGCGATGGTTTTCTGCAAACGAATATCAGCCGAGGAAGCCCCGACCCGCAGTTCGAGCTTCCCGGGTTCCAAGACCAACGCGTGGCGATCCATGTCCCACTGCCGCAGCGATTGGGCGGACAACGGGAGGGCGATGCGCCGGCGTTCGCCCGGGGCGAGGGCCACGCGCTGGAAGCCTCGCAATTCCTCGGCCGGCCGCGCCAGGCCGGGGCCGGGATGCTTCACATAAAGCTGCACGACCTCTTCGCCGGCGCGTTTCCCGGTGTTCCGCACGTCCAGGGTCACGGTGAGCGCGCCGTCGGTGGTCAGCACGTTGGTGCTGGTGTTCAGACCCGAGTATTTGAAGGTCGTATAACTCAGACCGTAACCGAACGGATACAGCGGTTGGCCCTTGAAATACATGTAGGTGCGGCCGTCGCGGATATTGTAATCCATCATCGGTGGCACCTGGTTGAGCGACTTCGGCCACGTCTGGACCAGCCGGCCGGCCGGGTTATAATCGCCGAACAACACATCCGCGAGCGCGCTGCCCAGCTCCTGGCTGTTTTGCGAGAGATGGACGATGGCCGGCACGTGCGCCTGCGTCCAGTTGATGGCGTAGGGATAACTGGCGATCAGCACCACCACCGTCCGCGGGTTCGCGGCCAACACCTGCCGGATCAGCGTTTCCTGCTCCAGATCAATGCTCTGGCGGTCAATGGATTCCCGCCCTTCGCTCGGCCCCGCCACCTTCGCCCACGCCCCGCCCGGGTTGTTGCCCACGCAAACGATGGCCACGTCCGCCGCCCGCGCCAGTTGCACCGCCCGCCCGTCATCCTTGTTCGTCGCCCAGGTCACCACCGTTCCCGGACCGACTTTGTCCCGGATACCGTCCAGCGGCGAGATGCTGTAAGGCGGCTCGGAACTATACCAGTCGAATTTCACGTCGCTGGCGCGCGGCCCGATGACGGCGATGGACTTCAGCTTCGTTTGGTCCAGCGGCAGCAATCCCCTGGTGTTCTTGAGCAATACGATTGATTCTTGCGTGGCGAGTTTGACGAGCGCCCGGTTTTTCGCCGTGGTCCAGGGCGGAGCTTCGTGGTCCGCGCCGATCCGGGCGTAGGGCACCCGCGCCGGTGGATCCAGCACGCCCAGCCGGATAAACACCCGGAGCGTCCCCTTGATGACGCGGTCAATGTCCGCTTCCGTCAGCAGTCGGTTGGTGAGCGCGGCGTTGACCCCCGGCGCCTGCCGGTCCAGAAACTGATTGATCCCCGCCTTCACGCACGCCGCCGCCGCCTCGGTGCCGTTGGTGAAGTAGTGGTGGCGCGACACCAGATTGGGCAGCGAGCCGGCGTCCGTGGAAATAATCCCGTCCACGCCCCACTCTTTGACGGCGACCGCTTGAATCACGGGCTGCACCGTGCAGGGCACGTGGTTCCACGCGTTGTACGCCGCCATGAAACACCGCGCGCCGCCGTCCTCGATCGCCATCCGAAAGGGCACGCCGTAGTATTCGCGGAATAATTGCTCATCAAAATCCGAGGACGACCCCGTCCGTCCGTTCTCATTGCTGTTGGCGAAAAAATGCTTGAGCAGCGCCGCGCTGAGCCAGTATTTCGGATCATCGCCCTGCAATCCCCGGACGTAGGCGGTGGCCATGGTGCCGTTAAAAAACGGGTCTTCGCCGTAACATTCCTCCGTGCGGCCCCAGCGCGGATCGCGGCCCAGATCGGCGTTCGGGGCGCGGATGACCAACCCGCCGCGATGGTAATCCGGGCTCTGGACCAGATACCGGGCTTCGTAACCCTCCACCGCGCCGGCCTGTCGGAGCAGGGCCGGGTCCCAGGTTTCGCCCAGGCCGATGGCTTGCGGGAACGTGGTGGTGGGCACCGGTGGCCGGTTCCCGCCCATGGTGCCCCAGTTGCCCGGCCGGCCCATGGCCACGCCGTGCAAGCCCTCCACCCAACCCACCGTCGGGATGCCCAGGCGGGGGACGCCGGGCCGCTGCGTCAGGAACGCCACCTTCTCCGGCAGCGTCATCAGCGAGACAATATTGGCCACGCGCGCCTCCTCGGGCAGGTCCGGGTTTTGAAATGGGTATTGCGTTTGCGCGCCCAGGGATATGGCCCCAAAAACGGCCAGACCAACGGACGCCAGCAAGCTTGCGGTTGAGTTCATGTTGAACGGATCGTGGATGCGCTTCGATCATGACCCCAAACCGCCGGTGCGGCAACCGAATATTCTGACCCGAAAAATCGGGACCAAGCGGCCCTCAGCCGGAACCCGGCAGTTTAAATAGAGCTTAACCGCAGATAAACGCAAGATGGGGAGAAATGGCAAAGCCCGAAATACCGAAACCCGGACGGATACCCAGTCGGAACGATGCAGTTGAAAAAGCTTAACCGCAGATGGACGCAGATGAACGCAGATAAAACCGGGC
>Ga0302278_10000954_pt1 | contig 36396 bp, 29 predicted proteins | sample III_Bog_N3_2_FD_194543 | JGI IMG/M metagenome (GOLD analysis project Ga0302278, IMG submission 194543) | Peat permafrost microbial communities from Stordalen Mire near Abisko, Sweden - III_Bog_N3_2 | ecosystem: Environmental > Terrestrial > Soil > Wetlands > Peat | place: Sweden: Abisko... | reverse complement strand
GCTTTTACAAGTCCGGCGAATGGGGCGTTTCAGGTGGATCTAAGCAGTATCAGCTCATCAAACACTGCTCTGACCAAGGAAATCAACGACTTTGAGACAGGCTACATTGCGAGTCAGCAGTTGTCTCTAACGGCCGAGTATAGTGCGGCTGAAATCGCGCTCCAGCAACTTCCGCAAGAGATGCAACAGCTTAACTCGGAGTTGGGCTTTAACTCCAATGGGAGCAGCTCAGGATGAAAATGATCGAAACAGGACTTTCTTATCGTAGAGTGGCGATCGCGGGCGCAAGCACAATCGGTTTGATGATCGCGCTATTCGACACATTAGTGGGTGACCTTCGCCGCGCCGCCGCTGCGCTGCGCAAGAGTGACATCGAGATACGATGCCGCGAGATGAACCACGCAGCTCTTGTGATCAGCCAGCTGGAAAGCTGGGTTGATCTTAAGAACGGAGGAGAGTCCGCCCAAACTTTGTCGAGATTCTACGCATATCTCAGAGCGAAGATGCTGGAAGCAGCCGGAGTCAAATCGGCCAGCTTGCTGGAGAGGCAGATCGAGATGATTCTCCACATCAGGAGTGCATGGCAGCAGCTCGATGCATCCCCGCCTCAGCCCACGGAGGGGATGGTAAGAACTACAGTGCTGCCGGCATACGACTCCGTCCAGCTGGGAGCCGAGCCAACTTCCGAACGGGTGCCGTTCTCACAATCTGCCTGATACAGCAATGGATTTGTAGAAACCACAATTAACCAGTGATGACCTACCGGGTTAACGGATGCATGGATCATGAGAGAGATACTGCGCGCCGTGGTGCGCTTCATCATCTCGATTTGGTGGAAGGGAGCTCAAGGTGAATAAGGGAACTTTCGGCGGTCTTGCCATTGCTCTTTTCGGTATCGCTGCCGGCCTGTATCTGGATCACGGCCAGATTGGACAGATGCTGCAACCCACCGCGGCCCTCATCGTCTTTGGAGGCACGCTGGGCGCGGTCTTGGTGCAGTTTCCGTTCTCGGTAGTCTTGCAGGCGGTACGTCAATTGAAACTGGTATTTGTCACTGACAAGGACCCAGCCTCTGCACTGATCGAAAACCTGACACGGTTAGCAATTAGAGCGCGCCGGAATGGCTTGGCTTCACTGGAGGGAGAACTCGAGTCGATTGAAGATCCGTTCATGAAAAAGACGCTCACGCTAGCAGTAGACGGGACTCACTCGGCTGATTTGCGACACACGATGGAATTGGAAATGGACGCGGAAGCTGACAGCGAGGACTTGATCCCCAAGGTTTTTGAAGCGGCAGGGGGTTTTGCCCCTACGATTGGTATCCTCGGCGCAGTCATCGGCCTTATTCAGGTAATGCAGCGCCTGCAGAACATCGATGAGGTAGGGAGGGGAATTGCCGTTGCATTTGTAGCCACGATTTATGGAGTGGGATCTGCGAACATCTTTTTCCTTCCATGCGCCGGCCGGATTCGAATGTCAATGCGGCGCAAGCAAGTGCTCCGCGAGTTGATCCTCGATGGTGTCAGCTCCATTGTGGAGAGAACGAATCCAAGGGTCCTGGAGGGGAATCTCGCAGTCTACTTGAACCGGCCTGTTCGGGTAGCAAACGGTAAAGTGGTGTCGATGTGAGACGGCGGAGAGAAGCTGCGGAGAGCCATCTTTCGGAGCGTTGGCTGATATCGTACGCCGATTTCATGACGCTGATGTTCGCGCTGTTTGTTGTGCTCTTTGCTTCCTCCCATCACGACAAGCAGACCATTCAGCGTGTTTCTTCGGCGATGAAAAATGGATTTCAAGAGATGGGGGCATTCTCTGAAAGCCAAAGCGCTCAAAATGGTTTACCCGCTATCACGCCAAAATCGGGAATTGACTACAGTCCAATCGATACTCCTTCTATGAAACCAGGCGCGGAGGCAAAAGCCTCCAGTATCGATGTTGTCGAGTTACAAAGGAAACTCAGCCTGGCACTGGGCAAGGAGATTGAGCACAAGGAAGTCAATATGCGAATGACTCCAGAGGGTTTCGTCATCAGCCTTCATGAGCTCGGATTTTTTGACAGTGGCGAGGCGCAGTTGTTGCCTGGCGCGGCAGAAAAGATCAAGAGAATTGCAGCTGTGCTGATGCAATACGGCCTCGATATGCGGGTGGAGGGCCACTCGGATGATGTCCCTATCCACAACGCAAAATTCAATTCAAATTGGGATCTGTCCACCGCGCGGGCCATGGCCGTGGCAATGATGCTGCTCAATGAATCCGGAGTTGACCCCAAGCGAATGTCAATTGCCGGCTATGCGGAATTTCATCCGGCAGCCAGCAACGATACGCCGGAAGGCCGCAAAGCAAACCGGCGCGTCGATATTGTGATTGTGTCGGTCTACAATCCTGCGGCCACCAAGCCTCAATAGCGAGGTGCGTTCACAGATACTCAGTTTGCGCTCTTGCCTGCCAGGATGAGAGTCCAGTTGCTAACTGGACGCAAGCAACTGTCATGCATGGGGGGCGACTCTGGTGCTGCTCTTTTGTGATTGTGAAGAGCCCCGCAAGGGCAAGTGAAGTCAGTGAGGGCCAAGCCGGCAGCGGTGCTGCAAGATGCAGTGCGCCGCGGTAAACACATGCTATGCGAGTTCACTGCGGTAGTTGTTTAGAGCAGTTCTCCAATTCATGTGCTCTGTTTAGTTGCGTGCAAGGTGGCTCTTTCTTGAGGAAAAAGCCACTTATCATCGTGCCTTCGGTGTTCAGCAATTGGAGAACAGCTATAAGCGGTACTGATTGACGATGGATATAGTTCTGGACTACTGCGGTGAGTTTGTAATAAAGTGGGTCACGGACTTGCCGTGAGGTCTGTCAAAATGTCACGGTTCTGCCCGGATTGAATGGGGCAAAAATGCTGAAGCGCCCCCCTTGGTAGCCCTCCACAACAACATTGAAATAGCTCTTGTGGTCCGGCTTCTTGAAGACTGCTTCTGCCGCGCCATCGATATAGATGGGATCTGGCACCATCTTGGAAAAGACGACACGGCCTTCGGTTGCAATCGCGGAAGAGGCGATGTTCAGGACCTCAGCAATCGCATCGCGCAGAAGTTCTTCAATGGGTGTCACTCCCAGGCGTTTCGCCACTTCGGAATCCGGCAGCCCAACGAGGGAGCCTGCGAACGATCCCAGCAAGCGGAGGTCGGCCTGGACAACCAGGGCCATGTCATCCGGCTGTGCGGTGTAAATTGCATAAATCTGCTTGGTCTTTACTGCCACCGCGGCTGTCGTTTGCGTAAACGTTACCTTGCGGCAGATCAGCTGTGAAAAGCGCTGCGACAGATTGAATGGCGTCGGCTGTGACATGTTCTAGCATTCTCCAAGCACAGGCGAAAGGGCTGTCTGCACATCTTCGGCGCTGAACGGCTTGGAGATCAGGAATGTAGCGCCCGAAAGCATCGCCAATTTTCTGATCTCAGTCGATGCTTCCGCAGTGATGAATCCGAACGGTACAAGATTGCGATCCGCCCGCAGCTGCTGTAGAAACTCAATCCCGGTCATTTCAGGCATATTCCAGTCTGAAATAACCAGTTTCGGGTGTTCCGCGCGCACTGTTTCCAGGGCCCGGCTTCCGTTTTCGGCTTCGCCTATGATCAGTCCGCGATAACCAGCCTGGCGGATTGCCCGTTGGACAATCATACGCATTGTCCTGCTGTCGTCTACTAGAAGAATATCCATGCAAATGCCTCGTCTGCGCGTTGCCCGACCTTTGGGTTAAGAAGTGGAAGGATCTACTTCGCTTTGTACCTTATCGGCACACTCGGCCGAAGCGGTCAATCGTAGAGTTGTTGAAGTGTTGGCAGACCCCGCTCTAGTGTGATGCGCGTGGCAAGGTAGTCGGCCAATTGATTGATGCCGATACAACAGGTCCGATCGATGCCTCAGCGCTTATCGGGTAGGCTGTGAGATCGCAAGAGATCGGGTCGAATCGTCCCAGCGAGTCCAATTCCCGGTTTATGAGGCCGGTTTGCTGCACGTTCAGATCCATGGAGTGCGAGACTTGGATGAAGCTGGGTCAACGCTGCTGAAACCTCTCGGTCCAATGGCTCGAGCGTTATAGCAAAATCACGATAGGTGTACCGTAAGCCACGACTTCAAAGTGTTGAGTTCCTTAAGAAGTCAACACCTCGCTCGCCGCTCAACTGGGCACTGTTATCGTGGTTTTGCTCTAAAAGGGGATTCAGGGAGTTATACGTCTGAGGGGGCCAGGCCGCTCGGTTGACGCGGATTTGAATGCATCGCCAGATCATGCCGATAGAAGAGGTTCAGCGGGGAAACCTGTTCAACAAGGCGGGCATCATGAACAACATCATCCTGGCGGATTCGCAGGCGATTTATCAAGCAGGGACCATACGGCAATTGGGCACGGACGACAGTTGTCAGATCGTTGCACAATGCGGCGATAGGGACAGCATGTACCGTGCCATTTCGGCCTTACCCGGATCTCTAGTTCTATTTGCCGCATCATTGCGGCCGGACTTCACGAGGCTTCGAATGTTGTTGGACACTTGTGGAAGTCGGGGCATCGTAATTGCAGAAGGCATCGATTCAGCCTGGGAATATCTGGAACAGGGTTTTTGGGGAGTGGTGTTTCGCGACGTCAGTGGCCCATCGCTATTGGAGTGTGTTCGCCGGGTCGCGGCTGGAGATACTTGGCTGCCCACGCAGCCAGTTCTGTTCGACGGCTCAGACTTGGACTTTGCAGGAAGACAGGTGGTTGATCGGCTGACCCGGAAGGAGTTGCGCATGGTTCCGCTCATCATCCTCGGTTGCACACACCACGACATCGCCACTCGGCTCAAAACCACCGAGCAGGCCGTCATGAGCTGTCTACGGTCAATCTCTCAAACGATCGGCACAACCAATCGAGAGGAGCTTGCGCTCTTCGCTATGCGCCACCCAGTATTGACTGAGGCTATTGCCGACTTAGGTGACGAACCCACTGTCCAGGAGTTTCCGTGCTCACCGATCAGTCCGAGAAGAGCGTCGATGAAGCAAAGCTGGGGCAACTGGGGGCCATTCAATCTTCTTGCTTCAGGTGTTTGTATCTCCGCTCCGCAGCTGCTCGTTTGAGGCGAAACTCATGGTTGAGGATTGAGGGGGGACAGAAGGAACGCACCCCGGAGAAAGAACTTCTCCGCCCGCATTGTGCTTTGTGTTTGAGTGGCCGGCAACTCGGCAGTGATACGGTTGCTGGTGCGGAGCAGGAACGTGTTGAGCCGGTGCCGCGCTGGCAACTGACCCTGCCTGGCTGCTTCTCGTGCCCGGACAAGATCGCGTAATTCTTCCAAGTCCTCGTCTGGAACCCAGCCCGCAGCCAGATGCGCGGAGCGGTGACTGCGCGTAAGCTTCAACGCGCCATCGGATTTCGCCCCTCCAAGTTGCACAACTTCTGCTCAGTCAACGTCACAAATCGATTTTCTTGAACCTTAGAGCAGTTCTCCAATTCATGTGCTCTGTTTAGTTGCGTGCAAGGTGGCTCTTTCTTAAGGAAAAAGCCACTTATCATCGTGCTTTCGGTGTACAGCAATTGGAGAACAGCAATAGTGTTGTTGGATTCTGTATCGTCCGTTTATCTCTGGTAATCCGGATCCATGGCCGGTTCACGCAATCTGGCCAATTCCAGAGCCTGGAGCACGAATGCATTCCAGGCGAAGACCCGGTGAAATCCGTAAAATGGATTTCCTGGACTGGTCGGCAGGTATTCCTGGCTCGTCGGGAAGTTGTCGTCCGCGTGAGTTTCTGCCCACAGCCTGTTTGCAATCGCATCGTCTGCGCGCTTCCATCCATGCAGCTTACCTGTCACGTAGCCGCAGATCTCTACCCTCATCCAACTGCCACCGTTGTAATAAATGCCGTCTGCAGCCTTGTCTGCATAACTTCCCGCAAAGGAGTCGCTTACCATCGGATGCCATTTATCTGTAAAGTAACTCCAGCTTTTCCCTTTTGGCAGGCCGATAAAAATCGGCCTCACCGTGCCTCCCTCCATGGGGTAAGGACAATCCTTCCGCGGCAGCATGACCGGGATGTGATTGAGATGATTGACTACCATTTCATCCGATAGAATTGGCCGGTTAAAAAGCCAAAGAGAAAGAAACTCGGGAAAGATATCAGAAAGGCCGATTGCATCCGTGATATTGCGCGCAGGAAACAGGAAACCACGGTCTGCATCATAGTAGCTGCGATATTCCTGCTCAGCTCTTGCAATGTAGCTCTCTGAAATGGATGCACTGATTTCCGGAATCTGAAGTTCTCGAATGACTCTCAGCAGTACTGCTAACATGCCCTGGTTTTCGCAAAGGATTCTCGTGCCTTCGGGATAGCGAATCACGTCAAGCTGACCTATGACAAACTTCGCCGAGCAGGTGGCCTCGTGTTGCGGATCGTAGGTTGCGAGACAGTACTCGGCGGCCAGGCGGATCTTATCCATGTCAAGCTCCGTGCCGAAGCGGCGACGATTCTCGAGCGCCCACATCAGCCATAATGGGGTTGAGTCGTTGGATTTGCGCTCCACGTTGGCGATCTTCGGTTCGACCAGGGTATTGATCGCGCCGTCGCTGCCTTGATTGTCTGCCCAGGTGGCAAAGACTTTCTCATTCAGCTCGCGGTTATGAATGCCATTGAGTGAGTAGAAGCTGTCGCGCAGGTACATTTCACCAGCGGCCGAGTACCAGATGCTGGGGGCCAGTATGGAACGAGGCACGCCCTGTTCTGCATTCCAACTCAACATCATCACGTCTGCATACAGCACCTTCTCTGTTTCGCCCCCTTTGAAGCCAAGGCCCTCAGCCAGGTGCAACTGGCTGGCGAGTCGATAGCCGCGAAGCGTGTCAGGAACCTCATCATTCGCAAAGATGAATACCGTCGTGGCTTGTTGGCGCCCCATCTCCAGGCGACGAGAGGTTTCGACGCGCGTGGCAACACGGAAGAGTTCAAGGTTCCGCACTTCAATGGAGGGCAGCCTGCCGGGTTCATTGCTCGCGCCTTCTGGGATAAAGTCGGTGAGCGAAAGCGCGAGGGCCACGCCCGCGCCTTGGAGCGCGGGTACTACAAAAGAGGAGTGAAAGTCCGAAAAGACTGAAGGGGACGCCGGGGTCGTGTCGTTGAAGAGCGTGAGATCGCCAAGCTTTTTGAACTCATCGTCGACATCCCACGCGTGAACCTGAATTGGAGCCTCGCAGCGATACTTGAGATGGACGTCATAGATGTCGCCCGGCCTCGCCGAAAATGGCATGAGCACGAAAGCCTTTCTGTCTGTTGGAGACAGTCTGACCCCGGCGCCGGCCTGCTCGACTTTCATATCTCCGCCAGCCTTCCATAAAGAGGGCGCCGGGAGATTGATTGCAGTGCGGGAGCCCTCGCCCGTCAACTGGACTGTTGCCTCCCCGAATGTCTGCTGGATGTATGCGCCGTGCTGTGCGCGATAAGCTGCCTCTGGAAGCGAGTAGAGATTCAGATCGTGGATTCTGGCTGGCGCAGGCTTCACGGGCGTTCCATCTCGCCGTATGATCCGGCTCCATTCATTGCGATATCCGGAATCGGTGAGCAGCCCTACTGTAACACCGCTCTGCGTGCGGAAGCCCGCGGCCGGAAAGTATTCGTGCAGCGGACCGCCTTTGCAATCGGCTTGGTCAAAGCTCCAGAGAGTCGTGTGGGCGGACTCGGGTCTGAGGCGATTGGTCAGCTTATAAAGAAGCGCGAACATATCAGCCTGGCGTAACCGGATCGTCTTTTTGATCACTCGCCGATTGATCATTTCGTAACGGACATCAGCGAAGACTGTGGTGCGCAAGTTAGGGAGCTGCATTTCTCCGCTTAGAGTGAGCTGCATCCGATCGCCTTTCCACGAAGCCGCCTTCCAGTCATCCACTCGGTCTTCAAGGCTCCGCTCGCTGTTTTGAAAAACAGCGGAGAACTCTCCACCCTGATTGTGCCGCGCGATCACTTGACCCCGATAGAGGATCGCCACGCCATATCCACTCTGGGCATCCCCTGTTACCCGAAGCGCGATACCGTCGGATTCAGATGTTGCGGTGGCGTACGACGTATTGGGCAGCAAGGTTGCTGCCGTTGTAAGGGCGGATAGGGCGAGAAACTCGCGACGATCCAGATTTCCAAATGAGACCATTGTCTTTGTTCCTTACAATGTTCAGGGTTCACTCCTAAGAGCGTCCAACGCTTGCGGTGAGCAGTGGAAGCTTCCGCTTACGGCACGGGGGAAGGTGTTGCGGGAGAGCGGGGTTGAAAGCTGGCGCCTCTTTCGCGCTGCTTGCGGAGCGCCTGTTCGCGCTGTGTATCCACCAGTGCGTGGGTGTGCTGCGCCTCCAACCCGGCTTTGGAATTCAATCCAAGGTGCGCATAGACACCGCTCAGCTGATAGTGGGCTGGGACGAACTGTGGGTTCAATGCGAGGACATGCTCGAATGCCTGACGGGCCTGGGCCCAATTCTTTTGCGAACTGTAGATCTTGCCGAGTTCAAAGAAAGGATCGGGAGAACGTGGTTCCAGCCGCGCGGCGTTTTCAAGCGCAACGATCGCCTCCTGCTCGCGGCCCAGGCGGCTGGCTACCAGGCCAAAGTAATACTCGAGTGGATAATGATTGGGGAGCTTCTCTCGTGCCCCTTCTAGGATTTGAATTGCGTCAACGTCGTTGCCTTGGCGGGCATCGATCTGAGCGAGGCCGACATATGCGGCGTCGAGTGTGGGATCGATGGAGAGCGCCTCGAGGAATGCGTCGCGCGCCGCAGGATAGTCGCCCTTGATCATCTCAACTGCGCCGAGGCGCAACTTGAGCGCCGTCGAAGAAGTGTCTCCAATGCCGGTCTGGACAACCTGGACTGCTTCATCGTACCGATCCATATCCATCAGCAGCCGTGTGTAATCGAGTGTCCGGTCGGGGTTGGAGGGGTCGGCAGCGAGGGCGGCGCGATAGGCATCTAAAGCCTCTGGTATTTTTTGCTGCATCTCAAATGCCGAGCCGAGAAACATCAGGGTGTCCGCATGCGCGGGCCGCTCAGTGTGCAACGCGGCAAAGAGAGCACACGCTTCTGCGGGCTGCTGATCGTAGAGCAGTGCCAGTGCCAGGTTATAGCGGTTATCCCAGGTTGGATCGAGCGTGGCTATTCGCTGGAAAGACATCGCCGCCTGTCTATAGAACGTGTGCTGGCTCAACAGGACGGCGATGGAATACTCGCGTGAGGAAGAGATTTGGTTGGCTTGCTCCAAACGCCGGAGACGGGTGCTTGCATCGTCCACGTGTCCTGTGCGAATGTCAGCTTCAATCAATGCGGTGGCAGCATCGGGATCTCTGTCGACTAACTCGCCCGCCAGCGTTGCCTCAGTCAGACCCTCCGTGTCCCGGCCCGTGGCAAGCGACAGCTGCATCAGATAGTCGTGGGCAAATTTGTCGTTCGGATCCAGGCGCGAAGCTTCGCGCAGTTCCGGCTCCGCGTGGGAGTAGTCTCTGGAGCGAAGCAGATTGAAACCGAGATTCCTGTGCGGCGCGGCCTGCGTGGGGTCAAGGCGGATTGCATTGCGATAGTGTCTGCAGGCTTCGTCCATGTTGCCGAGCTGCGCCTCGGTAATTCCCAGCAGGTTTTCGATGGCCGCGTTGCGGGGTGCAATGCTGTGCGCCTGTTGAAGCTTGACGAGCGCCAGGTCAAATTGCCCTTCGCGCATCAGCCTCACTCCTTCATCCAAAGCTGTCGGCTGTGCGCCGAGCGGCCAGGACAGCGAAGTGAAGAGAAGCGAAAAGGCGATCGTCCAATGACATCTCATCGCGTGCCTCCCCCGCGTGGCACAGTCTCGAACGCAGAGTCTCCGCCAGACGGCGCGGTCATTGCTTCAATCTTGATGGCACGCACTTGGGCAAACGCTTGAGCCGCCTCCGCAGTTTTGCCTTCTGCGCGGAGAACCATGGCAAGCTGATAGTGCGTGGAAGCATCCTGGTCATGCGCCAAGGCACTCTTCAGCACCTCCTCGGCGCGGGCGTAGTTTCTTTCGATCGCATAAGCCCTGCCCAGTTGCGCATAGGCAGGCCAAAGATCGGGTTTACGGTGGATTGCCGATTGGAGATGCGGAATCGCCTCAGCGGCGCGCTCCTCGGCAACCAGAACTGTGCCAAGTTCCGCGTCCGCTTCGGGATGACCGGGACTGAGCTCCAGTTCACGGGTCAGTTCCGTGATCGCATGATCCGCATCGCCGTGCTTCCAGTAGAGATGCCCGAGCCAAAAATGAACGCCAGGAAGGTCGGGCCGGGCGGAGGCGACAGCAAGATACTCAGTCAGTGCCTTTTCGTCCTCCTCGCGGCTTGCATAGAGTTGGCCGAGTAACTGGTGCACATGATACGAATCGGGCGCCACCGCGATCAAACGGGCCACTTGCGCCATCGAGATATTGCGTCGCACAACAATCAGGTTATAGCGTGCGACGCGGTCGCTTGGATGGAGTGAAAGCCAGTGCTCCAGGAGCGGTTCCGCATCGTCATAACGACGCCGATGAAGGTTGGTCATTGCCTGCACGAAAGGGCTTCCGGCTGGATTCACGCTTGTTTGCGCTGTGTCCATCTGTTGATATTCCTGACGCGCAGCGTCGTCATCGCCCGACAGACCGAGCAACGCCGCCTTGGCCGCTTCTGCGGCTCGGCTTAAGACAAAATCCCTCTCCAGCTTCTGCGCCGCCCCGCGGCACAGCGGCAACAGTGCGGCGTCTGCTTGCTCGTGAAGGATCTCGTTCTCTTGAGGAAGGCCCAAAGCATCCAGAGCCTCGCTTGGGTCGATTGCGAGAGCCTTGTCAATCTGCGCAAGGCCTTCTGCCTGATGCTGCATAAGAAGCTGCAATTCTCCGCTCAGAGCCAGTGCGGCCGCGGATCGCGGAGCCACTTCCAACGCTTGCGCAAGTTCTCCCTGCGCGGCGGTCAGGTTGGCTTGCAGGACGAACACCTTCGCCAGTTCCAAACGCGGGTCGTTCGAGTTTGGGTCGCGTTCAATCGCGCGGCGCAGGTGACCCTCGGCCTTTACCCAATCGCGCTCCTCGGCGTAGTGCGTTCCGTAGATCAGATCGGAGAGCGCCGTCCCGGAAGATTCGTCAAGGATTTCTTCTGTCTCATGGCTCGCCGCCTTGCCATAGGCCTCGCCGTACGCGAACAGGAAATCCGGATCGTCCGGAAATTGCGCAGCTGCCTTTCGCAGTTGAAGAAGAGCTGCGTCTGTGTGCCCCGCATCCCAAAGCGCGGTTCCGAGCCAGCTTTGTGCCAATTTGTCGGCAGGTTCCTGTCGAATAGCATCGCGCAGGAGCGCGATCGCCTGTGCAGGACGGTTCAGCTTCACGTCGTCGATCCCAAGCCAAAGACTTAGACCGTGCATGCCTGGCCTGAGCTTTGCCGCCGCAGCCAGTGCGCGTGCTGACTCATCGAACTTGGCCTGTGCATAGTAGACCAGCCCCAGGTTTACATAGGCCTCTGGCAATTCCGGTTGCAGCTGCAGGACTATCTGATATTCGTGTACTGCCGCGTCGAGCAGGCCTTGTTGTTGGTCCTGCTGGGCAGCGAGGAAGTGGTCCTGGACCTGGGAACTGCTTGGCTGCGCGCCGCTGAATGGGGGAAGGGCACAGGCGATCAGAATGACGGCCGGGAGCAGCATCAATCGCCCAGTGAGGTTGGATAACATAGTTTCATCCTATCCCCCGGACCTCTGCGAAGAGGCCCGGGAGACTTTGACGCCTTAATAGGTGAATCGAAGCTGACCTTGAATACTGCGTGGAGCGTTTTGCCGGTTTGAAGCCTGGCCAAAGCCAGGATCGCCGGCGCCAAGATCGAAGCCTGTATATTGCCCGGCGCGATTGAACGCGTTGAAGAACTCCACTCGGAAGTTGGTCTTCAGTCGCTCAGACGGCATGGGGATATCTTTGGATAGGCTCAAGTCTTCAGCGTGGCTGGCAAATTCGCGAATGGTTAGCGCTCGCGGAGCGTTGCCAAAGGTAAAGTTGGGGGCACGAACGAACGCCGCCGGATTTAATCTGCGGCTTTTGCCGAACACCCAGCCGCCGCCGGAATAGCCATTCATATTCATTCCTGCGACGTAGTTGGGACGGGGGTTAGCAGAGAGATTCCCGGCAAAAATTCCGGAGTCCCAGCCCGGGGACCCGACAGAAAGCGGCGTTCCACTCTGGTAGGTTTGGACGCCGGCGAACTGCCAGCCTCCAACCACCGCGTTCACCACGCCTCCTTGATTGGCGAGCGGCTTACCCTTGCCGAAAGGCAGTTGATAGGTGTAACTCAGAATCAAGCGCTGCGGAATGTCGTACTGGCTAAGGCCCTTTTCGACCTTCAGATTGTATGTGTTCAGCGCGCCACCGTTGCCATTGCCATTCCAATTCGCCTGGGCCGGATACTCCGAGTCGGCATTGGTGATGGTTTTCGACCAAGTATAGTTGGCGAGCAGGGTTAGCCCCGCGGAGAGACGTTTTTGCACGGAAATCTGCGCCGCGTGATAGGTGTAGACGCCGAAGGGGTCGCCCATGGTTACCGTATCAACAACGGCATTGCCGTACTGCGGGAACGGCCTCAGGGCCTGAGAAACCGAACCGCTGAATCCCGGAAAGGGCGAGGCCACTGGAGCTTGGCCCACGCAGGCCGGATTGCCCGCTTGCTGGTTAAGATTGACCTCGAGGCATGCACCGCGCGCCTGGTTGACTGGAAGTCCCTGGTTCGGATCGTGCATGAAAGCTTGCAGGTGATCGCCATGGTCTCCGACATAGGCCATACTGACAATCAGCTTGCCGGGGAGTTGTTGCTCCACATCGAGGGTCCAGGTCTGCGTGGTGCCCGGACGTGCCGTCTTTGATAAAACGACTGTTGGTCCCTGGCCGTTCATTGAGGTCGGATCGATGAATGGAGGCAGGGGGCCTGGGTAAGCTGCAATCTGGTCGAGAAGCAGCTCCGGGGTTTGCGGGCTGGCGCCGTTCGGGAAGGTGTAACTTCCGGTAAAACCGGCCGAGTCGTTCTCGCCAAAGCCGCCGATCTTCAGGTCCTGGTAGTAGATTCCGTAGCCTGCCCGAATCACGGTCCCGGGATTGGCCTGAAAGGCAAAGCCGATGCGCGGGCCGTAGGAGTTTTTGAAGGTGGTCTGTGAGCTGTCCGAGCCCGTTCTGCCGGTACCCGAGCCCAGGAATTCATAGGCACCGGGAAGTCCGCCTGCCGCGGTATTGGGAAGGGTGAGATTCATGAACGACTGTTGACCATGGGCCTCGGTCACGGGCGTGGGGATCTCGTAGCGAAAGCCGAGATTGGCGGTCAGTCTGGGGCGCACCTTCCAGTTGTCCTGCACAAAGCCCGCGTAGTACTTCACGCGCCATCCAAGATGCTGGGGTAATGCAATTCTGTTGGGATTGCCATCGGACGGATTCGGCGAGCCGGCTCCAAGAAAGAAGCTCGCATAGCCGGATCCAGAATTGCCATCGGACGGCGTGCTGGTTGGGCCGGGGCCGAAGGTGAACTCTCCGGATGTCTGCGTGGCGACGTTGATGTTGAATTCCTGCAAGCGCGCATCCACGCCGAACGTGAAGTCGTTCCGGCCATGCTGCCAGGAGACGTTGTCGTCATATTGGTAGGTGTTGTCGTAAAACTGGTCGGCGCCATTGCTTGGCACCGGCGCAAGGTTCGGATACTGATAGTCGAAGTAGGGGAATGTCGTCTGCATGACTCCCTTCAGTCCAAGCTTGTCGGGCCAATCTCCGCCATAGCTTCCCACGCCGCTGCCCTCAACGCGATAGCGGCGGCTGAAGCCCGCATTGAAGTGGTTCAAGAGGTTGGGCCTGAGAATGTAGTCGTAACCGAAGCGCAGGTAGTGTGTCCTCTGATTGGTTGCGCTGGTGTCAAGGGGCGCACCCGCAATGAAGTCTTCAGTCGGCCGCCAATCGTAGTCGTAGCTGCCGTCGAATTTCTGTTTCGCGCCGGCATTCTGGTCGATGCGAACTTCATACATATTGGCGTTCGTAACATCATGCGATACAACCGGGGTGTTCTGGTAGGGTGAGGTCACCGTCGAGGGCGCCATCGGCATATAAGGGATCGCCGCCTTGAAGACTGCGTCCTCCTGCGACGTGGGAATGATATTGGTGGGAGTGCCTGCGCCGCCGTAGGGCACGCATGGCTGTCCCTGGTTTGCTCCCGTGCAGGTGGTGTAATCATAGAGAATGTGCGCCGGGTAGGTGGTCCCGTTGATCGTGACCGGCGTGAGTAGAGAAGAAAAGTCGCCGGTGGTCATGGCTTGCGTAGGCGCCGAGTTCAGGCCGTTGCCGCCGGTGTTGTAGCGAAAGCCTTCATAGTTGAACATGAAGAAGGTCTTGTCATGGCCGCTGTAGAGCTTAGGAAAGTAAACCGGCCCGGAGATGATGGCGCCGAAATCGTTCTGCGTGTCGATCGACTTCGGTGTGCCGTTTAAATCGTTGATCCAGCTGTTGGCATCCAGTGTTTTGTTTCTCAGGATGTCATAGACGGAGCCGTGCAAGGTATTGCTGCCGGACTTCGTGACCAGGTTGACCAGGCCTCCGCTCGTTCTTCCGTACTGCGCGTCGAAGGTATTGGTCATCACCTTGAATTCCTGCACCGCCTCAACGCTGACTCCGTAGTTCATCTGCAGGTTGGCAGACGCCAGCTCGATGGTGGCTCCATCAACAAAGATGTCCGTGCCGGATTGCTGGCCGCCATTGAGCTTGAAACCGCCCTGACTTGTCGGAGAGTTGGTGTCGACGCCTGAATAGCCCGGCGTCAGCTGCACAAATTGCAGAGGATTGCGAGGCGCCCCGCTGAACTCAAGGGGAAGATTTTCGATCAGCTCGGTTGACACGGTGGTGCCGATGTCGGAAGATTCGGTCTGCAAGTGCGAGGCATCGCCGTTGACGGTGACGCTTTGCGTGGCCCCTCCTACAGTCAAAATCGCATTGAGAGTCGTGGTGCTGCCGACCGACACACTGATCCCGCTCTGTGTGTACGACTCGAACTTCGGAAAAGATACTGCCAGGGTATAAATCCCGGGCTGCAGCTCGGGGAAGGTATAGAGACCCTCGTTGCTCGATACCGCGTCATAGCGGCTGCCCGTATCCGTCTCCTTCAGCGTGAGGGATGCTCCCGGAATGATTGCACCGGTCGCGTCCGTTACCGTGCCAGTCAAGGTGCCTCTGCCCGATTGGGCCACGACGGGGACGCCGCATGCCAGGCAAAGCACCACCAGCAGCCAGGCCGCCAAACGCCACGGTCTTTGCGCCGTTAAATTCAGGTTCATCATTGTGTGTCTCCTTTTCAACATGGTCCTCATGCCTCCGAAACGCGTCCGGGGAATCCTGGGACAGGCGAGGTGTTGCCCGTCTTGTCCAGATCCCGAGAGATCTGGCCAGCTACCCGGATAGACAACAACTGGACCAGCGCAATCACTGGCAATGCGTATTTGAGAGCGGCGTTTCCCGACCACCCGTAGGCAAGCGCCAGGAATAACCCGCAGCCCAGCAAACGGCCTGTAAACAATCCGAACTCGTGGTTGAAGATGTAGGCGTATTCGGTGCGATTCTCCATTTGGGAGACGGCATCGATGACCTGTAACTGGATGGGATAATAGGCAAGGTCGAGGAGAGGCTTTGCCACGATCAGGCAGGCGATGAAGAGGAGCACGCCGACTGCATTGAAGAGCCATGTGTTGACGACGGCGCCAAAAAAGAACAGCAGGAGCCCTGCGCTGAAAACAAGAATGCGGTGGCGCGGGGCGGCAATCCGGCCGACCGTATACATAAGGAAGGCTGAGAACACGCCGCCGATGGCCTGGGTTGCACCCAGTGTTCCCTCCTGGCCAACCAGCAGCATGATAAGCATGGCCGGCGCAGTGACAATGTAGCCCTGGGCCAGGCCCTTCAGCAGGGCCAGCTCGAGCATGCGCCACCACAGCGGATGAAATTTGAAGAAGACGAAACGTGTGTATGTGGTATTGCGGAATGTTCCGCGCTCGAGAATTCCGGCGGCGAGAACCGTCAGGCCAAACACAACCACTGCGATGATGTGATAGGCCTTGTTGGGCATTCCTCCGAGCCAGCCGTAAAGAGTGGTTCCGCTGATAAACCAGCCGATCAGGGCGGGAACCACGACCGAGGCCAACACCGCAACGAAGTTTTCCAGGCCGTAATAGTAGTTCCGGTTGCCGTCGTTTGTAGCAGTCAACGCCAGGAATCCGCGGTTGGCCCAGAACAAGCCAGTGGCTAGCCCCATAGCAAAGCCCGAAGTTGCAACACCAATGGGACTGAGGATGCTGAGGTTCATCATCAGCATCATGGCCAGGCCCGATAGGATCATGCCGGCTGCGTAAAGATGCTTGGCTCCCACGCGGCCCAGCATCTTCCCGTTCAAATAAAAAGCCAGTGGTGTCGCGGCGTAAATGGATAACTGGTACGTGACCACCTTGGCCACGGCGTGCGAGTTGCGCATGACATAGGCCGCGACGAAGATCTCAATCACCGGCAAAACCAGGGCGTACATCATGTTCGAAACCATCAGTACCTGCATGGAGTGCGGGCAGCTGAGAAAGACCTCGAACTCCTTGTACAGACGGTTCATGGCTTGGCCCCAGGATTGGGTGCGAGGCTGGCGAGAATGCTCTCAATAGAAAAATCCGCTGCGCAGATCACGCTGTCCGCCGCGCCATAGTAGATGGTCAGCTGGTCGCCGCTGACGAGGTGGCCGTTGGTAAAGATGACCTGGCCGAAGAAGCCCTCCTGCTCGTAGGGAGCCAGCGGTTCCATGATGGGCGTTTCAGAGCGCGCAAGAACGCGCCACGGTTCGTCGAGGTCCAGCAGCAGCGCGCCAAGACAGTAGCGGTTCTCCTGCGTCGCGCCGTGATAGATCTCCAGCCATCCTGCGCTGGTCCGGATCGGTGCGGCTCCCGCGCCTACGCGTGCACTGTCCCAGAATCCCTCACGGCTGTGCGCCAGGCACCGATGACGGCCCCAGTGAACCAGGTCGGGAGACTCAGCCAGCCAGATGTAGTTGCCGCCCAGTTCCGGACTACTGGGCCGATGGAGCGCGTAGTAGCTGCCGCCGATTCGCCCCTCAAAGACTGCGCAATCCTTGTTGTGCGGCGGAAAGATCATGCCCTCGTGCACAAAGTCATTCCAGTCGCGTGTACTCCTCAAGCCAACGCCCACGCCATTGGCCGAAACCTGCGTATAGGTCAGATAGTAGGTTTGGTCAATCTTCGAGACACGGCAGTCCTCAATGCCGTACGTTTCCAGTTCACCGCTTCCCATCAGAACCCGGCTCTGCGCAGGCTCTTTGAAGTGAATGCCATCCTCGCTCGAGACCAGCCGAAGGTGCGACAGCGTGGTCAGATAGTCCTTCCCGTCAAAGGTGATTACGCGAGGATCACTCAGATCGAGTCTTGAATCACTGGAGTTGAATTCGAGCACTTCAAGACGACCGTCCGAGCTCAGGATCGGAAAGGAAGTTTTGCCCGGGACCTGTGCCGGCCGCTCCGCGACGCGGACCAGCAACCAGGTCTTCTCCTCAAAGCGGAAGACGCCTGGATTCAGCAGGCATGTCACTTCCATGCCCTCAACGCTTGGGCGGATATCGCGCGGTCGAAGAATCGGGTTCTCTGCGAATCGTTGTGCCAGATCGTTCATCATGAGCTCTTGGTGTTGGAAGATCGGGCCTTCGCGCGGTCATTTCGCGACGAAACAAGATGGGGTTCTGAAGCCTGGAGTAACCCTCGGTGAAAGCCCATGTCGCGCGAAGGGGACTTACCGAAGAAATCATTGAGAATCAATGCGAATAACATGGGTCTCGCATTGAAGTACACGAAAGGATGCAAGAGACCCGGGAACCGCTGGTGCTGGAATCTTCGCCGTGGACCATCTTGGAAGGCTTGATTCAGGACCGACCACCAACCTCAAGCATCTTCTGCCCATCGAGGAAAGATCACAGTCTCACACAGGTCTTTCTCTTCTATTTGCGGTGTGCTAGGATGCAGCAACCGCTGCTATTTTCAGGTTGTGTATAAAACTGCACACTTTGCGACGAAAGCAACTTCGCAATAGGTGTGGACCGAAGGCACTCGCTTTACTGGCTTTTTCCTCAAGAAAAAGCCGCCCTGCACGGCGCCCCAAAAGTCCAGTTCTATGCGGAAAATGCGCGAGCGGCCGCGGCAGTGTTCTCAGTGGTGAGGGAGTGCAGCAGGAAGGTACGGAGGCTGCGGGGCTTTTTCTGACCGATGCCGGCAATCGCTCCAGGCTTCACAGCATGATCCTGGGATCTCGGCTCGCCGGCGCTGCCGGTCTACGTTGAGGTACTTCTCCGCACCCACGCCGTCAGCCGGCGATGCCAACGCTGTGTCCATCGCTGCCACGCGCCTTACTCATTCTCATCCCGGGCTGGGCTCACGCGGTTGGAGGACGATGAACAGGCCCACTTAGGGCCGAATCTCGATCACTCGAGCCTCGCCCGGACCGAGCATTAACTCCACTTTCCCTCCGTGGGGCGGCAGCAGCCGGTCATGAGTGAGATCGTGAACCCGGCCAGGCCCCGGCGCGGTTTCGACTGTAACACGCTTGTCGCCCGGCCCTGGGTTGTAGTAGAGATAAGCGGGAGCGAGGCCACGATCAAGGAGGTTTGTCGCGGCCAGATCCCAGCGCAGCAGCCACGGATCGCCTTGCGGCTGGATCATTTTGTCGAGCCACAGGACGTAGGCTCCGCCATAGATCGAGCGGTGCCCCGCAAAGTCCCCCGTCGCATAGGGACTGTGCCCCTTCTCTTCGCGGCTCAACCGCTCGTAAGGAATCATCGCCGGCAAATCCGGCCGGCTCTGGTTGTCGCGCGGCAGATACTGCGGATAGAACCAGCGCAGGTTCGCAGCCGCGTTCAGCGCATACCGCGCTATCTCTTCGGCCATCTCCGGACGGTAGCGGACCGCAGGCAGCAGATACGGCAGCGTCACCATCGACTCCATGCTGTAAACCTGGTCGGGCGGCTCGGTCCGGAATCCTGCCATCAGCCCATTGACTTCGTGTCCGCTCCATCGCCCGGTGGCCATGAGCCCGGCATTCGAGTCCAGCACAAATCGCAGCGCTTTTCTCGTGTCGGCTTTGTGTCCCATCGCCTCCAGCCGCGCAGCCGCCATCACCGCCATGGCGCCGCTCGGAACCTCGTACCACGGGTTCGCGGCAAAGGCCAGGTAGCGATCGATTCCAGTCTTGGCCTCCTCCAGACAGAAATCCTTGCCAGTCAGTTTCCAGGCAAGCAGCATCACGTAGCTGTATCCGCCCACGGCATCCGGCTGCCGGTAGATGTCGTGGTTGGTAAAGGTTGCGCTCTTGGAGAAGTCGTAGCCCTGATCGTTGAAGTTGTACTTGATCTGCTGAGCCATCGCCTTCAGCCGTGATGCGCTTTTGTCCACGCGCGCCAGCCACTCCGCATCCTTGGCGAAACGGAGCTGGATCAACCCATAGGCCAGCGCGGTCACGTTCATCAGGTACCAGTACTCGCACAGCGTTGCCCCGTTGCTATCGAGAAACAACCCGTAGGGCTCGCTGAAGTAGCCGGCCAGCGAAGTAGCCAACCCCTCCAGCCCCTGTCCACGCAACTGCTTGCCCATCGCCATCGGCCCGTAGGTTGTCAACCCGCCATCTTCCACACCTTCCAGCGCCGAAGGAAACACCTGCCGGCCGTCTTTTGCGCGCAGATTCACCCCGTGGGCGGGATCCATGACGTAGGCATCAAAGGCATTTGCCAGCGCGTGAAAATCCAGGGGCGGTTGCTGCGGCCGGTCCGGCAATCCGCTCCAGCCAGCCGAACCTGCCTCTGCTGCAAACGCCGGCTCGGTCCACCTGGCAACTCCCAACGCCGCCAATGCTGCCAGGAATTCGCGCCGGCTTGGCGCAATGCTTTCACGGTCCTCGCTGGGATCATTGCCCATCATCTTGTCCTCTTCCATCCATATTGGCCCGGGTCCTCGATTGCCTCGGGGAATTGGCCGGTAACACGCCTGTCAACCGTAGCAGAAATGTCTCCTACGCATCCGCGAACCGACCACGGAGATCCAACGATCGGAAGTATCCGTGGCAATTTTGCGACTCGTCCTTCTCGCGCTCGTACCCGGACGCCGAACGGCGAGCGCGACCGGAGCATGGCTCAGCGTGACGATCATCGCCATCCGGCTTGTCTTTGCGCGCGAGAGCGGTGGGGGACAGCAGCACAAGACGCCTGCCGGCAGTTCTCAAATCACAGTCTCGGCATCGGGATGTGGCATATCCCAGACCGTGACCATAGAGGTAGTGGTGCTATGACATTGTTGAATTCTTCATCGGGTGCTTGGCGACCCTTATCAACACCATGCCGCGGAGCTCCAAAATTGCCTCTGTTGTCCTCTCCATTTCGTTGATAACACACATACTCCGCGGTGAATGAGCGGCCTCTTGACCGACAGGTTCCAGGTTTGATTCCTGCTCCATCAGCTATAGAATCAAGCATTTACAAACGCCTCTTTTTTCGAGGTTCGCCGAGCTGAGCTTTGCCGAATGGCTTTCGGAGCCCGCGGGATGCCAGGCCCAATGGTCCAACGGATGCCCCCCAGCCATGAGCGCGACATTGGTGCATGAACGGACTGCGTGCAAGACAGTCTCGTCGAAGGCCGAGGTTTGAGGCGCTGCCAATGACGATGGAACTTCCGCGGCCTTGCAGGTTTGCGCGATTGAGGGCATCCTCTCGCTGTTGTAATTCAGACAGCATCCGAGTGAGCGCTCGGAGACCAGGGGCAGGGAATTGCAAACTCTTCTTTCCGTTCGCTCTTCTTTGTGGCATAATTTGCTGGCTCGTTTCTCGATGACGTCGACGTGGCTCCATTCGAACGTGCCATCGATTACGGAGATATGTGGAACCGCTTCAAGTCTTCCTCCTCTTCACTCGCTGAGGTCAAATGAGCAACATTAACGGCAAAGTGTACGCGATGAATGCGGTGACTCCCATGAAGAGGTGGAAGACATGGATTCTGCGCGTAATTTTCTTTGTACTGGGCCACATTAAACCGCTGCAGAAAGATCTGATTGACCTGTCTTTTATTGAATTCGCGCGTTGGGTTATCGTTCCCCACAATCGTTTCCCCTTCATGAGGAACGGCCAGAAGCAGGAGGACCTGAAGTACGACTACCTGCTGTTCTTCAGCAACTTCAACGGAACCTGGAACCAATACATCGATGCCTTCTCGGCGGTGCTGAGCAAGGGCCTTGATCTTGTTTGGCGTTGGAGCGAGAAGTTTCCCGGCTCGGTTCCGGTGACCATCTTCAAGGAATACATCGCCCGCGTTCAGTTTGATACGGACTATTACTACACCGCTTATCCTCATGCCACGGCGAACGATGTGAAGTCAGCGCACATTGTGCAATCCTCGCTGGACCGGCTCAGTCTGGTTGCCGGTGGGTGCACGCCGGAGCAGTTTGCGGCGGCATACCTTGGTTTTGTGCTTGAAGTTCAGTCCCACCTGGGCGAGACGGGCGAAGCTCCGATCGCAGGTTAGAAAAGGGGTCCATGCCAAACAAGAATGGCAGTGTCTACGGACTGACAATTCTTTCGCCGATCATCGACGATGAGAAGGCGACGCCCTCACACGATCTGCAGATCCGCGACTACCTGGCGCATCTGTCCACCCGCGAAGAAAGCCCGTTCGCGCAGGCGCCAGGAACGCATCTGGCCCGGCTGGTGGTGATGGACGACGTGATCTACGTGGGAGCGCCGGCTTGCGAAGAGCACCTGAAGTCAAAATACCTGATCTTCGAGTCAAATTGCGACGGCGACGTGGACAGCTATCTCTCCGGCCTTGCAGCCAGCGTTCCGGACCACCTCGACGCTGTTTGGAAACACTGCGTCGGCTACCCCGGCGCGGGCAACCGTCAGGCCTTCATTGACTACATGAAGGCCTGTCAGCTCGACACGACGTTCTTCTTCGCAGCCGTCAACGACAAGTCCGTCACCGAGACGCTGCGCGCCTTGCAGACGCAGAGTGCCGTCGCCGACTTTATTGCAAACCATCAGGGAGTTGACTCGGCTACGTTGCAACGCGAGTTCGTTGAGTTTGTGGCCCATCTCAAAGCCTTGCCCACTCCCCACCCCGGCTCCATGGGCCCTCACCGCGCGATCATGACAGGCGGCCGAAATGAGTAGGCTGAATGAAACCGACATTCAGGGCTTCGTTCTGCGCGGCTACAACATGCCCGTAGCGCGCTATCTTTTTCTTCGCTTTGAAGGCGCACACCGTGCGCGCACGCTGATCGGCAAGTTGCTCAGCCAGGTAACAACGGGACAGCGATGGGACGGCGGTAAGCCGGAAAGCACGATGAACATTGCTTTCACCCATCGCGGACTACAACACCTGGAGCTGCCGGACGCTACATTGCTGAGCTTCCCCGTCGAATTCCAACAAGGAATGAGGCATCGCGCCGGGATCCTTGGAGACAGTGGTGTGAACTCTCCCGATCGATGGGATAAGATCTGGCGCGAAGACCACGTTCACGCCTGGATAGGAGTCAACGGCCTTACAGCGGAGGCGCTCGATGCCCGCTGCGCCCACCTCCAGGCTGTCGTCGACGAGACGGGTGGAGCAACCATTGTGGACGCGCAGGACGCCGCGGCCGTGGTCATCAATGGCAAGCCATGTACCGGCGAGCACTTCGGCTACACGGACGGATTCGGTAACCCCGATTACATCGGCATAGAGCGGAGCACCCAGCCCGGACAAGGCAAGTTGCTGCCCAACGGAACGTGGGCGCCCCTGGCAACGGGTGAGCTGCTGCTGGGCTATGCGGACGAAGCCGGCGAACTGCCGGTGGCGCCGATACCGCACCTTCTTGCCAGCAATGGGACCTTCATGGTCTATCGCAAGCTGCATCAAAATGTTGCTACCTTCCGAGACTATCTCGACAAACAGGCGGCGCTTTACGGCGGTGGCAAAGAGAAGCTGGCCGCCAAATTCATCGGACGCTGGAGAGACGGAACACCGCTCGAGCTTTCCCCCAGCGGGCCCGACCCCACCATCGTAAGTGACCCGAACCGCAGCACCGATTTCACGTACGGCGCCGATGCCGAGGGCACCCGCTGTCCCATCGGTGCGCATATCCGCCGCGTTCATCCGCGCGACGCATTTGGTTTCAACGGACAACTGATCAACCGTCGCCGTATTACCCGCCGCGGACTACCCTACGGGCGTTTTGTTCCAGAAGGCGAGCCCGTCTCCGATACCGAGGAACGCGGGATCATCTTCATGGTGCTGAATGCAAGCCTGTCGCGGCAGTTCGAATTTGTGCAGCAGCAATGGGTTCAGTACGGCAATGATTCTCATCTCGGCAATGACAAAGATGTGCTGCTCGGAAATCACGGAGGCCGTGGCCGATTCGTGGTGCAGGGTGAGGCAAACCTCACCAATCCGCCGTTTGTCTGCAGCAGACTTCCTGACTTTGTTCAGCTGCGCGGTGGAGATTATTTCTTTTTGCCGAGCATTACTGCGCTGGGAATGATCGCGATGAGCCTGGTCGATCCCCGTTAGGGATTGGCTCGACACACAGCAAATTGGCGACGGCAGCGAAGTTTCTATTTCCACCAAAAAGTGAGTGCGTGAGCAGCTTCTATGGATGAAGGAATTAAACAGGAAGTCAAGAGGGGATGGCCGGTCGTCATGGCCTGGGTCGGCGGTATTACTGCGCTGATTGGATTGTTCGCCAGCCTTGCCGGAGGCATCGAGTGGTTTGTGAACCACCATAAGCAAAAAGCTGAGGTGGAGACAAAGTTGGCATTGGCTCAGGCGCAGGCAAAGCAGGCGGAGTATCAGGCCTCGCTCCAAACCGATGGCGACATTCTCAAGGCGGATCCCGGTTACCGGCCCGCCCTCGATCAGCAATTGGCCACGGCGATGCTCTGGGTTGAAGACTTTCACGTTCTCGCCCAAGACGGTCAGGATACGGCCGGTCCGGCAGCGCTTGCGCTCGACCAGATCTTCCCGATCCTCGATGCCGGCCTGGCCCGAAGCAAAGGGTCGCCCGCCGCAGACATTCAGGCTCACATCGGATGGGCTCACTGGCTCAACCAGAAGATTGCCGAACGCGAGTTCGGAAGCACCGCCGAAAATGACCTCCGTGCAGCATTGGCCTCGGATCCGGCCAATGTCTACGCGAATGCGATGCTGGGCAACTGGATACTTCAGAATGGCGGAAGTCTTTCGGAGGCGACTCAGCATCTTGACGCCGCTGTCGCAACTGGCAAGGCCCGGCCATTCGTAAGAAGACTGCAGCTCGGGGCACTCCTTTATCTCGACAAGAAGGGGGCGAGAGCCGCGCTGGTCAAGGCCGTAACCGAAATGCGCAAATCGGGTGAGCCGCTCGACGAGTCGTCAAAGAGACGCATCCTTGGCTTCTGCTTTGATCCCGTCGCTGTCGACTCAAGCAAACTCAGAGCATCGCTCTCTGCAGACCCTGCGGATGAAACCCGGAAGACTTACTTGTGGCTTGACAACATGCCGGAAGATACGCGGAAGTAGATAGAGGTCAGAGATTTCATCTCCGCGAACTTGCTGGAACTCAGCGACAAACGAAAGGAATCTCTTGAGCGTGTTTCATCAATAATGCCTCAGTGCGCCTCGGCTGGATGGTCGGCAAACCGTCTCACAAGCAAAACCACGAAACCAGTGCCCATTGAGCGGTGTGCGAGATGTCAGTGTCTAGGGCCTGTTAGTGTTAACAGGCCCTAAGGAAACCAACACTTTGAAGATGTGGCTTAGGGTATATCTATCGTGATGTGGCTACTTCCGGGGGAATGGGAAGGCAGGATATTGTGGCCGAATTGATGCAGGTGACGACACGTTCCAGAGCGCTCATTCACGTTATCTCAAACCCAATGGCCCAGTGCTCCATCAGCAAACTGCGCGATCCGCGATACGACTGTTCGGAATCCCCTCCGACACCATCGCCGTTCATCGGGTTTTCTCCACTCAGGGACGCCATGGGTGGATGTTGAGGTTACGTGACAGCATCAACTTAAGCGTCCATTTGTCCGAAGCCGCAGTCAATCCGTAGCCGACGCCGGTTTCGACGCTCAGACCGAGAAACCTGCTGCCCGAGTAATCCGTTGTCGCCCAGACCTCGTGGAATTGCTTCGAAAGAGGCAGGAACCCATGCAGCGGGCCAAAACCGTCATATTCCTCCGCGGCGACGGCCCACCTGCCGTTGACGTTATACGCCACTCTTCCTGAAGGGTTGTAGTGCAGGTTTCCAAGTCCCCCGGTATAGTCCGTGTCGACAATCGGGTTGTAGATGAAATCCCACGGATGCACGTGTAGCCCTATGATCGGTCTGATCTCGGAGGTAATCGTTCTGGACTCCCAGTAGGGGCGGCTTACGCTGAATTCAAAATTGGCAGCATAGACGAAGGTATGGTCATGAGCGTTGGGTCGCGCGAATAGTTCGCGAATCTTGAAGCCGTTCATCGTCGAACCAAAGTTGGAAGAGTAGGGCGAGGTCACGGGCATATAAAGTCCCTGCTCGAACCACGGCGTAACGCCGTACGCCCATTCGGCAGTGGCCTGATACGAATGATTGGCGACGATGGCCCCTGGATAGTCGGGCACGGTCCGTCCCTTGGGCGTGAAGTTGTTGTGGATCATCAGATTGAAAATGCCCGGTGGGGCGATCTCTCCGTCGTACACCTGGATCTCGTCGGTTTGCGCAAAAGCCGGCACCGGCAGCGCTATGAGACAGAGAGTAGCCAATCCGATCGCACGTATATTCATTCTTGGCGAATCTCTCCTTGTTGTATTCAAGCTTGAGAGGTTTTCAAACGCAGACGTGAAGCATCCCTAATGTCTCAATTTGAAACCTGGCCAACGAGATTGAGATCAACTGCCACGTCGTTCTCAGCCTTCCAGATCAGGAAACTTGGGTTCTTGAGTCCCCACTGCACATAGGGAATGACGAATTTCGCCCTCGCGGTCGTGCTTGATCCATCCATGTGAATTGCCATTGGAATCGTCACGTCGTGAGGATTGCCGAGCAGTGTAAACACGCCGCTCACCTGGATGGTTGAGTCGCCAGACGGCGCGATGCGCCCGGTATAGGTTTTGGGCGTAAACGAGACGCTTGTGTACTGAGCCACCTTGAGAATGTCGTACTTCATCTTCTTATCGCGGCTGTCGTTGCCGGTATTTCCGCTACCGGCAAGTACGAAGATCGAACCCGACATTGCAGAGGCGCTGCGGTCAAATTCAACCGATCCGGATTGAATGTGAAAGGTGCCGTTGACCACCTCGTGGGTGGTGTTGAGCGTGATCCTGACCTGGCTGGCATCGGGGTTGACTGAGAAGGTCTGATGCTGGGCGAGTGCGGCTGGGCCGACCATGAGCGCGAGGGCCAAGACAGCGAAGAATTTCATTGCATCTCCCCTGGAGGGTTTGACTGGCAAAAATGTTTTGCCGTGGCTCGCTTTCAGTTGGCGAATGCCTGAGGAGCGACGGCGGTGGGCTGGGTTACGCGTGTCAGCCTGGCCGTCAAGCGCATCGCGCCGGGCCAGACGCTGAGGCAGAAGGGCAGTACAGCGCGCGCGACCGGGTTGTTCAGGCCGTTGGCGGCGAGCTCGGCAAGACGCATCTGCGGCAGCATTGCGGAGCGCAGTTTTGGCTGAAACACAGGCGCCGGCTCCGCGGCAAGATAGGCAGCGGCGGCACGGCGTGCGGTGTGCAGGGCAATGGAAATGCCATCACCGGTGAATGAGGGGATCACGGCCGCCTGATCGCCGATGCAGTAGAGCCCATCCTCGGTTGCGCGGCGCAGATAACCGTATGGGATATGCGTGATGGTGATCGGTTTGTCGAGCAGCGGCTCCGCGCCGTCAAGGCGCATGGCGAGGTGGGGACAATCCTGCTGCATTTTTGCGAGGAGGCCTTCCCAGCGAAGACCCGCGCGCGCAAAATACCGCCGCTGCACGACGCAGCAGAAATTCGTGATGCCGTGTTCCACCGGCTGAATTCCACCGTAGCCTCCAGCGTAGAGCGTCAACTCGGAGGCATCTGCGAGGTCGGCGGTCTGGGCGGCAGAAAGCCGGTAATACATCTTGAAGCCGACCCACTGGAGAGGGTCCCTGGGGCGGCTGTGGCCGCGCAGATCGTGTTTGCCGGTGGCGAGAAAGGCGGTTGGAGCCTCGTAGGTTGTGCCGTCGTCGAGCGTAGCCTGCCAGAGGTTGCCGGCTGCACGGCTAAGCGACTGCACACTGCGGCCACGCTCGACGCGGACTCCCGCGGCGATGGCTGTGGCGATGAGCGCCGTATCCAGGGCTTTGCGCGTGAGCGAGGCGGCGGGAAAAGGCAGGGGAGCCTGGGCGGCTCGTCTGGCAGCGGCCAGGCGCACATAATGAAGAGGCGCCGCGCCAAGAGAGGCCACGTCGATGCCGAGTGCATGCAGGTCTTCGAGGGCCTCGCCGCTCAGGAATTCTCCGCAGACCTTATGGCGCGGCGTGGGCTCGCGTTCAATCAACGTGACGCTTCGCCCTTTGCGAGCGAGTGCGATCGAAGCGGCACAGCCTGCCACTCCACCTCCGAGGATGAGTACTTCGTCTTGCAAGACTTTGCTCCTAACTCGCTGGATGTTCAAACACTTCGGGGCGGAAGGCCCTACTTCTAGTAGACGTCCGAAGAGCGGTTTGGCGTGTCAATCTGTACAAATCGTCATTTTGGAGTCAACGAGAAGCCGGCTGCCTTCGATCCATGAGTCACGTCTCAGAGATAAGGTGTTTGATGCGTGATTATTTTGTGGGCCGTTTGGCATCTCATCCAGCTGAATGTTAGAACGAGGTATTGATGGAACGAAGCAAAGTCCTTGTAGCCGCAGTCTTGGCGGTAACGTTGACCGGCGCAGCGCCGGCGGAGCCAATTCCAGTGGAACATATCCAGCTCCCCAGGCACGAGTTTATGGATGCGCGCTCCGAGAGTGGCAAGATCATCGCGCGGGTCGAGTTTACGGAGGTCGTCGAGGGCGATGCAGTGACCATGCGCCTGATTTATCGATTTGTGGATGGGTCGATCGACGATGAGACCACAACGTACCGGCAGCAGGGCACATTTCGACTGGTACGCAACCATCACATCCAACAGGGTCCGTTCTTTGCCAAGCCCGTCGACTTCGCGGTGGACGCCGCTAGCGGCACAGCGACCACCCGCACAACGGACAAGGATGGCAAGATCCATGTCGAGAGCGAACACGTCGACCTCCCGGATGACGTAGCGAATGGTTTCATCGGAACGTTGCTGCTGAATGTGTCCCCGAGCACAGCGCCGTTTCGCGAAGGGATACTGGCGCCGGTCTTCGGCGGGCGACTCATTCGGATCCTGATCTCGCAAGAGGGCGAGCAGCCATTTGAAAAGACCGGACAGACACTCAAGGCGACGGTGTTTCGCATCCATCCAGAACTGGGTGGCATTCTGGGCATGATTGCAACGGTTCTCGGCCTGCAGCCGAAAGATGTGATGGTTTGGGTTCGGGAGGGCGAGACTCCTGCAGTGGTGAGGGTGGTTGGGCAGCTGGGTGGTTCCGGTCCCGTGCTCAGTTCGGAACTGGAGGGGACCAGCTTTAGGAGATAGGCCATTGTGCGGGTCCACATTCAGCCCCGACGAGTGGTGAGTTCACGCCAGTTGAGGCCGAGGTCCACGATGAGCAGGGAAGCGAGAGTGAAGGCGATGACGCCTACCGCAGAGAGACTGTCGCCGAGATGGCTCCAATATGCCGGGACGAGATTGAGCACGCGGCTGGAGACAAAGGTGAAGGTGACGGCGTAGGAACGGGCCATCCACTGCCGGTGTTGCACGAGCTGGCGGTTGCGCGCGGTGATGAGGGCTGCGGTGGTGCAGACGACCCAGGCTGCGGCCTGGCCGCAGGTTCCGGGGAAGCCCGGACGGCCGAAGGCAAGGGCCACTCCGGTGGCGGCGCCGATAAAAACCGAGGCAACATACGTGCGGCCGAGGACGCGATGAAGTTGCAGGGCGCGCTGGCGGACGCGCGACGAGAAATTGATGGGCCCAATCAGGAGTGCCAAGGTGCCGGCGATCGTGTGCGGGATGAGGAGGCCCCGGTCGGCAATGACCTGCAAACGGTAGGCATGGTACATGGGATAGTCGGCGATAAGGAACACTTCCGAGGTGATGAAGACGAAGAGCGTGGTGAGACCAAGCGAGGCCCAGAGGAGGGTTTTGAATCCGGAACCGGTGGTCTTGGGCGCGAGCAGCGCGGAATTCGGCATGATTGGTTCTCAGGTGATTAGACGCGACAGGGCGTGCTGCGGGCTCAGGGAGAGGCGGCGGAACGTCCCCCTATCGACATGAACCGGCCGGGAGGCCGCCGCCGGCCCGCGTTCAATGACCACTACCGGGCTCACTTCCACCGCCCGACACATAGCCGTCCGGGCCGGTGGTGCTCCAGGGTCACAACGTCGCTGGGGATCCCGGCGGCCTTGAGCAGCCGTACCCAATCCTCCTTTTGAAAGGCGCGGCGGAACGACGCCGGGCCGTCATGCAGCACAAACCGATGCCAATTCGCTGCCCGGGCGATCCACCCGAACATGCGACTACTCCACACAGACCGCTCCAGATCGTTGATAAACCAGCCTGCCTGCGCGGTGGCTTCCATCCATCGCAGCAAGGAAACGATCTGTTCATCCTCCAGATGATGCGTCATCAGTGAACTAACAACGACGTCCATTTTCTTCTCGGGCCGATACACCAGGGCATCGCCGGTCACCCAGGAGACGCCGAGCTCCTTGGGCGTGAGCTCCGCCGCTGCGCGCGCCGCATAGGGATTCAAGTCGATTCCTGTTAACTCGACAGCAATGCCGCGCCTTCGCGCCCAGGCTGAAATCTGCCGCAGCAGATCACCACCGCCGCAGCCCACATCCACGATATGGACTGGCAACTTGTGCCCGCTGGGGAGCTGTTCCAGCCAGGCCAGCGTGGGCCGATACCCCAAAAGCCAGCGATTGATCTGCTCCAGACTGAGCAGGCATTCGCGGAAGTCCGCATAGCTGCAATCACCGTCCATCAGCTCGGGTAGATCGCGCGGAGAAACCCGCTGTCGGAAATCAGTCTCTGCACTAAACGACATGGAAGCGCATCGTCTCCGCTGTCAGCCCCGGGCCAAACGACATGGCACACCCACGCTGCCCCGGCCGCGCCTGCTGCATCATGCGCTCAAGCACAAACATCACTGTCGCTGAGGACATGTTGCCGAAGCTCGACAGCACCTGCCGCGACGCCTCCAGGGCATCGACCGGAAGCTCCAGCCCATTTTGCACCGCATCCAGAATCGACCGGCCGCCGGGATGCACTGCCCACAGATCGATGCTCTCACGCCCGGCCATCAACTCTCCCTCATGCAGGGCGCGACCCAACTCTCCGGGCACCTGTCCTGAGAGGAGCATATCGAACCCCAGGTCGCGAATCTTCCACGTAATCAGCCCTCTCGTTTCAGGCACGATGAAAGCTTTGAAACTGTCCAGCGCAAGGCCCTGCCCGGAGGCGGCAATCAGGCTCGCCGCCGCGCCATCGGCAAAGACCAGGAAAGAGAGCACCTGTTCCAACTCCTGTGTCTCCTGCAAGTGTAGGGTACAGAGCTCCAGGTTGACCATCAGAACGCCTGCCTTCGGATCTGAGCGCACAATGTGTCGCGCCACCTTCAACGCATTGATCGCGGCATAGCACCCCATGAATCCAACCATGGTGCGCTCGACGTCGGCCGAGAGCCCGAGATGGTCAACGATTTCAAAGTCCAGTCCCGGCGCGTAGAGTCCCGTGCAGCAGGTAACGAGAACATGAGTGATGCCGGCACGTTCCTTTTCATTGAGCGCAAGCTGGTCAACGGCCTTTCTCATCAACACAGGAGCGTATCGTTCAAACAGCTCCATACGCCGCGCCGTGTTGGGAAAGTTGCCTGGCTGATAGAAGTCATGCGCGTCATGCGACAAGAATTGTCCAGATCCGCTTTGCGGATCGAGGAATGAATAACGATGCGCGATACCAGCGCGGCTCGCCATGCGCCGGAACACGGCACGGAGCCGCGGATTGGCAATCATCTTCTCCGCAAACACGACGAAGGGAGCATGCACATCGTGCTCTGGTACGGCAGTGGCAATGCGGTTCAAGTAAGCCGTGGTCATGCACAAGGGGCCCTCAGCCGGATGGGATTGTGTTGGGGTTAAAGCTGGACGATGAAGCGACAGCGATCCAGTGACGGCCGGCAAACTTGGGAAGTCAATATCTGTATTCTCATTACGGCAGCTACTCTTTGAGACGAGACTGTGGCTCTTTTGATAGCACTGTGAGGGAAGGGAACAGGATGACGATTTGTTCATGGAGAACGCAATCGCTGGAGTTCCGCGTTCCGATTTTGTCTGGTCTGCTCCGAAGCGTCCATCCCTGCGCGGGCACAGATGACCGAATCGTCATCTTGCAGTCGTCCGGGCGTATTCGAATCATGAATCGAAATGTCTTACCATGATTCATGCGACTTTTGCTGGTCGAGGATGAACCCGAAATTCAGAGATTCCTGAAGCAACCGCTTGCCAGTGCGGGCTACGAGGTGGATGCCGCAGCGGATGGCCAAGCCGCAATCCAGCTTGCGTCTGAGAGGCAATATGACGTTCTGATCGTCGACCTTGGACTTCCGGATCAAGATGGCATTGACCTGATCCTTCAGCTTCGTCGTTCCGGCGTCAGCAGCCCGGTATTGATTCTTTCCGCCCGAAGGTCGGTCGACGACAGGGTCAGAGGCCTGGAACAAGGTGGGGACGACTACCTGACCAAGCCATTTGCGCTGGCAGAACTGCTGGCAAGATTGCGCAATCTCGTGCGGCGTAATGTTGCCACAAGCGACGATGCGACCCGCCTCCGCGTACTGGACCTGGAGCTGGATTTCATCAGCCGCAAGGCTTCCCGCGGTGACGAGGTCTTGAACTTGAGTCCGCACGAGTTCGTGCTTCTGACGTATCTTTGCCGGCATGCAGGGCGAGTAGTTACTCGATCGATGCTTCTCTCCGAGGTATGGGGTATGCGCATTCAACCGAACACCAACGTTGTCGATGTCCATATTTACCGGCTGCGCGGCAAGGTGGATACCGAAGGCCGTGAGCCGTTGATCAGGACTTTACGAGGTATCGGTTATGTCCTCAAAGACCGCTAGTCCCGTCGTGCGCAGTGCCGCATGGCGCATTTCCATTTGGGCAACACTCGCATTCGCCATTGGAATCATGGTGGTGTTTGTCATGCTTCATCGCTTTGTGGCAAACGATATTCAGCGCAGGAGCGACGCGTGGCTCACTGGAGAGGTTGCGGTTCTTGGGGATGTAGCCGAGCGGACGCCCAAGGATCGCCTTTACGGCACAGTGGTCACTGAGGTCGCGGAACTTGCAAGCAGAGAGGTGCCGAACAAACTCCGCACCGGCAGCGATGAGAGCGACTCGGTCTTTTTTCTGCAGGCCGGAGATGAGGGGAGTCTGAAACTCTGGGTAGGGGCGGGTGACGGGACGCCAGATCTAACGGCGATTCGTGCGCACAAATTCATATCCGATGTTCCGTATGACTTGAATGTCCAGGGCTTCAAACATCCGTTTCGAGTTGCATCGGTGCGGCTCGATGATGGGAGCCACATTTACCTTGGGCTGTCGGAACGAGACGAATTGCGCGTACTGAACAACCTCCGCCTCCGTTTTTTCTGCTTCTGGCTGCTCATCGTGCTCTTCGGTTCTGCGATTGTGTTCTTCGTGACGCGGCGCATGCTCGGCCATGTTCGCGAGATTACCGAAGCCGCATCCAGGATCGGCCGGTCCGATTTGAGCAGCAGGGTTCCGACCAGCAAACGGAACGACGAGGTAGGGCATCTGGCGTTGACACTCAACCGCATGTTGGACCGGATTGAAAGCTCCGTGCATCAACTGCACACCATCACTGAGTCTCTCGCCCACGACATTCGCAGCCCGTTGACGGCAATTCGAGGAAAGCTGGAGATCCTTCTGTCGGGCGATCTAAAGGTTGAGCCGAGTGAGCAGATCGTCTCAGTGATCGATGAACTGGATCGATTGTCGGAGTTCCTGAATACGTCGCTCGACGTTGCCGAAGCGAAAGCTGATGCACTGAGGCTTTCACCTACTTGCGTCGATCTGGACCAGCTGGTTCGAATCATGATTGACCTGTACGAACCGTCCTTTTCCGAGAAGGGACTTCGAGTCATTCTGCGCAGCGCCGGTCCTGTCACGGTACTTGCAGACGCTGCTCTTCTTCACCGTGTAATCGCAAACCTGCTCGATAACGAACTCAATCACGTCCCCGCATCCTGCACGGTTTCAATGACCGTTGCCGCAACCGACGATGCTGCGACCTTGGTTTTGGAGGACGATGGCCCAGGATTTTCTCCGGAGATCGGCCCGCAGGTTTTCATGCACCGAGTGAAAGGAAGAGACTCCAAGGGCCACGGCCTGGGGCTTGCATTTGTTGGAGCCGTCGCGCGTGCGCACGGAGGAAGTGTGACGGCGTGCAACCGCTCGGAAGGAGGCGCAACGCTGTCGATCGCCTGGCCCCGCGATTTAGACCAGAAGATTGAGACAGCTCACTCTCATGCGTTGGTTAATCGATGAGCGTATCACTTTTCTAAGGCAGTCCATGGTGCTCAGAGGCGGTCTTTTGATCAATGATCTTGCAAGGCACAGCCAACTTAATCCGCGTCCCCGGCTCCGGAGAACTGTTGAAGGTGAGATTGCCGGCGATCCTGGCAGGCTACTCACGTATTCCATCAAGGCCAAAGTGGACCACTCCACCGCGTACATGGAGTGAAGAAGCAGCACATGAATGTCCGCTTCACGTTCTCTTTACGCCGGTTATCGCCGGGTTCAACTTTGGGCAGAGAATTCTCAATCCTGAAAGAGCTTGCCAAAATCAGACTTCCTGGAGACAGGGATCACCGACGCCATTGGTGGTGGCAAGCAAGAGCTGAAACTCATCGATTGGCAGCGGCCTGCTGCACAAGTAGCCTTGATATGAATGGCACCCGAGGTCGGCGAGAAACTTTCGTTGTTCTTCGGTTTCGACACCCTCTGCGATTACCGACAATCCCATCGCCTTGCTGAGCGAGACAATGGCTTGGGCAATGGCCTGACCGCCGGCATCGACAAGTAAGTCTTGGACGAACGCCCGATCGATCTTCAACTGTTCAAGAGGTAGGCGTTTCAGATAGGAAAGCGATGAATAGCCTGTGCCAAAATCGTCCAGCGAGAAGCGTAGCCCATGTGACTTGAGTTTTGTCATCTTAGCTATAATGTCCTCAACGTCGTCAAGCAGCATGCTCTCGGTCAGCTCCAGTTTCAGCCGACGAGGATTCGCTCCAGAGACGTCCAGCGTCCACATTACTTGCTCCACAAAGTCCGGCTGGCGCAGCTGCATGGCGCTGATATTGACTGAAACCGTGATGTTGGCTGTCTCCCTTCGTTTAGCCCAGGCCGCAACCTGGTTAAAGGCACTCTCCAGCACCCAGTTTCCGATCGGCAGGATAAGCCCTGTCTCCTCTGCCAACGGAATGAAGTTTACCGGCGCGAGTATCCCGCGATGCGGATGCTTCCAGCGGATCAGCGCCTCGGCGCCAATCAATTGGCCACGTTTTACTTGAGGCTGATAGTAGAGAAGAAACTGGTTTGCCAGAATGGCCTGGCGAAGATCGCCCTCCATTTCGGCACGGGCATTCACGGCTGCCTGCAGCGCAGGGGAGAAGAAGCTCACTGTGTTTCGGCCTGCCGTCTTTGCCTGATACATGGCAATATCTGCCTGTTGCAAGACTTTGTCCGTAGCGTCTCGCTCCCCCCCAAACACGGTAATCCCAATGCTCGCAGTGCTGCGGCAATCATGTCCGGAGAGGACGTAGGGCTCCGAAATGGCCGCCAGGATCTTACCGCTCACATTCCTAGCCTGTGCTGCGGCGTCCTCGGGAATCTCGCTGAGGTCCTCCAGCATAATCACAAATTCATCTCCACCCAACCGCGCTGCCGTGTCCGCCTCGCGGACGCACGAAGAAAGGCGACACGCGACTTCCTGCAGCAGGAGATCGCCGGTCCGATGCCCAAGAGTGTCATTCAAAGTTTTGAAGTTGTCCAGATCGATGAACAGCATAGCGCGTTTGCGGCTATTTCGCGCACTGGACGCCAACGTCTGCTGCAGCCGATTCAAGAGCAGCCGGCGATTGGGCAGACCTGTCAGCGGGTCGTAGAAGGCGAGATTCCTGATCTCATCATGGGCCACCTTCAATTGTTGGAGTTCGCGCTCTCTTCTTTGCGCAACCAGCATTCGCAGCCGAACAATGCCTACTCCGCCCGAGGCAGGAAAGAGCACACAAAGGCTGATAAACCACCAGGAGGCAAACCATGGAGTCAAGACCTTAAACGAGAACTCGGCTCCATGGCCGCCCCAAACACCATCTCCATCCTGTGTTTCGATCTCAAGCCGATATGTCCCAGGCGCCAATTGCGCAAACTGCAACTCCCTCTGCGCGGTCTCAGTCCAGCTTGAATTCGCACCTATCAGCCGGTAGCGAAAAACGGCCCCATTGGCCCTGGTCGCATTCAATGCAGAGAACCGGGCGATGAGCGAATTCGCATGGATGCTGGTGGAGAGTTGACTCCGGCCCGTGACGTCGGTTTTTCCTAAGACGAGGGTGGAAAAAACCACCTCCGGCGGCCCCTGCAATGCGACACGCACCTGTGGCCGGAAACGAGCAAGTCCGCCGCTTGTTCCAATCCAGATTGTGCCGTCGGCCTCCTCCGCGAACGCGTTCAGATTGCAATCGTTCCAGGCCAAGCCGTCGCTCATATCGTAGCGGCTCCAGCGTGAGCCGTTCCACATGTCCACGCCGTGTTCGGTTCCCGCCCATAACCGCCCCTTGGCGTCGAAATCCAGAAAGTAGACTAATCCGTCGGTACCGGGTCTTTGCACCCCTCTCTCAATTACCAGGCCACCGGGCTTAAGGTGGATGCGGTCAATTCCGCCACCGAAGCGATACCCGAAGCGCCGCCGCGAGGAAGGACTGGCGAACGCAACCGGAATTCGGGTCCTGCAAGCCATCGTCGCCGCCGTTCCCGTCCGGCTGATGAAGCGCGATCTTCTTTTCATTGCCGAACAGTTGCTACCATTGCTGGACGAAAAGCGACTGGAGATGGTCGCGCGGAACCGAAGTATCAAGGCAAGGGAAGGCGAGTCGGTTGCCAAGCTGCTAACAGCTTTTGTGCGCAAGGCCGACGAAGGCACCATCGGCAAACTGATTGTCGAAGCCGTCATCTTGCTA
>Ga0302278_10000948_pt1 | contig 36541 bp, 32 predicted proteins | sample III_Bog_N3_2_FD_194543 | JGI IMG/M metagenome (GOLD analysis project Ga0302278, IMG submission 194543) | Peat permafrost microbial communities from Stordalen Mire near Abisko, Sweden - III_Bog_N3_2 | ecosystem: Environmental > Terrestrial > Soil > Wetlands > Peat | place: Sweden: Abisko... | reverse complement strand
AGCTGGGCGGACAAGCTGGGAATACCTCGTCTCTCATGACCTCAAATCCTCGAACCGCCGGATGCGGACCCGCTTGTCCGGTGGTGTGGCAGGGGTGGAAGGGGAAACCCTTCCCCCCTATGCCGATTACTTCACCACTTCCAGTATACCAAGCGGAACATAACTCCAATGCCACCTATCTTTCCTGTGGAATGAGGGAGATGGGAGATTTTTGGGGTTGACATACGAATTTGCGGAGGTTTTCGACTCCGCGCTGGGCGGTGCGGCCCAAAAAAAGCTGCCGCTCGCGGTTACGAGCGGCAACAATCGAATCGCTGGGCTGGAATCTCACGGCCTCAGTGATTGAAGAATAGCGGGGAATCGAGAGGGTTGGCGGTGATGGCGGTCACGCGTGGTGCGCATTGCGTTTCGACCTCATCGGGATTTAAGCTGGCGGCTTCTAGGATTGAGGATTATGACGATTCCTGCTGGGACGAAGATTGGGCATGTGCATTTGAAGGTGGCGGATATTGACCGGGCGCTGGATTTCTACTGCGGCGTGCTTGGATTTACGCTGATGCAGCGGCTTGGGGCGAGCGCGGCGTTTGTGTCGGCGGGCGGATACCACCACCACATTGGGCTGAATACCTGGGAGAGCCAGGGCGGGCAGCCGCCGGCGGCGGGGACGACGGGGCTGTATCACCTGGCGATTCTGTATCCCACGCGGGCGGACCTGGGAGCTGCGTTGAAGGGGTTGATCCGGCATACGGTGCCGCTGGATGGCGCGGCGGACCATGGGGTGAGCGAGGCGCTGTATCTGCGCGACCCGGATGAGAATGGGGTGGAGCTGTACTGGGACCGGCCGAAGGAGTTGTGGCCGCGGGACGAGGATGGCGGGATCGCAATGTTTACGCGGGCGCTGGATCTGGAGGGGCTGTTGGCGGCGGCAGACGATGTGCTGGATAAGGCGCCTAAGGTGGGGGAAGGGCCGATGGATCTGGGGTGAGGGAATGAACCCACGTCTCAAAAGCGAGATGTGGGGATTCAGTTGATTGGAGACGAAGAGATGGCGCGCGACCAAGGGTTGGAGCAAATGTTGAACGAGCATCTGGGGGAGATACCGGGGCTGACGCAGAAAGCGATGTTTGGCGGGTGGGCATGGCTGCTTCACGGCAACCTTCTGTGCGCGGCGCGGGCGGGAAGTCTGCTGGTGAGGCTCGGCAAGGACCGGGACGGCTGGGCGCTGCAGATTGCGGGCGTGGCCCCGATGGAGATGCAGGGGCGGCGGATGCAGGGGTGGGTGCGGGCGGCTCCTGATGTCTATGGGAACGATGCGCTGCGGCAAAAGCTGTTAGACGCCGCGTTGGAGTTTGTCCAGTCTCTTCCGCGGAAGTAGCGGACGGTAGTGAGGGAATTGGGCAACCGCTGATTTGGTGCGTGCGGTTTTGGCAATCGGCGATTGGCTTTCAAATGCGAGCGACGAGGGGTGAGGTGTGGGTCGTGGTAAAATCCAGTGTTGCGCGGGGCTGGCGATGGAGTGCGGCTTGCGTGAAGATGTCGCTGGGCTTGAATGCGAAAAGGACAAATACGGGGATCCTTCACTGCGTTCAGGATGACAGCCTCTAAGAAGAAGAATCAGATGACAGCGTAAGAAGAAGAATCAGATGACAGCGTAAGAAGAAGAATCAGATGACAGCGTAAGAAGAAGAATGAGATGACACCGTAAGAAGAAGAATCAGATGACAGCGTAAGAAGAAGAATGAGATGACAGCCTCTAAGAAGAAGAATCAGATGACAGCGTAAGAAGAAGAATCAGATGACAGCGTAAGAAGAATCAGCGTAAGAAGAATCAGATGACAGCGTAGAGAATAAAACGAGAGTTAGAGGGAAGCATCATGTCCGGGCATTCGAAGTGGGCAACGATCAAGCACAAGAAGGGCGCGACCGACGCCAAGCGTGGCAAGATATTCACGCGCCTCATCAAGGAAATTACGATTGCGGCAAAGGGCGGCGGAGGCGATCCGGATGGCAACCCGCGTCTGCGCACGGCAATCCTCGCGGCCAAGGCGGAGAACATGCCGGCGGAAAATATCAAGCGGGCGATCCAGCGCGGCACGGGCGAGCTGGAAGGCCTGGCCTACGAAGAGATTGTGTACGAGGGCTATGGGCCGGGCGGCGTCGCCGTGATGGTGCAGGTGCTGACCGATAACAAGAACCGCGCGGTGAGTGAGATTCGGCACGCGTTTATGAAGAACAACGGGAACCTGGGAGAGTCGGGATCGGTTGGCTACCTGTTTTCGAAGAAGGGCCTGATCGTCGTGGACAAGGCGAAGGCGAACGAAGACAAGTTGACCGAGATCGCGCTGGAGGCGGGCGCAGACGACCTGGCGGACGAGGGCGATACCTGGGAAGTGATCACAGGGCCGAAGGAGTATGACGCGGTGCTGGCGGCGATCAAGGCGGCTGGAATTTCGCCGGAGCACTCTGAGGTGACGATGATTGCGTCGATGTACCAGAAGCTTGAGGGCTCGCAGGCGGCCGCAATGATGCGGTTGCTGGAAGTGCTGGAAGATCTGGACGATACCCAGAACGTGTATACGAACTTCGACATGGACGAAGCGACCATGGCAGCGAATGCGTAGTAAGCAGGTCGGGGTTGAAGCCCCTTGATTTTGTTGCCCTCTTCCGCGGCCTAAAGACCGCTGCTCATCCGGAGAGCAAGTGCCCTCTGGAGTGGCAGCATCTGCAAGCCGACTGCTACCCCAGAGGCCGCCGGAGCGCCGGCGGCTTTCTTCTGTTTGGATTTCAATTGCAGCAAGGAACGGAGTCATTTTGCGTTTTAGGAACGGTCTCTCCCACATCTCTCTTGTGCTGGTGCTGGCGGCGGGCGTCGCCCCGGCCCAGTCGACTCCAACGATGGCCCTGGTCAAGACCAATCCGGTGCAGCAGGATGCGCAGCCGTGGAACTTTGGCGTACTGACGCAGGGCGGATTTGGCGTGACGGAGAACCGCGGGGGGTTCAAGTTCTTCATGGTGGGCGTGCGCGGAGGCAAGGTGCTGACGGGGCTGTCCGGGCATGGGATGCTGCGGGGGAACTTTGAGTTGGGGGCGGAGGTGTTTCCGTTGTGGCAGTCGTACACGCCCACGTCGCTGCGCCAGAATTGCGTGACGGCGGTGGTGTTCGGCAGCGCGGGGGTCTCGTGCTCCGCGCCATTCACCATCGGCGGCACGTTCACCGGGATCACGATTACGCCGGACATTCTGCGCTGGAACTTTGCGGGGACGCGGCGTTTTTCGCCGTGGGTGCAGGGCGCGGGCGGACTGTTGTGGACCAATCACAAGTATCCGGCGTTTGGCGGGCCACCGGTCAATACGGGCGGCCTCAGCGTGAACTCGATTGGCAACAATGCCGCGAACGCCGATACCAGCGCATGGAACTTTACGCCGCAGTTCGGGGTGGGAGCGCATTATTTTGTCAGCGCGCACCGCTCTCTCGACTTTGGTGCAAATGCGATTCATATCTCCAGTGCATCGCTGGGCGACAAGAATCCCGGGGTGAATGCGAGCGTTCAGTTCACGGTCGGGTACAGTTGGTGGAAGTAACGCAATGCCAAGCTATCTCAATCCGGATGCGGTGATTGAGTGCGTGCCAAACTTCAGCGAGGGCACGGACTCCACCAGGGTCGCGCAGATTATTGCGGCGATGCAGGTGGACGGAGTGCGCCTGCTGGACTGGTCGCTGGACGCTGCGCACAACCGGAGCGTGGTGACGATTGCAGGTGCGCCGGCGGCGGTGTTCGAGTCTGCGGTGCGTGGGGTGGGGCGGGCGTCGCAGGTGATCGATCTGACGCGGCAGAGCGGGGTGCATCCGCGGATTGGGGCGGCGGATGTGCTGCCGTTTGTGCCGGTGAGCGGCGTGTCGCTGGCGGAGTGCGCGATGCTGGCGCGGCAGGCGGGCGTGGAGATATGGCGGCGCTTTGGCGTGCCGGTGTACTTCTATGAAGCGGCAGCGGCGCGGCCGGACCGAATTAATCTGGAGGACATTCGCCGCGGTCAGTTTGAAGGGCTGCGCGAGTCTGCCCAGCGCGATGTGAGCCGTCGGCCGGATGTGGGCGGGCCGGAACTCCATAGCACGGCCGGGGCGACGGCAGTAGGTGCCCGCCAGTTCCTGATTGCGTACAACATCTATCTGGAAGCAGCGAACCCCGGCGGGACGGGCGAGGGTGGATTGCCGCAAACGGCGCAGGCGGACATTGCGGCGGCGCGGGCGGTGGCGCGCACGATTCGCGCGTCGGCGGGCGGAATGCGCGGGGTGAAGGCGATTGGCCTGAGCGTGAATGGACGCGCGCAGGTGAGCATGAACATCACCGACTTCCGGGCGACGCCGATGCGGCAGATCCATGCGACGGTACGGGACCTGGCGCGGAGCCATGGGGCGGTTGCGACGGAGGGCGAGATTATCGGCCTGATTCCGCAGGAGGCCTACGAAGCGGATGCGGAGTGGGTGCGGGAGATTCCGGGGTTTGACCCCGAGGCCAAGGTGCTGGAGCGGCGGCTGGAGCATCCGCTGCCGTGGCCAACCGACTGAGACGATTGGGAGTGGTGGCGGGCTGCGTAAACGTTCGGGGTTCCAAAGCGTCCAAACGACAGCCTTCCCACTTGCCTGTAGCCGGATTTCAGGAAAGAATGGGATGTTAGGCCGTGTGCGCGAAGAGTCGCCATTACGGCTTTGCGAGCAGGATTTGAGTTCTACAGGAGTTTATTTTGCGCAATTTTGTTTCCACCTTTGAGATCCGTTCCACTTCGAGCCGGCAGGGCAGGATGAACCTGCCAATGGCGACCACGCTGATTGCTGCGCTGGTGCTGGCCACACCCATGGCCCACGCGGTTGGGCTTTCGAGCGACGCCAAGGCGTCCATTCCACACGACGTTCAGCAACTGATCGTGGTGGACTACCGCGCGATGCAGAACTCGTCCGCGGCGATGAGCCTGAAGGATCGCATCATGCCGCCGGAGCTGAAGCGGCTGGAGACGGCGCTGGTGAGCTCCGGGCTGAAGGTGGATGCGGATACAGATGCGTTGGCGTTTGCCGCGTTCCGTGCGCCGAATCCGGACGGCAAGGGTCCTGAGGTAGAGCGCATTGTGGGCATTGCGCAGGGACAGTTCCACACCAATGCCATTATGGCCAACTTTACGAAGAACAAGATCAAGTCGACGGTGATCCGCAACAACACCATCTATCCGATGGGGACGACCGGGCTGGATGTGGTGTTTCTGAACCAGACGACGATGGTCTTTGGCGACAAGGATGCGGTGAAGGCGGCGGTGGATGCGCGCGATGGTTTTTCGCCGAACTTTATGACGGACGCCGACCTGATGACCGCGATGGGCTCCGTGGACAGCCATGCGGTATGGAGCCTGCTGGACGCGAAGGGCACACAGGCGATGATGAAGAGCGTGCTGGGCGAGGCCTCGCAGATTGCCGACTACGATACGGTGAAGAACCGCATGAAGGGTTCGCAGTACACGATGGACTTCTCCAACGGCGTTCGGTTCGATATGTCGGTGAGCATGTCCGACACGATCACGGCTGCCACCTGCTCGACGCTGATGAAGGGCGTGCAGATGCTGCGGAAGGCGCAGGGAACTCCGCTGGAAAAGACGGCACTCGATCAGACAACGATCGATTCCAACTCCGGCAAGCTGACGGTGGATTATTCGTCGTCGGACAGCGAGTTCTCCAGCCTGCTGACGTCGCCGCTGTTCCAGTCCGTGGTGAAGTAGGGCGGTATATCCGCCTCTGCGGAAGGATGAGCCCGGGCAGAGGCAGATTCCTCCGCGCGCTGTGGGATGACAATGGACAGGATGAACAGAGCCGCTCTGGAGCGCTGGTTGTAAGCGTCCCAGAGCGGCGCTTCAGTCTTTGTCAGTGGGGGACTTGAGCTGGGGCATGGTGGCGCCTTTGCTGAGGGTGAGCAGGCCGGCGTCCCTGTAGGTGAGGAGTTTGTCGCGGGTGTCCGTAATGTCCAGGTTGCGCATGGTGAGCTGGCCGATGCGGTCGCGGGGGGAGAAGGTGGATTCGGTCTTCTCCATGCTGAGGCGCTCGGGATGGAAGGTAAGGTTGGGCGAGTCCGTGTTCAGGATGGAGTAGTCGTTGCCGCGGCGCAGCTCCAGGGTGACTTCGCCCGTGACGGGCTTGGCGACCCAGCGCTGCGCGGCTTCGCGGAGCATGAGTGCCTGCGAGTCGAACCAGCGGCCCTGGTAGAGTAGCCGGCCGAGCTTGCGGCCATTCTCGCGATACTGCTCGATGGTGTCCTCGTTGTGGATGCCGGTGATGAGGCGCTCGTAGGCGATGTAGAGCAGGGCGAGGCCGGGGGCCTCGTAGATGCCGCGGCTCTTGGCCTCGATGATGCGGTTCTCGATCTGGTCGGACATGCCGAGGCCGTGGCGGCCGCCGATGCGGTTGGCTTCGAGGAGAAGCTCGACCGGGTCGGAGATCTCGACGCCATTGAGGGCGACGGGCCAGCCCTCGTGGAAGCGGACGGCGATCTCTTCGGATTTGACGGCGACGTCGTCGCGCCAGAAGGCTGTGCCGCCCATGATGGGGACGACAATCTTCATGCTGGTGGAGAGGTGTTCGAGGTCCTTGGCCTCGTGCGTAGCCCCCAGGATGTTGGAGTCGGTGGAGTAGGCCTTCTCGGCAGACATTTTGTAGGCGAAGCCGGAGCGGCGCATGAACTCGGACATCTCGGCGCGGCCGCCCAGTTCTTCGATGAAGGCGGCGTCGAGCCAGGGCTTATAGATCTTGAGGTCGGGGTTGACGAGCAGGCCGTAGCGGTAGAAGCGCTCGATGTCGTTGCCCTTGTAGGTGCTGCCGTCGCCCCAGATGGAGACGTCATCTTCCTTCATCGCTGTCACCAGCATCGTCCCGGTAACAGCTCGGCCGATGGGGGTGGTGTTGAAGTAGGTGACGCCCGCGGTGGAGATGTGGAAGGCTCCCGCCTGGAGCGCGGCCAGGCCCTCGCGGACAAGCTGGGCGCGGCAGTCGATGAGGCGTGCTTTCTCGGCGCCGTATTCCAGGGCGGCGCGAGGGATGGCGTCGTAGTCGGTCTCGTCCGGCTGGCCCAGGTTGGCGGTGTAGGCGTAAGGGATGGCGCCCTTCTGCTTCATCCAGTGCAGGGCGGCGGAGGTGTCGAGGCCGCCGGAGAAGGCGATGCCGACCTTCTGGCCGGTAGGGAGACTTTCGAGGATGGTGGACATATTTTCTTCCAGTTTACGTGACTCGCGGCGGGACGGGGCGCAGGCTAAAAGGTGAGGAGCCTTACGCCGACTTTTTCGAAGTGCTTGCGGTTGAGGGTGGCGAGGGTGAGGTCATGGACCTGGGCGGTGGCCGCGATGAATGCGTCCATAGCGTCGAGGTTCCAGCCGCTGCGCTTGCTTTGGGCGAGCAAGCGTCCGCACTGCTCCGCAGTTTCCCGGTCGATGGAGAGAATGCGCTCTCCGAACCAAATGCCGAGACGCAGCGAGATCCAGTCTTCGAGCTGGGAGCGGCGTTTGCCTCGGTCCAGCAGCTCTATCCCACGGCGAAGCTCTGCGAAGGTGACTGCGCTGACGTGGAGGCTTTCCTGGTCTGCGGCGCGAATCCATCCAGCGATCTTAAGGTTGGGTACGGGCTTCATGACATCGGAAAGAAAATTGGTGTTGAGGAGAAAGCTCACCCGAAGTCGACCTCACGGAGGCTGCCTTTGATGCGCTCGATCTTGATGCCCGATCCGCGCAGAGGTGAGTTGAGAAGCAGATCGGCGAGGTTCTCTTTTGGCGCGGTGCGCTTCTTCCACAGTTCCTCGGTGACGAGAATGAAGCTGCCGCGGCCGCGCCGAGTGAGGCGCTGGGGGCCCTCGGAGGTGGCGCGATCCATGACGGCACTGAGTTGGGCCTTGGCCTGGGTAGCTTGCCATGTGGTCATAATGGCCTCCATGTGGTCCTTTCGGTGGCCACATGGTCATTCTAGTCAATATGGTCACTTCGCGCAATCTTACAGGCTTGGCTGTGGGCTTCGCTACGCTGTGGGGCTTCGCGGGCATTTGACTATCTCTTGCTGAGTCTCCGGGCGAAGTCGAGGAAGACGAGGGCGGCGGGGGAGTAGCCGCCGGGGTCTTGCGGGCCGCCGGGGGGTGCGTTCGGCGGCTCGTAGCCTGTGAATTCGCCGGTGAGGGGGTCCATCTGCTGGCGGAAGAGCTTTGACTGCTCGGCAGGGCCCTTCGCTTCCTGCATGTGGCGCATGATGGCGGAGCACCACTGCTGCATGACGTGGTCGAGCTCCGCCTGCTTGCCGTAGTAGGGCATCCAGCGGGGGGCGCGGAGGGCGGTGAGGGCCTGGCTGGCTCCGCCCCAGGAGTTGCGCGGGATGGGGCGGACGAAGGTGGGCTCGTCCAGCGCGGAGGAGGGGAACGGATAGGGCGCCCAGAAGGCTTTGGGGTTGTGGATCTGACGGGTCCAGATGTCGTCGAAGATGGCCTTATCTTTGGAATCGTGCGGGTCGAGGACATGCTCGCTGAGGACGCGGAGGGTGACGACGGAGCGGATGCGGACGAACTTGTTGTCGGTGTCGAGGTCGTAGAAGGCTGCGTCTTCCGGGCTGTAGAGCTTGGTGAGGATGAGGTGGCGGATGTGTTCGGCGTCGGCGAGCCAGCGGGCATGGTCGTCGGACTTGCCGAGGGCATGGGCCATGGCGGCCAGGGCGATGCGGCCTCCGTAGACGGTGGCGGAGAGGTCCGGGCAGATGCGCGGCATGCCGGGGAGCGGCGGGAACTTGCGGGCATCGGCGTCCGGGCAGCGGCTGGGAATGCCGGCCTGGGTCCAGCGGGGGGAGTAGTCCATGCCGGTGTCGTAGGTGCAGAAGCCTTCGACGAGGCCGGTCTTGCGGGTGTCGCGATACTGGCGGAGCCAGGCGTCCCAGAGGCTGCAGGATCTGTAGGCGGTTGCGAGGAGTTCTTCGTCTTTGGAATCGGTGAGCTGGAAGATGTCCCAGGCGGTGGCGGCGATGGGGACCACCATTTGGATCTGGCCGTAGCCCTGGTCCGTGCCGACCTTGTCGGTGAGTTTGATGGAGGCAGGGAGCTGGCCGTCTGGCTTCTGCTGGGCGAAGAAGGCCATGTGGTTGGCGCGAGCGACCTGGAGCGGGGTGGGCTGGCCGGCAGGGGTCGCGATGTAGCGCTGGAGCGTGCCGTAGACCTGGCCTTCCTGCGGGGCACACTCCTGCCAGATACCGGCGTAGGTGCTGCCTTCGACCAGGACGGGGTGCTCGTAGCGGGGCATGCTGCGAACGTTGCCGGCGAGGACGGCGAGCGCGGCGTCCCAGGTGGTCTGCCAGGCGGGGTCGGATGTGGGGAAGCGGGGGCGGGGCGCGATGGGCTGTGCGGGTGGCTGCGCGGTGGCAAAGGAATGGACCAGCGAACCGGGGAGAGCTGCGGCGCCTGCTGCGAGCGCGGAATGCTTGAGGAAATCCCGCCGTAAGTACCTCTTCTTCATGCGCACCAGTGTAATGCCGTCCCCACGTTGTGGGATACCCATGACGGTGGACACGGCATAGACTGACAGCATGAAGCAGGCAGGCCCTGGCAAGGGCGGGGTGAACGGCCAAAAAGCGGCGGGTGGAAAGGCCCCCGTGGCCGCGAAGGTGCGCGCGGCCCAGAGGGCGCGTGGCCTGTCGGGTGCGGTGGCGGCGACGCTGGGGGCTGTGTCCGAAGATGGCCTGGAGCAGACCGCCGCGGTTGCAGGGACGGAGCCGCCGGAGTTCGAGATCGACGCGGTTGAGTTCCAGCAGCGGCTGATGCAGTGGTACCAGCGAGAGGCCCGCGACCTGCCTTGGCGCGGCACGCACGACCCGTACCAGATATGGGTCTCGGAAATTATGCTGCAGCAGACGCGGGTTGCGGCGGTGATTGAACACTACAACGAATTTCTGCGGCGCTTTCCCACGCTGGTCTCGCTGGCGCTGGCGGCGGAGCCTGACGTGCTGGCGGCGTGGTCTGGGCTGGGCTACTATCGTCGCGCACGCATGCTGCACAAGGCGGCCCAGTTCATCATGCTGGAGGGCGGCGGGCGGCTGCCGGCTACTTCCGCCGAGCTGCGGACACTGCCGGGAATCGGCGAGTATACGGCAGCCGCGATCGCGAGCATAGCATTTGGCGAGGCGATCGCGGTGGTCGACGGCAATGTCGAGCGGGTGATCCTGCGCCTGAGCGGCCACCCCAACGAAGCTACGGCCGCGGCCCGCGCATTTATCCGGCTACAGGCCCAGGCGCTGATGCCAGTTGTGAGCGTGGCGGCGACCAACGAGAGCATGGAGGTAAAGGCACGCCCTGTGAGTGGATGGGACGCTACGGAGCGCCTTGCACTGGCGGCCAGTGCGCGCCCGACCGAGCCGACCGGTGGCGCGGAGGCTCGTCCGCACCCGGCGAATTATGTCGCCGGGGAACACAACCAGGCGATGATGGAGCTGGGCGCGACGATATGTCTTCCGCGTGGTCCATTGTGTGCGCGCTGTCCAGTGAATGCGCTGTGCCGTACACGGGGCGAGCATCCGACGCTGCCACGAGCCCCACAGCGGAGCCTGCCGGTGGCTTACCTGCTGGACCTGCGCAAGCGCGGGACAGCGACGGAAGTCCTGCTGGAACATCGCTCGGCCAATGCAGCGGTGATGCCCACCATGTTTGAGCTGCCGCCGCTGCCGCTGGAGGCGGTGGAGGGCCGCGAACCGGTGCTGCGCGTTCGCCATGCCATTACCACGACGAACTATTACGTCCAGGTCTTCTCTCCGCGGCGCAGGGAGCCGGAGGGAGCCAAGGACCACGTCCGGTCGGAGGCGCACTCCTTGCGCCGCGCAATTCCCAAGGGTGGGCACGACCTGCATTGGGTTCCGGTGGGGCGCCTGGCCGGCATCCCGCTGACGGGCTTGACGCGCAAGATCCTGCAGCGGCTGCACGTGATGGAGAACCCGCGGATCAACTTGCTGGAGGGGTGAGTGGCCCAGACCGATAAGCACCAATTGGGAGCCCGGCATCTGGGTCAGCGTTTAGGATGTTTCCGCTGAATCCAGGTGCCGGGCCATTCCAACCGACTTGCGGTACGGCTATGTGGTGAGCCAGTCTCCGTTGCGCAGCAGGTCGTGCAGGTCCGGACCTGATTGCGCTTCCAGCAGTGCTGCCTGGGCTGCTGCCAACCGGGCCGTCAACAGGCGGAACGGCGAACAGGATACATAGTCGAGGCCGATTCTGTGGCAGAACTTGACGGATTCCGGGTCGCCGCCATGTTCGCCGCAGATGCCCACTTTCAGGTTTGGCCGGGTCTTGCGACCCTTGGTGGTTGCGATCTGAATCAGCGCGCCCACTCCCTTCTGGTCCAGGGTGGCGAACGGATCTTCCTTGAAGATGCTGTTCTTCACATAGGCCGGGAGGAACTTGTTGATGTCGTCGCGGGAGATGCCGAACGTGGTCTGGGTGAGATCGTTGGTGCCGAAGCTGAAGAACTCAGCCTCTTCGGCGATCTCATCCGCAGTGAGAGCGGCGCGCGGGAGTTCGATCATGGTGCCAACCATGTAGTCCACCGATGCGCCCTTCTCCTTGAACACGAGTTCGGCGATATGACGGACGATGTTGGCCTGGTTGCGCATCTCCTCGATGGAGCCGATGAGCGGCACCATGATTTCGAGGTGCGGATCGCCGCCCTTCTGCTTGACGTTGACCGCGGCCTCGAAGATGGCGCGAGCCTGCATCTCCGTGATCTCAGGGAACGCGATGCCAAGGCGGCAGCCGCGCAGGCCGAGCATGGGGTTGGTCTCGTGCAACTCCTGGACGCGTGCCAGCAGCGGGCGCAGCTCCCTGAGCCTGGGCGAGTTGGGTTTGGTTTCTTCCAGCCGGGTGATCTCGACCAGCAGCTCTTCGCGCTGCGGCAGGAACTCGTGCAGCGGCGGGTCAAGCAGGCGGATGGTGACGGGCAGCGACTCCATGGCCTTGAACAGGCCGAGGAAGTCTGCCCGCTGCATGGGGAGCAGCTTCTTCAGCGCTTCGCGGCGTTCCTTCTCCGTATTGGCCAGGATCATGGTGCGAACGTGCTCGATGCGACCTTCTGCAAAGAACATATGCTCCGTACGGCAGAGGCCGATGCCCTCTGCGCCGAACAGACGTGCCTGCTTGGCGTCGCGGGGAATATCTGCGTTGGCGCGGATCTTCAGCCTGCGATGCTGATCGACCCAACTCATGAACTTGACCAGGTCGGGATCGTTGGGCTGGACGGGCAGGGTCTTGAGCTGACCTGCGATCACCCGGCCGGTGGTGCCGTCGAGCGAGATCCAGTCGCCCTGGCGGTAGGTGTTGCCCTTGACGCGCAGTTGCTTGTGGCTTTCGTCGACGACGCAGTCGCCGGCGCCGGCCACGCAGCACTTGCCCATGCCGCGGGTGACCACCGCAGCATGCGAGGTCATGCCGCCGCGGGAGGTGAGGATGCCGGAGGCGACTTCCATGCCGGCGATGTCCTCCGGCGTGGTCTCGCTGCGGACCAGGATGATGTCCTTGTAGGCGCCGTTGGCGTGGTACTTGACCGCGTCTTCCGCGCTGAAGACGATCTGGCCCACCGCGGCTCCGGGCGATGCCGGCAGACCGATGGCGAGGACGTCGATCGTCTCATCCTTTTCCACCAGGCGTGGGACCAGGAAGTCGTAAAGCTGGTTCGGCTCGACGCGCATCACGGCTTCTTCTTCCGTGATGAGGCCTTCGCGGACCATGTCGATGGCGATGCGGACGGCGGCGAGCCCGGTGCGCTTGCCGTTGCGGGTTTGCAGCATGTAGAGCTTGCTGTCCTGGATGGTGAACTCGAAGTCCTGCATGTCGCGATAGTGCTTTTCCAGCTTCCACGTGATGGTGCGGAGCTGCTGGTAGGCCTTGGGCATGGCGCGTTCGAGTTCGCTGATATGCAGCGGGGTGCGTATGCCGGAGACGACATCTTCACCCTGCGCATTCATCAGATACTCGCCGAAGAAGGTGTGTTCTCCGGTGGCTGGATTGCGGGTGAAGCCGACGCCGGTGCCGGAGCTCTCGCCCATGTTACCGAAGACCATGCACTGCACGTTGACCGCTGTGCCCAGCCAGTCGTCGATGCGGTTGATGCGGCGATAGGTCTTGGCGCGATCGCCGTTCCAACTGCGGAAGACGGCGTCGCGTGTCATCACGAGTTGCTGCATCGGGTCCTGCGGGAAATCGTTGAGAGTCTCCTTGCGGATGAGCTTCTTGTACTCGACGACGATCTCCTTGAGCGCGTCTGGGCCGATGTCGTAGTCAAACTTGGCGCCTACGCGCTCCTTGATGGTGTCGAAGATATGTTCAAACTTCTTCTTGCTGATGTTCAGAACAACGCTGCCGAACATCTGGATAAGGCGGCGGTAGGAGTCGTACGCGAAGCGCGGATTGTTGCTGCGCTCGGCGAGTCCCTCGACGGAACGGTCGTTCAGGCCGAGATTCAGGATGGTATCCATCATGCCGGGCATGGAGAACCTGGCACCGGATCGGACGGAGACGAGCAGCGGGTCTTCCGCCGCGCCCAGGGTCTGGCCCTGGAGCGCTTCCAGGCGCTTGAGGGCGTGATGCATCTCGGAGTTGATCTCCGGGCTGACCGTTCCGAGCATGTATTCGCGGCAGGCTTCGGTCTGGATAGTGAATCCCGGAGGCACTGGCAACCCGGCGTTAGTCATCTCGGCCAGGCCGGCGCCCTTGCCGCCCAGCACGTCCTTCATGCGTCCGTTGCCCTCGGCCGAGCCGCCGCCGAAGAAGTATACGTACTTTGTTGGGGTGACCGCCGAACTCTTGGTGCCAACACTTGGCTTGCTGGATACGCGCTGCGTCATTTGGCTGCTCCTCCGTAGGGGCTGTATTCCGCGGAGGCGGTCCAGTGTAGGTGGCTCAACGTGTGCTCAGTCGTTCGAGCTGCGACAAATTCGAGCAGGCTGAGTGGCGTGTAGGTCATCCATGCAACAGAATGCGCCTCGCGACACTTCATCTTTCGCCACTACAATCGGCGTTAGCAGGCTATGGTTGTCTGTGTTCGCCGTCACTGAATGTGATTGCAGGCGCGGAGCAAAATCTTCTGCGAGAAGCGTGTTCCAGCCAAGACGGACTGCAACAGCGGCGTGAGCCTTCCGATTCCCTACAGACTATTGAAAGCCGATGCCCTGTCTATGAGGGCGTGGGCATTTATGGGGGAGCGTGGGCAGGAGCGAAATGCGGGAGACCGTCTAATCGTAACCATACCTAGCGGCTCGTGGCCCCACCATGTGTCGGGCCTTCAGCCCTCTGGTTCTTTCTTCTGCCCCAACCTAGGCCTTCGGCCTAGGCTGGTATGTGACGCGCCTTCGGCGCTGACGACCGTGACTGCATGAGCTGGTATGTGAGGCGCCTTCGGGTGCTGACGACCGTGGCTGCATGAGCTGGTATGTGAGGCGCCTTCGGGTGCTGACGACCGTGGCTGCATGAGCTGGTATGTGAGGCGCCTTCGGTGCTGACGACCGTGGCGGCATGAGCTGGTATGTGAGGCGCCTTCGGGTGCTGACGACCGTGGCTGCATGAGCTGGTATGTGAGGCGCCTTCGGGTGCTGACGACCGTGGCTGCATGAGCTAATTGGGTAATCATAATGCGGGGATTCTTCGCTGCGCTCAGAATGACAAGCATTCAGGACTAATGACAAGCCTTTAGGAGGAATGACAAGCTTTTAGGACTAATGACAAGCCTTCAGGAGGAATGACAAGCATTCAGGAGGAATGACAAGTCTTTCGAAGAAGGGCAAGCATTCAGGCCAGGATGACGGCCAGTTACTTCAGAGACAGGGCGCTCAGGAACTGCTGCAGGTTGTCCGGGTTGTTTGCAATGGCGCGCGCCAGGCTGAGCTTGGCGACGTTGTGGGCAAAGTCGCTGTTGATCACATCCAGTTGCGCGGACGTGAGTGACTCTTGCGCCTGTACGACCTCGACATTGTCCGTGACTCCCGCATCGAAGCGCTGCCGGGTGAGGTCGAGGGTCTCCTGCGACACCTGTAGATTTCGCTGGGCCAACTTGACCTGGCTGGTGGCTGCCTGCAATTCGAGGTACGCATTGCGGACATCGCTCTCCACTTGTCCCTTCAGGTCTTCCAACTCGGCACGGCGCTGGTCGAGCGCGGCGTCGGCCTGTTTGATGTCACCCTGCGCACGGCCGCCGGCCCAGATGGGAACGCTGAGCGTGGCCACCGCGGAGAACGTTGCCGCGGCCTGGGCCGGGTTGGTCCCGATGGCTCCGTAGTTGCCATTGACAGAGAGCGCGGGCAGGCGCTCGTCGCGCGCGGCGGTGCGGGCGTGCTCCGCGGCTCGAATCTGCGCCTCGGCTGCCTTGATGTCGGAGCGGCTGGCAAAGGCCTGGTGCAGCGCATCGTCCAGCGCGAGGCTGGGCGCGGCAGCAAATGGGACTTCGTCTGTCAGCTCGAAACTGTCGTTGGGCGGAAGGCCGGTGACACGCGCCAGCAATATCTTTTCCTTGGCCAGCTCCATCTCCAGCGAGACGATGCGCTGCTGCTGGGTGAGCTGCTCCACTTCGCTGCGGTCGACATCGATTTGTGGCGAGAGGCCGACCGCGCGCTTCTGCTGCGTCTGCTGCAGCAGTGCGTCGGCGGTGTCGAATTGGGCGTGCGCGGCGGCGACGCGCTCCTGGGTGGCGATGATCTGGAGGTAGGCGCCGCAGACGGCCAGCACCACCTGGTCGCGGGCGTCGCGGGCAGAGAACTGCGCTGCGTGGTACTCCTCTTTGGACGAGCGGTAGTTGTTCCACGCGGTCAAGTCGAGGATGGATTGCGAGACGCTGCCGCGCAGGTCGATGTTGTTGTACGGGCCGACGATGGTGGGGAAGGTAAAGCCGGGGATAGGAATGTGGATCTTGACGCCCTCGGCGGCGAGGTTGGTCTGCTGCAGCGTCTCGGCCAGGTAGCCGCTGATGTTGGGCAGCAGGGCGCTGCGGGCAACCTGGCTCTGACCCTGCGCCTGGCGCACGGCGTGGTTCAGGTTGGCGGCGCCCAGGTTGTAGTCCAGGCCGCGGGCGACAGCCTCGCGCAGCGAGAGCTTGCCGGAGAAGGGCAGCTTTGCCGCACCAGCCATGCTGCCTGTGTACGCGCCCTGGATCTGCACGGTGGGGTTGATGGTGGTGACGCTGTTGGTGGTGCCGGCGATGGGCGCCTCGATGGCGGTGACGGATGCGTTGCCTCCACTGCGGCCAGAGAGTGGCAGCGGGCTGGCCACCGCATGCTGTCCGGCGCTGGAGGGTGCCTGCGCCTGCGACTGCGCTACGAGGATGCCAAGGCATACCAGGACTGCGGCCCGGAAGACGGAGAGAGTTGCAGTTGTCGTTGTGGTGGCTTGATTCATGTCGGGCATACCTTATCGCTAACTGAGTTGTTTGCGGAATCGCCAGACACTGAGCGAGACCAGCACCATGGTGAAGAGGAGCAACGCGAGGAAGTTGGGCCACAGGTCCGCGAATCCGCTGCCCTTGAGCGTGCTTCCGCGGACGATGGTGGCGAAGTGGTGTACCGGATTCAGCACAGTGAGCGGCTGGAGCCACTTCGGCATGGCCTCCACCGGATTGAGCGCCCCGGACAAAGACGAGAGCGGCGGATTGATGAAGAAGCTGGTCAACTGAGCCTGCTGGGCGGAGCGGCTGAAGGTGGCGATGACCGTGCCGATGCTGATGCCGGAGAGGATGCACAACGAGCCCGCCACCAGCAGCAGAAAGATGCCGCCATGGAACGGAACGCCGAAGGCAAAGCGGATGACGGCGATGGCCACGAGCATCATGAGCGAGAGCAGGAAGAACAGCGGGGCAATCTTGGCGACGATGATCTCCGTGGTGCTGGCGGGCGACATGAGCAACTGCTCGATGGTACCGGCTTCGCGCTCGCGCACCATCGCAGCGGAGGAGACCAGCGAGCTGTTGAGGATGAGCAGCAGGCCCAATACGCCGGTGACGATGAACCACGAGTCGACCAGGCCAGGGTTGAATAGGAACGCCGGCGCAAGCTGCACCTGTCCGCGGCGGTTGAGGTCGGAAGCCACCGTTTGCTGGACGACGACGTGGTCTCCCTGCGAGATGAGCCCGTTGTTGTAGCTCTGGAGGACGCCCTGCGCATAGGCGCGGCTGATGGTAGCCGTGTTCGCGTTGGTGGCGTTGAGCAGGAACTGCACGGTGGTCTGGCGTCCGCGCGCCAGATCGCGGGCATAGTCGTAGGGGACCACGACACCGGCGTCGGCGTTGCCGCGACTCACAGCGTCGCCCATCTGGTTGACGGACGTAAAGTAGCCTGCCAACTTGAAGCTCTTGCTCTCGGTCAGGTTGGAGATGAGCTCGCGGCTCTCCGGCGAGTGACTGTCGTCGACGACCGCGAGACGAACGTCGGACACAGACGCGCTGAGCGCGAATCCGAAGAGCGTCAACTGCAGCACCGGCGGTAGCACCAGCGAGATCTGCAGCCGGCGGTCGCGGCGAATCTGGTTGAACTCCTTCTTGACCAGGGCGAGCAGGCGGTAGCTGAAGAGGCGTTCGAGGAGAGATTTCATGGGCTAGGCCTTTACCTGCATGCGCCGCATGCCGCGCCATGCAGCCGTATAGAAAAGCGAGCCGATGATGCCGATAAAGAGCACCTTGTACCAGACAGCCGCCCATCCACCGCCTTGTAGAAGGGCATCGCGGACTACCTCGATGTAGTAGCGTCCCCAGACGATACTGGAGACCCAGCGGATGGCGATGGGGATGTTCTGCACGGGAAAGATGAGGCCTGACAGCAGGAAGACGAGCAGGAATCCGCCCAGGGCCACAGCCTGCAGAGCCGCGGCCTGGTTGGGAATATTCGCTCCGATCATGGTCCCGAATGCGGCCACGCAGAAGGTGTAGAGCACGGTGGCGACGATGAACGGCGTCGGGTCGCCTGCAAACGCCAGGCCGAAGTAGGTGAACAGCAGCCCACACATCACCAGCGCCTCTGCCAGTGCCACGATCATGAAGGCGAAGATCTTGCCCAGCAGGAACTCGTGCGCGGAGATGCTGGAGACATAGACCTGCAGGATGGTCTTCTGCTCGCCCTCCTTGGCCATGGCAAGCGCGGCCAGCAGCGGCGGAAACATGGAGATGCCGAGTACGAAGACGCCGGGGCCATAGAACTTCTGCGACGAGAGTCCGGGGTTGTACCAGAGGCGAATGGCCGCCTGGACGGGCGCCGCGGCGCGTCCCGCCGAGGTCTGCTGGTTGTACGCGCTGGTGACCTGCGTGGCGTACCCGGAGACCAGCTTGGCAGTGTTGGCGTCGGATCCGTCGATCAGAATCTGCACGGGCGCGTTGACGCCGCGTACCATGTCACGGCCAAAGTGCGGCGGGATAATAAGCACGGCGCGCGCCGCGCTGGAGCTGAGCGCCTCTTCCGCGCTCTTCTCCGCCGGCCATGCGACGACGTGGAAGGTCAAGGAAGCGCGGAAGGCATCGACCAGGTTGTTCGATGCGGAGGAGCCGTCGAAGTCCTGCACCACCAGCGGCAGCTCGTTCACCGTGAGCGAGAGCGCCGTGCTGAGCAGCATTAGCATGACAACGGGCAGCACCAGCGCCAGCGCGAGTGTCCGCCAGTCGCGAACGATCTGCGTGAGTTCCTTGCGAGCCTGTGCGATGATTCGCCTCATGCGTGCTCTCCTTTAGCTCTCAATGGCCACCTTGCCCTGCTGGCGGGCTTTCTCCACGATGGCGATGAACACGTCTTCCAGCGAGAAGCGGTCTTCCCGCGCGCTCAGAACATGCAGGCCGTTCTGCTCCAACTGCCGGGTGGCTTGCTGGATGGCGCGGTCTGGCGCGTCCTCCGTAATCAGGTGAAGCCGCTCGCCGAACAGCGAGATGCGCCAACTGTCGGTGCCCGTCTTCAGCAGGTCCACGGCGCGCTGTGGCTGGTCGACGATGAATTGGATCAGGTGTCCGGACTGCTGGCTCTTGATGCCGCTGGGCGTGCCCTCGGCGACTAGTTCGCCGGCGACCATCATGCCCAGGCGGTTGCACTGCTCCGCCTCTTCCAGGTAATGCGTGGTGACGAGGATGGCCGAGCCGGAGTCCGCAAGGCGATTGATCATGGTCCAGAACGCGCGCCGGGCCAGCGGGTCGACGCCGGAGGTGGGCTCGTCGAGGAAGAGGATGTCGGGCTCGTGCATGATGGCCGCGCCAAAGGCAACGCGCTGCTTCCAGCCGCCGGGCAGGCTGCCGGTGATCAGGTTTTCCTTGCCTTCCAGGCCGGAGAAGGACAGCACCCAGCGAATCTTGTCAGCCCGGTCGCGCTCGGGCACGCCGTAAACGCCGGCGAAGAAGTCGAGGTTCTCGCGAATCGACAGATCGTTGTACAGCGAGAATTTTTGCGACATGTAGCCGATGCGTTTGAGCACCTTCTCGGATCGCAGGTCTTTCGTCGATCCGGCCAACTCTACACTCCCGCTCGTCGGTTCGAGTAAACCGCAAAGCATGCGGATGGTGGTGGTCTTGCCGGCGCCATTGGCTCCCAGCAACCCATAGACCTCGCCGTTGCGGATCTGCAGGCTGACGTTGTTGACCGCTCTGAAGTCGCCGAACTGCTGGACCAGATTGGTCGCACCGACGGCGATCTGTCCCCTCAGCGCACTGTGGTCTTCGCGGCTCGGAAAGGCAGCCGAGTCCGCCCGCAGGCCGCGCGCGCGCAGCTTGGCAACAAAGACATTCTCCAGCGTAGGCTCGTCCACACGCATCTCGTCGATGGAGACATCCGCGTCGGCCAATTGATGGCTCACCTGCTGCTGCACCTCGTCGGGGTCGTGCACCAGCAGGTCCAGGCGATCGCCGAACCGCTGCACGTCCAGGATGTCCGCCTCGGTTGCTGCCAGCTTGGACAGGAGGGTCTCCGTCCTGCGCAGGTCAGGGGTGCGCAGCTCGATGCGCCTGGCGCCGAGGCTCGCGCACAACTCGCGGGGCGTGCCAACCTCCAGGAACAGGCCCTGGTGCATGAATGCGATGCGATGGCATCGCTCCGCCTCGTCCAGATAAGGCGTAGCGACGAGTATGGTCAGGCCGTCCGCGGCGAGGTGCGCCAGCACGTCCCAGAACTCGCGGCGGGAGACGGGATCGACGCCCGTGGTGGGCTCGTCCAGCAACAGCACCTGAGGTTGCGGCACCAGAGCACAGACCAGCGAGAGCTTCTGCCGCATGCCGCCGCTGAGCTTTCCGGCAAGGCGGTTGGCGAAGCGGTCCATGTCGAACATGCGCAGGTACTGGTTGCCGCGTTCGACGATGTCCTGCGGCGGGATGCGGCGCAGATCGCCGCTGTAGCGGATGTTCTCGGCGACGGTGAGGTCGGGGTACAGGCTGAAGGTCTGGGTCAGGTAGCCGGTTTGCGAGCGCATCTCGCGCGCTGGGCGACCGAAGATGTTGACCTCGCCGGAGGTTGGCTCCATCACGCCCGCGAGGATCTGGAACGTGGTGGTCTTGCCCGCGCCGTCCGGGCCGATCAGGCCGAAGATTTCGCCCTTGCTGACTTGCAGTCCTATGCCGCGCACGGCTTCGATGGAGCCATACTGCTTGGCGAGGGCGCGAACGTCGATGGCCGGCGGCGCGGCTGCGGGCGGAGCGGCGGCGGCATCCCGATCTGGACTGGTGGCGATCACTTGTGGGTTGCCTTGGGCCATGCGTCGCCGTTGACGAGGACTTCGCCATCGACCGGCATGCCCGGCTTGGCGAATCCGAAGCCTTCCTTCAACTGCAGTTTGATGCCGACCACCTGCTTGACGCGGTCGTCGCGGAAGTAGGTGTTCTCCGGTGTGAAGGTGGCCTGCGGATCGATGCGCGAGACGTACGCATCGACGGGATGACTGGGATTGGAGTCGAGATAGATGCGGGCGTGCTGCCCTACCTTCACCTTGCCGATGTCGCCCTCCGGCACAAAGCCGCGGAGGTAGACCTTGGTCAGGTCCAACAGCGTGATGATGGCTGTGCCGGCGGTAACGACCTCGCCCGGTTCGGCTGCACGCGTAACGACGGTGCCGGTAAACGGCGCGCGGACGATCAGGTCCTGACGGTTGGCTTCTGCTTCGGCCAATTGCGCGCGGGCCTGCTGCGTCTGCGCGTTGGCGCTGGCAACTTCAGCCTGCTGCTGTGCGATCTGGCTGTGGACCAGGGCGACCTGCGACTCGCGAATGTTGGGGTTGGTGAGCGTTGCTTGCGCGGAGGTGAGTGCGGCCTGGGCTGCATCGACGCGGCGCTTGGAAGCGGAAACGACCGCGGCCTGCTGATCGGCGGTTGCCACGGCTTGCAGACCCTGGCGCTCAGAGACGGCGCCGGACTTGGCGAGGCGCGTGTAGGCGTCCTTGTCGAAGGCGGCCAGGTTGTAGGCAGCCTGTTGTTGGGCCAGGTCCGCTTGTGCGGCGGCCAGGTCGGCTTCCGCCTGCTGGATGTGGCCCTGGGTGTCGAGCTTCGATTGGCCAACTTGCAACCGGCTCTGCTCGAGCTGCTGCTGCAGCACGGCGATCTGCGAGCCTGCCGCCGCGCCCTTGGCTTCCGCCCCGGTCAGCTCGGCGCGCACCTGGTCTTCGCGCGCCTGAATCTGCGCGTCGTCCAGCACGGCGATGGTGTCGCCGGCGTTGACGATGTCGCCCTCGCGCACGCGTACCTCCAGAATCCGGCCCGTGGTCTTGGACGCGACGGCGGAGTCGTCGCCCTCAATTCGCCCGCTGACAGCAACGATGCTGGCCGGGAGCGAGGGGGCGGCGAAGAAGAGCTTCCACACGACAATGCCCAGGATGAGCAGCACCACGGCGGCGATTGCGATCTTCAGTTTGCGGCGCGAGGGCGGAGCGGTGGGTTCCGGCACAGTAGGCTCGGCGGCACCGGCTGCGACGGGATGAGGCGGTTGGGTCGGGCTCTCAAGATTCGATGTGGTCATGCACTTACCCTCGGTTGCGGTGCCGGTTGCGAGCGGAACGTTTGAATGTAAGAAAGGGAGAAGTCTCCGATGTGTTCGGCGATCCGCTCCACCTGATCGGCGGTCATCTTCAGCTCTGGCCATACGCCCTTCAGCAGCGGCGCCGCCACGACATAGACCAGGATCTGCCCCATCACGCTGACGGCGCAGAGGCGGGTCTTGTCGTCGGCGGGTGGGCGGCCGATCATGCGCCCGATGAGCTCGAGCAAGCGCCCGAAGATGGGGCGGCCAACCTTGTTGAGGAGCTGGTCCAGCGCCGGGGTGGGTTCGGTGAACTCGTGGATCAGAATCCGGAAGTGCCAGTCCGGGCGGTCTCCGCGACACAGGCTGCGCAGTCGGGCGCGAATGACGGCGCGCAGAATCTCGTCCGGCGGTGAAGCTAGATCGAGCGCATTTTGGATAGCCTCGATGCCGGCAGCGTGGACGGACTGCTGGACGACCTCGCTATACAGCCCCAGCTTGTCGCCGAAGTGGTACTTGACGGCAGCGACGTTCTCTCCTGCGGCGGCGCATATCTCGCGGATTGTAGCGGCGCGGTAACCGCGATGGGCGAAGATGCGTCCGGCGGTGTCGATGAGCTTCTCGCGGGTGGGATCGGAGATGCTGGGGCGACGGCTGCGCAGGGCGATTTTAGCGGCGGGTTGTGGATTGCGCCTTTTCATATTCAAACACTAGTTTGAATATAGCACGGCAACATTGCCGCTTCGCTTATAGATACAGGGGCTGCTTTGGGAACAGGATTCGTGGGCTGCAACTATTTTCCTGTGCGCGGCCTACTTGCGGCGCTCAGGCAGGTTTATTTCACAAAGCAAAAGCGTATGCTAACGTCATACCCTGCGAGGTTGCCTTTGCGCGCACCCACAACCAGGCCGGTCTTCCAACCCTGCTCTCGGCTGCATGAACTTTCTGCGGAAGAGGCGGCGATCTACGGCCAACTGGACCCACTGAAGATTCCCCAGCACGTCGCGATCATTATGGACGGCAATGGGCGCTGGGCGGGGAAACGCGCGCTGAAGCGGTTTCTAGGGCACCAGCAGGGCGCCGAAAGCGTGCAGTTTGTGGTGGAGACGGCGTCGCGGATCAACCTGCCGTTCATCACGCTGTATGCGTTCAGCCTGGAGAATAACCTGCGCCGGCCCAAGTCCGAGGTGAACTTCCTGATGAAGCTGCTGCGCAGCTACCTGATGGGGAACGTCAAGCGGATGAACGACAACAACGTGCGCATGGAGTACATCGGCCGCATCTCCGAGCTGCCCAGCGAAGTGCAGGACACCATGCAGTGGGCTACGGAGTCGACCGCGAAGAATACGGGGACGACGCTGACGCTGGCGCTGAACTATGGGTCGCGGAGTGAGATTGTAGATGCGACGCGGAAGGTGATTTCGGGCTTGATTGCGGAGGCGCATGAGCGCGGGTGTTCGCTGGAGGACCTGATCCAGGTGGACGGGCTGGAGGCGCGGCTGGACGAGCACCATATCTCAGGCGCGCTATATACGGCGCATATGCCGGACCCGGACCTGGTGATCCGGACGTCGGGCGAACAGCGGATTTCGAATTTCCTGCTGTGGCAGATTGCGTACTCGGAGATTTTTATTACGGATCGGTTGTGGCCGGACTTCCGCGGGATTCATCTGCTGGAGGCGATCCAGAACTATCAGAAACGCGAGCGCAGGTTTGGCGGCCTGGGCGAGACGTTTACGGACGAGGACCTGGATGCGCTGGAGCCGGCGGCTGAGGTGGCGGAAGAGATTGTGACGGAGCTGTCGCCGAAGCAACTGGCGGAGAAGTAAGGGCGACGGGCAAAGGCAAATGCGGGGATTCTTCGCCTTCGGCTCAGAATGACAAGCCAAAACTAAGGTGCGAAAGGGCGCTAGAGGCGGCCGTCGCGGCGGGCGGCGGCGTAGAGGGACAGGCCGATGATGGTTTTGCCGTCGTGGATTTTGCCTTCGGCGATGAGCTTCATGATTTGCGAGAGGGGCATGCGGATGATTTCGATTTGCTCGTCGAGCTCGGGGGTGGCGATGCCTTCGCGGATGTCGCGGGCGAGATAGATCTGCATCCACTCGCCGAGGAAGCCGGGGCTGGCAAAGTATTTCAGCAGCACGGTCCACCTTTTGGCACGGTAGCCGGTCTCTTCGATGAGTTCGCGCTTGGCCGCGGCGAGGGGCGGTTCGTTGGGGTTGCGCGAGCCGGCAGGGAGCTCGATGAGGTACTGGCCGGCGGCGTGGCGATACTGGCGTTCCAGGATGATGTCGGGGTCGGCGGGGTTGGTGCGCTCGTCGACGGCCAGCATGACGACGGAGCCGTTATGGCGGATGACGTCCTTGACGTGGCGGTGGCCGCCGGGCTCTTCCAGCGTGTCGGAAAAGACGTTGAAGACGCGGCCTTTGTAGGCGAGCTTGGAGGAGATGAGCCTGGCGGTGCCGGCGTGCTTGGCGGCCTTGGCGGCGGGCACGGGCTTGGTCTTCTTGGTGGCGACTTTGGTGGGGCGGGTCGATCGTGGAGTCATGGATTCTACGTTATCATCCTGCATCGGGGCGGAGAATAGCGCATCCAATCCAGTGCATGTTCCAATAGGTAGGGTTGTGCGCGTTGGAATGCGGGTGGCGTCTTCGCGTGGGTCTGGGTTCGAGCTTTGAGGATGGATGATGAGCACTGAGTGTTACCCGATTGCGATGCTGCCGCATGTGACGAAGCTCTATCGCGACTACCTGGCGATGGGCGAGAGCGGCGTTGGCTCGCCGGTGCACGGATGGTATGGCGCTGAGCCGCTGGGCAAAGCGTGGATGAAACCTGCCGCGCGCGCGGGAAATGCCGCGGAACTTGCAGCCGCGCTGGAGCGGCAGAGCGTTGCGTTCGGCGCGGGGGCGAAGGCGCTCGAGAACATTGCGAAGATTGGCGCGGGAGCCCCGGTGGTGGTGACGGGTCAGCAGGTGGGACTGCTGGGAGGGCCGCTGTATGTACTGCTGAAGGCGGCGACGGCGATTGCGCGGGCGAAGCAGGCGACGGCGGCGACCGGCGTGGAACATGTGCCGGTGTTCTGGCTGGCCACCGAGGACCACGATCTGGAAGAGGTGGACCAGGTTTCGCTGCTGTCTGGCGCAAGGGGGGCGACGGCGTTGGAGACGCTGCGGTTGGGGGTGCGGTCGCATGAAGAGCCAGTGGGCGGCGTGATGCTGGGTGAGGGTGCGGATGCGCTGCTGGAGCGGGCGAGTGAGTTGCTGGCCTATGCGCCGGTGTGTGAGCTCCTGCGGGAGTGTTATGCGGCCGGCGCGAGTTTCGGCGGAGCGTTTGCGCGGTTGATGGCGCGGCTGTTTGCCGAGCAGGGTTTAGTGGTGATGGACGCGGCGGGGCGCGATTTCCATGCGTTGGGGGCGGGGGCGCTACGGTTTGCGATTGAGCATGCCGAGGAGTTGGAGGCGGCGCTGATGGCTCGCAGTGCGGAGCTGGAGGCGGTGGGGTATCACGCGCAGGTGCTGGTGAAGCCGGGCGCGTCGCTGCTGTTCCTGGTGAGCGAAGTTAACGGGGCGAAGACGCGGCAGGCGCTGCGGCGTGGTTCGGATGGTGTGTGGAAGGCTGGCGCGGGTACGGCGGCGGCCTCGTATACGACGGCGTCGCTGCTGGAAATTTTGGAGGCGGAGCCGGAGCGGCTGAGTCCGAATGCGCTGCTGCGTCCAGTGTTTCAGGATACGATTCTGCCGACGGTGGCGTATGTGGGCGGCCCGGCGGAGGTGGCGTACTTTGCGCAGAGCTCGGTGCTGTATGAGCGGATGCTGGGGAGAGTGACGCCGATTCTGCCGCGGCTGTCGGCGACGCTGATTGAGCCGGCGATTGGCGCGGTGATGGCGCAGCATGAGGTGAGCCTGCCGGATGCGATGCGGCCCGCGGAGGAGCTGGCACAGCGGTTGGGCGCGCGGGCGATGCCGATTGACGCGAAGCGAAAGCTGGCAGCAGCGGGCAATGCGATGGATGAGGCGCTGACTGCGGCGGAAGAGTACCTCGGGACTTTAGACGCAGGGCTGGGCAAGTCGGCGGAGGTGTCGGCGTCGAAGATGAGGTACCAGATGGACCGGCTGCGGCGGATGGCGGCGACGTTTGAGCTGCAGAAGGAAGGCAGCCTGCGCAAACATGCGGAGGCGATGACACTGCATCTGTTTCCGGAGGGGCATCCGCAGGAACGGGTGATTGCGGGCGTGTGGTTTGTGGCAGGGTACGAAGCACAGGGTGGGAGTGCGACGGAGATGATCGCGCGACTGGTGGAGGAAGCGGCAAGTACGTGTCCGGGGCATATCGTGGTCCGGTTGTAGGCCGGCCAAAGACAAAAGCGAATCACAGAGATCACGGAGCAGAAGAGAGAGCACAGAGGAGAGGCTGGCTATGCCATGGTGTGACCTGAGATCGGACAACTGTCTTAGAATGGTTGACTGTGAGGTGAGCGGGCCATGGGAATCAGCGATGAAGCGTTTGAGGTAGCGTGTCCGGACTGCGGCGCGATGTTGAAGGTGGATCCGGTGACGCGGGCGATCATTGCGCATACGCCGGCGCCGCGGAAGCGGATGTTCGAGGACTTCAGCGATGCGGCGCGGGCGGCGAAGGAAGCGGATGCGCGGCGGGATTCGATCTTTGCGCAGAGCGTGGACGCGCAGAAGAACCGGGACGACCTGATGGCGAAGAAGTTTGCAGAAGCGGTGAAGAAGGCGAAAGAGAAGCCGGACACGGGCAAGCCTCTGCGGGACTTCGACCTGGATTGAAGAAGGCTTGACAAGTTCGCATATTGCGAATTTCATAGTGAAAGGGTCGAGTGCACGTCATTAGCCGTAAGAGACTGTTGGAGGCGGGCTTGGTGCATCGCGATCGTTCCGCGCCATTGGACGCCTGGTACCGAATCGCGAAGAAAGCGGAGTGGCGGTCTCTCGACGAAGTGCGGCGTGTTTTTCCTTCTGCGGATGCAGTGGGCAAATTTACCGTTTTCAATATCAAGGGGAACGCTTTCCGCTTGATAGTCGAGTTGAATTACAAGACCGGGAGGCTTTACGTGCGGCATGTGTTGACTCACGCCGCGTATGACGTGGGAGGGTGGAAGAGATGAGTGCACTTGTGGCCAATCCGGTTTACACGGCCTTGCTGGCGAAGGTACTTCCAAGAGTGGTCCGCTCGGACGCGCAGAACGAGGTCTACATCGAGGCGTTGTATGAGATGGAGCAGCGAAAGGGCAGGAGAAGCAAGGAAGAGATTGAGCTTGCCGATTTGCTGACGCTCCTGATCGAGGACTATGAAACGAAGAACTACGATTTGCCGCGGTCTTCGCCCCTGGAAATCATCGAGTTCCTGATGGATCAGCATGGGTTGAAGCAGAAGGACCTGGTCGATGTTTTTGGCACTCCGAGCGTTGTTTCAGAGGTGATGCGGGGGAAGCGCGACTTGAATAAGGAGCAGATTCGGCGGCTGAGCGCGCGGTTTCATGTGTCGCCGGAACTGTTCTTTTAGCGTTGGCTAAGAGCAAGGCTGACGGGCCGTTCGCTTGGGGTGGGGTTGGGCGGCTTCGCACGGTAGACTGAAGGTATGCCGCCAATTTTGAATGCACAGGGTTTGTCGAAGCGCTTTGGCGCAGTCGCACTGTTTCAGGGAATCGCTTTTCCGGTGTCGGAAGGGGACCGCATTGGGCTGATTGGGCCGAATGGAGCTGGGAAGTCCACGCTGCTGGCGGTGCTGGCGGGCGAGCAGGAGCCGGATGCAGGCGACGTGGCGACACGCAAGCGGGCGCGGATTGCGTATGTGAAGCAGGAGTCGAACTTTGCGGCCGGGTTGACAGTGCGCGCCGTGCTGGAAGCCGCAATGGATGGCGCCGGGCTGGCCGATGCGGAGCACGATGGCCGGCTGCACGAGACGGCGGGGCGGACCGGCTTTCCTTCGCTGGAGGCGGAAGCGGCGACGCTGAGCGGAGGCTGGCGAAAGCGGCTGGCGATTGCGGAAGCGATTGTTACCCACCCGGATGTGCTGCTGCTGGACGAACCGACGAACCACCTGGATCTGGCGGGCATTGCCTGGCTGGAGGCGTTGCTGAACGATGCGGCGTTTGCCTGCGTGATGGTGAGCCACGACCGCTACTTTCTGGAGAACGTAGCGACGGAGATCGTAGAGCTGAACAAGGTTTACGCCGAGGGATTGCTGCGCGTGAAGGGCAGCTACTCGAAGTTTATCGAGGGGCGGCAGGCATACCTGGAGGCACAGTCGAAGCTGCAGGATGCGCTGAAGAACCGCGTGAAGATTGAGGTGGAGTGGCTGCGGCGCGGGCCGAAGGCGCGGTCGACCAAGGCGAAGGCCCGCATCGACAACGCAAACGACTTGATTGGGCAGTTGCGCGACGTGAACCAGCGGACGCAGACGGCGACGGCGGGAATCGATTTTGCGGCGACCGACCGGCAGACGAAGCGGCTGGTGGAGTTTGAGGATGTGTCGCTGAGTTTTGGTGCGGCCCCGAACGAGAAGAAGATTGTGGAGGGGTTGAATTTTCTCGTCACGAACGGCATGCGTGTGGGGCTGGTGGGACCGAATGGCAGCGGCAAGACGACGCTGCTGCGGTTGCTGACCGGCGAGTTGGAGCCAACGGCGGGGACGATCAAGAAGGCAGAGGCGCTGCGTATCGTCTACTTCTCGCAGATGCGCGAGTTGGAGGAGGGAGTGACGCTGCGGCGCGCGCTGGCGCCGGATTCGGACTCGGTGGTGTACCAGGGGCGGGTGGTGCATGTGGCGAGCTACGCGACGAAGTTTTTGTTTACCAGCGAGCAGCTCAACCAGCCTGTAGGACGGTTGAGCGGGGGCGAGCGGGCGCGTGTGCTGATCGCCAAGCTGATGCTGGAGGCGGCAGACGTGCTGCTGCTGGACGAGCCGACCAACGATCTGGACATTGCGACACTGGAAATTCTGGAGGAGAGTCTGCTGGAGTATACCGGTGCGTTGGTGCTCGTGACCCACGACCGGTACATGCTGGACCGTGTGTCGACCGTGGTGCTGGGGCTGGATGGACAGGGCAACGCAGAGACGTTTGCGGACTACGGCCAGTGGGAGGATTGGCAGCGCGGGCAGGGGGCCACGAACAGCGATGGAAGTTCGCCGGGGGCCACGGCGACGCCCGCGCAGAAGGGGCCGGCATCCGCGGCGAGCGGGAAGAAGAAGCTGTCGTACCTGGAGGCGCGGGAGTATGCGTCGATTGAGGACAAGGTGGAGGCGGCGGAGCAGCGGCTGAATGCGGCACGCGACCTGCTGGACGATCCGGGCGTGGCCATAAACGCGGTTGCCCTGACCGCGGCGCTGCACGAGATGGAACAGGCACAGACGGCGGCGGATGAGCTCTATGCGCGGTGGGCGGAGCTGACGGAGAAGGCCGGTTAGGTGGGAGCGGCGAGCGCGGCGGATGCTGTGCGGCTGAGTGCCCGGTGAGTGGGTCGCAGAGATATATGTGGTGGGTTTTACGTCACAGTCACCGTGTGACCCATGGAACGCCTGTTACCAGAAATTGTGCAAGTTGTTGCATAAGTTAACAGACTGCGTCTGCAAGTAACTGATTTTATTGAGACCTCTTTGGAATTCGAATTGCACTCTAGCGTTCCCATCGGGCCCAGGTACGCTGTGAGACCTTCCTGTTCCTACAGGAGAGTCTCCTTGAAAGTTTTGTGTGGACGGATATCAGGATTGATAAACGAACTTTGAGGTGCCACTCCATGAACGGTAAGCTGCTTCGCTTCCTCGCCCTCTTTCTGTTGGTCGGGCTCATTTCATCCCCGGCCCTGCATGCCCAAGTTGCGGTGGGATACTTTATCGTTGACCCCGGTGCGGACGGCAATCCGAACGACTCCGAGATCGACATTTCCAACCTTTCCGGGCTCTTTGACGCGCCGACAGACTTCCCGATTACAGCCATTCCTGGATCGCTCGATGGAGTTCTCGATCTGACCAGTCTGAGTCTCACGATTGGCAGCACGCTGGAGCCCTCGTATTTCACGGCGGACCCGACCTTCACGGGTTCGTTCGACGGGTTAGAGCTCGCTAACAGCGTGTTCTCGGGCGCGACGACCGCGACCCTTACCGGCACATTTGAAGAGACCAGCATCTCCGTCAACGGCGGCGCGCCGGAGACGATCAGCTCTGGCTTTACCGCCATCATCACCGATGCGACCGGGCTTCAGGACTACGACAATCAGGTCATCTACGCGACGGTGACCACCTCTGGGCCGCCGCCTGCTACCCCTGAGCCCGATTCATTGTTGCTGGTCGGGACTGGCTTTACGGCGCTGGCAGGACTTCGCCGCCGCCAGTCTCTGGTACGGCTTCGCAAGTTCTTCTCAAGCAAGGCTGTGGCCAGTGCGGCTGTGGTGGCGATTGCCGCGGTTCTGGTTGCGGCGCCGGTTGCGGCGCACGCTTCGATTGCGAGTGATCCGCTGAAGCTGACCACAACTCTTCCCAGCTCTGGTCTTGCAGGGTTGACCAGTGTGGGCACCACCGGAACGGGCTATCCGACGGGAACCATCACGCCGGCTGAGGTTACGGTTTCGCTGGCAACCAGCTGCGGCGGCACGCCCACCCTGGCGATCGCGACTGCAATGACCAAGGTTGTGGGCTCCACCTATGTGATCCACTATGTGCTTCCAGCCAGCCTGGCGTCCGGGACGTATTATGTCTCGGTCACCGGCTCGAACGGAACTCCTTTTTACAGCACCAACTGTTCGCAGGTTCAGGTAACGAACTCGACTCCGACGTTGGCGGCCTGCGTGCCGACCAGTTCGCTGGCGGTGGTTGTGGGGACCAATGTGAACGCGTTTGTTCCGTTTGGCGCCTGGGACTCGACCTCCTATAGCGGTATCGAAGAGGTACCCCTGGAGGGAACGGGCACAGCGCAGAATTTCGCGACGAGCGGTGCGGTTAACTCGTGTGCTGCGAACTCGACAACCGGCGAGGTGGTGTGCACCGAGAATACGACCAACGTGGACGTAATCAGTGGCGGAGTTCTCACCACCATTACCAGCGGCTCGACCGCGTATGCGGGCTTCTCCGGCGGATCGTGCGAGAACTGCGGTGTCGGCGTGAATGCGGCGAACAACACGGCGGTGATTGCCATGGGGCTGGTCGGCGCGCCTTCGAACACCGGCGTGCAGGTCCTCAACCTGTCCAACAACACCTTCAACACTCCATTCCCGCTGGCCAATCAGGTTTCGGAGGATATCTCGATCGACTCCGGCCGCAACCTGATCCTGTCGCCGGGTGAGGGCAACTCGTATGATCTGCTCCAGATTGGAGCAGGCAACACCCTGACCGAATACAGCAATTTCCAATATGGCGGCGGAGGAGAGATGGATTCCGCGGCTGAGGACTGCACTACGGGCATCGCGCTGGCCAGCGATGAATTTGTTGGCAACAACATCTACATTACGGATCTGACCCAGGCAGTCTTCACCCCCGGTTCTCCGGGGACGTGGACCGCTCCCGGGCAGTTCGTTCCCTTGAACGGCTACCTGCAATACGGCACCTGCGGTATCTCGTCGGCGCCAGGCACGGGCCACCTTGCAGTCACCACGGGTGAGTTCGGCGGGCAGTCGTACGATGTGCTGCAGCTTCCTTCCACCTCTTCCGCTCCTGGCGTTGCCCCGAGTCTTGTGGATTACGCCTATGTCGGCGTGATGCCGAACACTCCGGACGGCTACGGATTCAGCGCCGGGTTGGATCCGCACACGGTCACCGCATACACCAGCCCAAACAACAATAAGTCGTACGCAGTGTTCGCGGACTTTGCGCTGGGCTATCCGAGCTACCTGGGAGTTGTCGATCTGGCTTGCGTGCTGAATCTGGCGCGCGATCCTGGAACGAACAACGTCTCTGCGGTTCAGCCGGACAGCTCTGCCTATGCCGCTGACTGCACACGGTACGTTGCGGTTCCGTAGCCTGGCTAGGGTAACGGGATAACGGCGAAGTTGAACGATAAGCTGCGGCTGAGAGACGGAACTAAAAAAGCCTCTCTCAGCCGCTTTTTTTGTGGGTCGACGTGCGATTTGTGTAAGGCCTGATGGGCTATAGTCAGGTTGTCGGCTCAGGAGATTGAAGCATGAAGGGGCTATGGTTCGTGGGGCTGGCGGTTGGCTTGCTGGCTGGATCTGCAGGTACGGAGGCGCAGCCGCCAGCACCGGCGGCGGGCATGGGCGCCATGCGCATGGCGGCGCCGGTAAAGCCGAGCGCAAAGGCAAAAGCAGTGGCTCCTGGCGTGGTCCGCACGTATTACATTGCGGCGGACGAGGTGCAATGGAACTATATGCCCACCCAACCGGTGTTTGTATTGCATGGAGAGAGCGAACTTGCCTCCGCACCGGCGCCAAAGACCAACACCTACCTGAAGGCTGTCTATCACGAGTACACCGACGCTACCTTCACCGCGCAGAAGCCGCGCCCACCACAATGGGAGCACCTGGGAATACTGGGGCCGCTGATTCGCGCAGAGGTTGGGGATACGATCAAGGTCGTGTTCAAGAACAACACCAACATGATATGCAGCATGCATACGCACGGCCTGCAGTATGACGAGGCATCGGAGGGCGCGTACTACGGGAAAGCTCCGGGCGCGCCGCCCGATCGCACCATGACCGGCGATGCGGTTCATCACGGGGAGACCTTTACCTACACCTGGACCGTGCCGGGACGCGCAGGGCCTGGGCCGGGCGATCCCAGCTCGATCCTGTGGATGTACCACTCGCACTTTAACGAGTCGCGCGACATCAACTCGGGCCTGCTGGGGCCGATCCTGATATCGCGGAAGGGATCGACCAGGGCGGATGGAACTCCCAAGGATGTGGACCGCGAGTTTGTGGTGGCGTTTGCCAACTTTGAGGAGACAGACAGCTTCTACTTCATGCAGAATGGTGCGCGCGATGGCAAGTACACCATGACGGCGATTGCCAATCCCAACTTTGCGAAGTCGCTCGAGTACTACACCATGAACGGGTTTATCCGCGGCACAATGCCTTTGCTGACCATGAAGAAGGGCGAACGGGTACGTTGGTATGTGATGGCGAGCAGCAACGAAGACGACGTGCATGCGCCCCACTGGCATGGGCAGACCGTGCTGGTCAACAGCATGCGGACGGACACCCTGAGCCTGGGACCGATGATGATGATGGTCGCGGACATGGTGCCGGACAATCCCGGCACCTGGATGTTTCACTGCCATGTGAACGAACACTTCGACAACGGCATGTACTCTTTGTTCCAAGTCACCCCCTGATGTTGAAATCCGATGTTGAAATGATTGCAACGAGGTGCGCGAGTGAAGGTTGGCAACGATACTGAGTGGAATTTGCTTCGAAGCAAGTGGAATAGCTGCTGTGCCGGGACCAGATGGAACGGACGGATGCTGTTGGGCTTGCTCGCATTCGCATGCCTGACTCCGCGGCTGCCTGCGCAGGCCCCAGACGGGCCCGCAGCGCCGCCCCCGTTGGCAATTGTGGATGGGCAGCCCATTACCGAGGATGAGCTTTCTGCCGCGGACCAGGCGCAGTTGCAGCGGATGGCGGTCCAGGTCTACGCCGTCAAGATGCGGGCGATGCATGGCGTGCTGGACCAGAAACTGGTGGAAGCGGAGGCGAAGAAGAAGGGCGTCACCCCGGACGATCTCTTCAAGACGGAGGTGCTGGCCAAGGTGCCTGAACCGACGGAAGAGGCGATTCGTGCGAATTATGAATCTCGCCCGGAGTTGAAGAGTCATCCGTATGACGAGGTCAAGGATAAGATTCGCGAGGGATTGAAAGGCGTGGCGATTCAGAATCAGCGCGGGATCTACGTCAAGAACCTGATGCAGGAGGCCATCAACAACGGAGAGCTGGAGCTGCTCATCTTTCCACCCAAGGTCGAGGCTGCGGCGGACCCGGCTCGCCTGCGGGGAGACCCGAAGGCTCCGGTGACCATCGTGGAATTCTCCGACTTCAGCTGCCCTTTCTGCCGCAGGGCGGAGGCGACCATGGCGGAGATACTGGCCAGGTATCCAGGGAAGGTGAATCTTTCGTACCGTGATTTTCCGCTGGCAGAGCTGCATCCCCACGCCGAGTTGGCCGCAGAGGCGTCGCGCTGTGCGGGCGAGCAAGGCAAATACTGGGAGTATCACGACCTGCTGTTTGCCGCACCGGACAAGCAGGATCGCGATGGGCTGGTGGCGGATGCGCGCGCGCTGAATCTAAATGCCGAGCAGTTTGACGCGTGTCTGGCCAGCGGCCGTGCGAAGCAGTTGGTCGACAAGGATATGCAGTTGGGCACGCGCGAGGGTATGCTGGCCACGCCAGGATTTTTCATCAATGGCACGTTCGTCAGTGGTGCACAACCAGCTGCGACGTTTGAGCAGATCATCGATCAGGCGCTGTCTGCACCGGGCAAGAAGGCACAGCCAACGCAATAGTCGCCGACGGAGTTCGCTGGGTTCGAGTTGCAGAGGGGAGGCTTCCGATGACCGTGAATCGTGTGGCTATGGTGCTTCGCTCAGCATGGTTCTTGGTTCTGGGCGGGGTTGCGGTGGGCCAGGCTTCTGGACAACTGCCGGCGCTGGCGCCCACTGGCAGCGCTCCCCACGGTGCGGCTTCTGCGCCGGTGATTTATACCAGTCAGGCAAGGCCCGTGCAGCCGCGAGAGGTCTTGTATACGAACGGCCAGCTTGAGATCAATGCAGACAATTCGAGCCTGAGGCAACTGCTGGACGACATTGCGCGGAAGACCGGGATGAAGATCACCGGCCAGGTGGCAGACGAGCCGGTCTATGGCAAGTATGGTCCCGCACCGGCTGCGGATGTGCTGGTGAGTCTGCTGGATGGAATGGACAGCAACATGCTGCTGACACAGACGGCGGCAGGCATTCCTGCAGAGCTTGTCTTGACCCCGCGCAACGGTGGCCCGACGGCTGCCAGCCCCGTGGATACGGCTCCTGCAGTTCAGGCGCCCCCACGGTTTAGTCCGGCGAATCCTGCGCCAGCGACTCCGCCGGCGATGATGCCGGTGCCGAATCGTGCGGCGGGCGGCCCTGGAGCGTCGGCTGGAGGAGCGCCGTCGCCGGACGGGTTTATGACGGACCAGCAAAGGGCCGAACATCTTCAGGAGATCCAGGCGATGCAACGCAAGCCCTGGACACCGCAACAGCAGTAGCGGTTGTTGAGCGGTTGCGGAAGGGCTTTAGGGTTTGAAGGGCTCGTCGGCGGATGGGCCGTAGACGCCGGGGACGGGGACGTCGTTGAGCCGGAGGTAGACGCCGAGCTGGGCGCGGTGGTGGATGAGGTGGTTGAAGCACATGTGACGATAGGCGAGCGAGCGCGGGCTGTTGGAGATGACGTGGTCGCCGAAGGAGAACTTCCAGGGCTCGGCGAGTTGGGCATCGGAGAGTCCGGCCAGCGCTGCCCGGCACTCGGCCGCGTTGGCATCGAACGTGGCTAGGGCGGCGTCGCGGGTGGTGAAGGTCATGTCGGGCCACTTGTGGCTGGGATCCTTCATGTCCATGGAGGGGGTGCTAAGGATGGTTTTGCCGAAGACGGGCAGCGTCGCGACGTGCATGGTGAGCTTGCCGAGGGGCATGGACTTGTCATGACACTTGTAGTCGGGATTGCCTTCGGGGACGCTGGCGAGGATCTTGCGGGTCATGGCGATTTCCATGTCGTAGTCCTGGAGGAGGAGTTCGGAAGTGGTCATTGGTGGGCTCCGTTTCAATTCAGTGGATGGACGTGGGTGAAGGAGTTAGCCCCTCAAATGCCTGAGCAGTTCGATCAGTCGCCCCAAGAAAGAGGGGTTCGACGGCGCAATGGCGTATAAGTTAAGGGGACTGCCCTCATCAATTTCCCTTTGAGTGTTCAAGAATGCGGCCCTTTCAGCGTTGCGTTGGTTCATTTCGTCAAGCTCGGCGAGCACCCACTCGAGATCGGTGCGCTCCTTTGGGATCAGCTCAATTACGCGAGCCGCAACCTTTTCCTTCGGGATTCCAACTTGTCCGTAGATATCCTCAATTTCTGCCGTTTTTTTCAGTAACTCTTCTTTCATCAACACAGAGGAGGCGTCTTCTTGAGGTAGCTTGCTGTATTCGTAAGCAAACCTTGCGAAATCGCGTAGAACGGGATCTAAGTCTCGCAAAGCGGCGTCAAGGCTCGAGTTGGAGTCGGAGTCCACAGCTCTGGATTCTAACCGATCCTGGATTCTAGATGCCGGTGATGTTGAAGCCGCAGTCGACGAAGGTAATCTCGCCGGTGATGCCGCTGGCGAGCGGAGAGCAGAGGAAGAGCGCGGTGTTGCCGACCTCGACCTGCTCGACGTTGCGATGGAGCGGCGCGCGGGCGGTGACGGCGTTGAGGATCTGGCTGAAGTCGCCGATGCCGCGCGCAGCCAGCGTCTTGATAGGGCCGGCGGAGATGGCGTTGACGCGGATGTTTTTCGCGCCGAGCGACGCGGCCAGGTAGCGAACGGTGGATTCCAGCGCTGCTTTGGCCACGCCCATCACGTTGTAGTTGGGGAAGA
>Ga0302278_10000940_pt1 | contig 36703 bp, 15 predicted proteins | sample III_Bog_N3_2_FD_194543 | JGI IMG/M metagenome (GOLD analysis project Ga0302278, IMG submission 194543) | Peat permafrost microbial communities from Stordalen Mire near Abisko, Sweden - III_Bog_N3_2 | ecosystem: Environmental > Terrestrial > Soil > Wetlands > Peat | place: Sweden: Abisko... | reverse complement strand
GACGCAGGATACTCGAAAGAATTGTTGGTGATGTAAAGCGAGGTCTGCGCAAACGCCGGGCCGACACACGTCAGCAGCAGCACGACACCGAGAGAAATAGTCGAGAGTTTTAGTTTCATTTAGACGCGGGCCATCAGTATTTAAGTAATTTGTGACCATCAAAAAACCGGCTTGCCATCGCAGACGGTCGCCGCCGCAAAAAAACGCATCGGTCGCGGCTGTTGGTATTGGCCGTCAAACATTTGAATTGCATGAGGAGAGATTAACACACCCGAGGCTTTTGTAAAAATTCACCTTGCAGATTTTTTGTTAAGTGCCGGGATTGGGGCAGGCTCCGACGGTGATGGCGACGGATGCAAACGGTAACTTTTCCCGGCTTGCGCGGCGAACGCATATTTCTCACCGATATGCGCCGTAACGACCGGAATATTCTCCGGTTGCTGCGTAATCAACAGCGGCCTGCCCGGCCAGGGATTCATCACCGCACATTCAGTGGTGCGCCGGGCTTGGATCTGCACGAAATCCACCCTGCCCCGGCGCAGCTCGCCGGTGACGAGAAATCCGCCGCGCGCCTGAAAATCCTTGAAAGCGACGTCAAAGTTATCCGGCACGCAGGGGAAAAGGAAAATGGTTCCGCTGCGGGAATTGCACAACCGTTCCGGCTCGAACCAGCAGGCGACGGTTTTCTTCAGCCGCGTGTTGAGCTTGAAAATACCGCCCTGCCAGTGACGGGCAACGCCGAACGCGCGCGGCGAGCGCAGCACGCGAAGCGGCGGAGCATCGCCATAGTTGATGCCAAGCCCAAGAACCTTGATCGAGTAATACATCAGCCAGGGTTGACGGTTGAACATCCAGAACCAGCAAGGCGCGCCGCCATAAAAATTATCCGGGTTGCGGCCTAGGAGTTCGGGCACGTCGGAACCTAAAAACCCATGGTCGCAGGAATCATAGGCGAGTTTCTGATCCGCCGGCGAAGATTCCAGGTTATACTCATCGGTCACATTGACAATATAGTGCTGCAGCATCTTATATTGCACGACCTTGCCCGCTTCAACGATTCCGCCGAACGTGCCGTCCGGCATCAAGTAATAAGGCTTGATTTTGTCGAGATGTTGCAACCAGGCCACGCGGTTCGTGGCGTCGGTGTTCAGGATAATCGAAGCCTCGCTGGCCGTCTTCCAGAACCATTTGGCGGCGGCGATGCAATCCAGCGCATCGCGTCCGATATTGCCTTCGCGCAATTCAGACTTACTTATGTGATAATACCCGTCTTTCCCCATCACAACCAGGGCAGCAAAGAAATCAGCTATGTCCTTGAGGCCGGGATAAACCGAGTCACGCAGATAGGACGCATCGTGGCCGCCATAATCAAATTCATCCCACACGTTTTTATAAGACCAGCCCATGGTGCACCAATCCTGGCCGCCCATCGCCGAGGGGTCATATGAAAAATAAACGTCGTTGGTGATGGGCGGGACATAACCGCGAAGATAATACATTCCCGGCTTGCCGATCGCGGCGGCGTGTTTCTCCCAGGCGGGACGCCAGAAATTCACCAGGTTCACATAGTAAGGTGCAACGGTCTCATCACGACCCTCCACAAAATCCGCCGTATACATCTCCTCGTTGAAACACGGCAGCCCATACCAGTAGGCGGTATCCGCCTCCAACCCGGCGTAACAGGCGTCGCCCTCATACTTGGTCGGGTCTGGACTGCTCATATAAGTATGGCGGTTTTGCCAGCTGCCTTGGTAGAAAAATGGCATAAGAATGTCCTTCATATCATCAGACATTTTTCCGGTGAAAATCCGGCCCCGTTCCCGCCGGTCATAAAGGTCGTGATACCACCGCTCATTCTCCGCCACCAACTGCGCCACGCCCGAACCGGCAGCATCATTGAGCCGTTTTTTGGCCTCGGCCAGCGGGTCGTTCGATTCCGCCCGGGTGACCACGGTCGCGTAGACAATTAAATGAGCCGCCGCCGCTGGGGCGATCTCGAGCGTCGCCGCCGCACCAGCGTTCCGGCCAAAGGTAGACGAACCCAGCCATGCTCCCCCATTCACGTTCGTCAACGTAAAGTTGGTTCCCGCACCCGCCACCTTGGCCACCAAATAATAGTCGAAGCCGTGCGGAAACGTCCGGTCGGCTGGCAGACTTTCCCGGAGCCAAAAAAAAGTGCCGTCATTTTCCGGTCGCGGATTTTTTTGTCCGCTGCGGACAAAATTGAAAACCCGGACGGACACAGATTTCGTGAGCCCGGTATAATCGGCCTTGATCACGAGCACATTCCGGTCGCTGCGGGTGGAAAGATAAGTCAGGCTGGCGGTCGCGCCACCATTTGTCAGCGTGAATGAGTTGACGCCGTTCTTGATGGCGGTGGCAACCTGTGGCTGCGCCGCCCCCTTGAAATCGTCGGCGACCAAAAGCAGCTGACCCACCGGCCGGGGCGAATGACCTTCCTCAAAAATCCAGTCGGTGCCGGGATGCTGACTGCTCCGGTCATAGACGTCCGTTTTGGAAATACTCAAAGTCAATCGGTTGGCCGGGCCCCAGAGCGCAACCTTCAATTTTCCGTTGCTCAAATTGATGCCGGCTTCACCCTGCGGATTCTTGGTGGTGACGCGGGCGGTGCCGGGATCGCCAATGGTCGGGCCTTCCACGCCAAAGTGGGACGGCAAGGGCCGGATCAAATTATAAGTCTGCGCGACTTCCCATAGCGAAGGCTCGGTATCCCAGAGATGGTCCCCGGCACGGGCGCAAAAAATACCCAGGGCCAGCGTCAGCCATAGGCAAAGACCGAACCGCAGTGGATTTGAATTTGTCATTGGGTTTCCTGTAACATAGCCGAAGCCGGATCACCCCACAACGCCTGCACGTCCTTAAATTCCTCATCGGGGCTGGCATAATCAGCGTCAAGCACCAACGGAACCTGGACTGCTTTGAGGGCTTTGATGTTCACGTCGCCATTGGCAACCGGCCCTTGCGTGAGGGGAATGTTCTTGAACGGTGCGCTCACCAGAACCAGGCCCAGCCGGTTTCCCGCCAGCCCAATGGCATCTGGCACGCTGGCGGTGGCGGTGTTCAGCGCGAACTTCAGATTGTCCGCCTTCGTCTCGTCAATGATGCGCAAAATATCCGGCACATTGCCGCGCCAACGACCTGGCCAGTTTTCCATCAGCAACGTGATGCCGCGCGCCTTGGCCCGGTCGCACAGGCTGGTCAGGCCGCGCGCGAAGGAACGGTTGATCTGCTCCGGCGTCGCCCCCAGCTCCGGCGGCATATGCGTGCCGATGATGGCATTGGTCGCTCCCATTAGCTTCATCTTGTCGAGCACGTCATCCATTTGCGCCACGCTGCGGGCATAGTTGATTGGCAAAATGTCCATCAATGTCAGGTCGGGAAAATCGTTCAGTCCCGGCGAGAAGTCCACCACCACGCGCAGCTTCTGGCGATCCAACCATTGTCGGTCACGCTTCACTTGTTCCGAATCGCGTTGTAACAGATAAGTCCAGTCCACTTTAACGCCGTCGAAGTGCTCGAAGAACGTAGGTCGCCGCCGGATTTCTTTCGCGAGATCAGCCACGTCGTGCAACGCGAGCATCCGGCCGACCGGTCTTTTTGGCGGCGCGATTTCCGGCAACACGCGCACACCCGTTTCCTGCACTTGCACCGAGAACAACCGGACATCGCCGCCGGCAATGTTCGTCGCATCGGAGCGGCCACCGTCATTCTGCTGGAAATCATGCGGCCAATAACCGGGCGCCCGATGCTGATCCCGGCCGAGGGGAAGCTCGGTGACATTGGTAATTTCGCCACAATAAGAGGTGATCTGGAATGGCTTTGAATGCAGGGAATTATTGAACACGCCGACCGTGTAATCGCCCGGTCCCTTGCGACCGGTGATATAGCCGAGATCATCGCCGACGGAAAAAAGCCGCTGGGAGCGGAAGACTGAATCCAACACCCGTTGAACGTGGGCCAGCAGATGATAAGGCTGGGGCAGCGGCTGATCCGCCGAACCATTGCCCATCAGGCCGCGCACCGTCGGCTCGGCGTTGATGCCGAACGGGCTCGACAGCAGAATCATCTCACCTTTCCCGCGATGCAGCCGGACCACCGTTGAAGTCCCGCCGCAGTGCGCCAGCACTTCAGCTCCAGCCGGGAGGGAGGCGTCGCACAAATCCATCGCCAGTGATTCGACGGTCCGGGAACCATCCGCCCACTCGACCACGCTGCCGGCCGGGTACCGGTGGGGCGGGCCGACTTTCCATTCGGGCCAGAGCCGGCGGGCATTTCCGGCGGTGACAATCAACGTGCCGCCGCCGGCCACATAATCGTCCAATTTATTTCGCAGCTCGGCATCCGCCGTTGAAAGATTTCCGGCGGCGACGACCACATTATATTGTTTCAAAATGCCCGCCGCCGCGTCCGAATGCATCACGTCGGCCAGATCACCATAAGGCGTGTCGCAAAGCGTGCCGCGTTCGTCGTGATACCAGCTGCAATCTTCGTAGTGCGGATACACCAGGTCGAACACGCAGTGGGTCAGGTAATCGCCCGCGTCATAGGGCAGATAGCCCCAGACTTGATAGGTCGTAGTCAGTGTGCGCGCCGGCACCCAGCCGGCATAATAGTCCAGCAGCAGCGCCACCGGCGTTTGCATCACGCCGGGCTGCGGGTGGGCATCCACAAATTTCACGGCGTCCCGCTGGATCTGACCCAGCGGTGAGAGCGGGCCGGCACCGGTCGGCGACCACCACGCGTCGGTGAACAGCGCGCCCTCATAACCGAGGATCACGCTGTTGTAAAGATAGTGGCTGAACAGCAGCCGCCGCAGCAGGCTGAGGCTGTTGCCCCAGGTCGGACCGTTCACGAACGATTTTTGATCCTGATTATTATGGTAGGACTTGTAGCTCCAGGTGTTGAACATCGACGCGTTGCCGAACCAGTGCACGCCATATTGCTTGCCCGCGCCCCGCAAGAAGACGTATTGAATGCTGGAACTGGTGACCCGATTCTGCGTTTCCGCACCCGTCAAAACCACGGTTCCCTCTTTGAGCGGATACGGCCAATACCAATAAACCGTAAGCGCGTCCATGCGTTCGCCGAGGTCGTCGTTGATCCGGGAAAAATAGTGGTACGCCTGCTCGCACTGCCCCACGCGGTCGGCGGCATAAGGTGCCTGAAGCTGCGGCATGAGGAACAAATAGCGGCCATCGTTTTCCCCGATGTCCGTCCCGAGGAAATGGTCGCCGAGCTTTTGCCCCATCAGTCGGAGGGTTTTTGGCGGCACCTTGATTTGGAGCGTCTCCGTCCCGGGCACATATCCCCAGATGTCGAAGAGATAATAGCCACGGCGCTTCAACTCATCAAGCGACTGGCTGAGCGACTGGCCGCGAATCCGGCGTTGAGGTTGGCGCAGCAACTGGGCACCCTTTCGCGGATTAGTCTGGCTAACCCGCACATGTGCCTGTTCGCTTAATATGCCAATGTTCGGCCAGCAAACCCGCCCCAAATCCTGGTTGGTGTAGGAAGCGTCAGGCAGTTGCCGCAGGGCCGTGAACTGCGGTTGGCCGTCAAACGTTTTCCACGTCGGGACCAAGGTGGGACGACGCGTGTAGTCTGGATAAAGCGTGGGGTCGAGCAGATACGGATACACCGCCGGCGGCAATCCGCCCATCAAATCCGGTGGCACGTTGGTCTGCGCCAAACTATAAAGGACCGCCAACTGGCACCCCAAGACGATCAAGAGTAAACGCGCGGCGGCTTCCCCGGCGGAAGCCAGCAGCGCAAGGCGGACAACTGTCTTTTTCATATCAAAAATTGCCGCCGTACTCGGGTTTCATTTTAATCAGCACCAAAAAACTCTGGCTTCGTTTGGCAAAAAAACAGGCGCGACGGTGAAATTCGCCGGTTCTCCGGCCAACCCCAACCATCGCGCCTGTTCTGATCAGATTTTCCATTCGCCGCCCGTCAGTCAGACGGAGAGGCGATCCGGCACGAATTCCAAACCAGCAAAACTTATCCCTTCAACAGATGTTCGATGACGTATTGATCGAGCGCCTGATAATTGCGGTCGGCGATCATCTGCTTCGCCTTCGCTTCATTGAAGCTGCGGACTTTGTCAACGAGCTTGAGGAACGTGCGGCGGCTGTTGTCCAGATGCGCCAGCCAGTGCTCCGGCTTGGTGGTGCGGAACGGATGCACGTCGAAATTGACGTATTCACCCTTGCTGCCGAACTTGTTCTGCTCCAGCACGCGCACCTGGTCGAACGCGCTGCGCAGATTGGCGCTGCCGAACGGCTTGTCCTGGTCATATTTCAAACCGTTCTGGTCGTTCAAATGCAACGACCACAATTTGTCGAACGCCATCGCGAACGCGATCTCATCCGAGGCGTCCAGTCCGGCGAGGATGCAATGCGCGCTTTCGATCAACGCGCCGACGCGCTTCGGATCGCGGGTCAAATGGGCGAGCGCCAAAACGTGGCCGATGGTCGGCACATAGGCATGATCCATCGGCTCATTCGGTTTCGGCTCGATGGCGATGCGGATTTTCTTGTCGTGCGCCAGCATTTTATCAACGGCCTCGGCGATGAGCTCCACGCTGCGTTTGGCGTTCTTGGATTCGCGGACATAAGTGCCCTCGCGCGCGAGCCAGAGCACCAGCAGATCCGTGCCCAGCACGTTGGCGATGTCAATGCTGCGGAGCGAGCGGTCAATCGCATATTGCCGGTGCTTCGGATCGTTGCTGGTGTAAGCGCCGTCAATCGTGTTCGGACTGAACCACAGGCGCGGGGCGACCATCTCGGCCGCGATGCCTTCGCCGTCGAGTTTCTTTTTAAGTTCGCGCGCCTCCTGCAGGATTTGCTTTTCCGACTTGCTGTCGATGTCCGGCACCGCGTCATCGTCATGAAACATCATCGCGTCGAAGCCAAGCTGCTTCAACTGCGCGAGCTTCCAGTCAAAAGTTTGCGGCGGGCGGGTGATCGGTCCGTAGGGATCCTGTCCTTCGCTGAAATTCCAAGGGCCGAAACAGAACTGATATTTTTGTGGCATAATGTTTGTGATGATTAAGTATTCTTCGTAAATAAACGGGGCGCTCTAAAATGCCGAAGGCGGCCGTAGTTGGCAATCTCATATTTTAATTTTTTGCGTTCGTTATTTGAATTACACAGACACGGCGCGCCCCGGCAACAGGCAATAAAAAACGCCGACTCTGGCGAGCCGGCGTTTTGAGATAGGACAGGAATCAGGCCTTGCGGCGACGCAGCATGGCCAGCATTCCCAGGCCGCCCAAGCTTGCCAGCACCAGGGTGGACGGTTCCGGCACAGTCAGGATATTCACGACAACATTCTGAAGCGTGCTCTGCCCACCCGGCGACAGATCCGCGATGAAGAACACCCATTGTCCGTTGGCGTCAGTATTCGCGAAGCTCGACAGCGTGGCCGTCGGCGTGGTCGGAAAACTCGAGGGCGATGACAGCGGGCTGATGCTCTCGCCATCCGGCGCCCAGGTTCCCGTCAACTGCCCGCCACCCGGATTCAGGACATTCTGGTAGAAGTGGATGTTATTGGCCGACGCGTCGCTTAACGTGATGTTAAACCCGGCGTCGCTGTAACCATAGGTGCTCGTGCCGCTCACGCCCGAGCGGTTCAGCAGAACGGCGAAACCGCCGGGACCCGCCAAATAGGCATACAAGTCCCCGTTGAACCCGCCGGTGACATCCAAGCTCACGGTCACATTGCTGATGGCACCGGACACACCGCTGATGGTGAAGGCCTCGGCCAGACCGCTAGGGTTGTTGTCCGGCACCACGGTGTTGACCGTAATGTTGGTGGTGATGAGGTTCTGCCCCCAAGCCGCAGTCGTCACCGCCAGCACGGTCATCAATGTCAGGATTTGTTTCATATTTTTAGTATAGGTAACAGTTGATTCGCTTTTGATCAAGGCACATAGCGGGTGCGGTAGAAGTCAGACCCGCCCGATGGCGTGTTGGACAGTATTATAGAACCATTGGCAGACGCCGGGTTAGTCATGATGGGCGTCCAGACTATCGGCGGCGTCAAGTTGGTCGTCCAATCCAGCGCATAGTTGAAGCCCGGGATGCCCGCATACGTCATCACCTCATACCCGCCGATCAACTGTGGCGTCCCTATCTTGTTGAAGCCTTGGGCCGCCGCACTGCTGGTGTCGATGGTCACGCTGACCGTCTGGGTGGCCGTCCCGCTGTAACCGTCGCTGACGGTGTAGTTGAAGCTGTCATTGGTGGCACCGACCGCCGTGTTGGTCGCCGTGTAGGTGATGTTCGTGCCATCCGTGCTGACCGTGCCATTCGTCGCACCCGTGACACTGGTGATGCTCAGCGGGAACCCGTTCGCGTCGGTCGGCGTATATTTGCCGCCGATGATTTTCACCGTCGAGGGCACACCCAGCGTCACGCCCAGCGTGAAGTTCGTTCCCGCCACCGGGACGGTGAACACCGTCAGGTTGGCAACCCTACTGGTGACCGAGCCGCTGCCGTTGGACACAATCACCTGATATGGCAACGCACTATTCGTCGTCACGCCGGTGAGCGTCAACGTGCTGGTGGCCGAACCCGAGACGATACCGCCATCCGTCAGGTTCGTGCCATTGGCCTGCCATTGGTAGGTCAATGATCCCGTGGCCGTGACCGCACCCACACTGAACGTGGCCGTCGTGCCGGTGTAGTTCGTCGTTGAGGCAACCGGATTGGTCGTTATGACCGGCGGCACGGTAGGCGACAGCAGGAGCTGGAAGCCATTCGGGCCATGGAAACTGGCTCCGCTTACAGTAAACGTGAGCGTGCCGTTGGTAAGGGTTCCGGTGAACTCATTATAGGCCACACCGATGCCATCGCTCAACTTGCGCGTGGCCGACGTGGTCGCCAAGGTGCCAGCCGTGTTGCCACCGGTCGCGCCGGTGGTTATGTTGATGGTGCAGGCCTGACCCGGATCCATGCCCGCATAGGCCACCAAGGTGAAGGCGCTGTTGGTATATACACCCAGCCCGGTGATGGTCACCGGAACCGGTCCCGATCCGGGAGTATTATAGTTGAAGTCCGACATCAACGCCGCCGTAGCCGCATCCACGGCTGGACTTGGGGTGGCATAACTACCAGCAGCGCTATCTCCAATCGTAACCCCACTTAAAGTGTTGCTCCCGGAATCCACCACAGTGGTGATAGTGCCTTGGGATACCACATTCCAAACATCGCCCGACTGACCAAGAATCGCCGCGCCCGTTTGAGTGCCGCTACCGGTGCCGATATCCACGTCAATCAATTCGGTCGTCGGCAACACGGTCAGGCTGGCCGGCGAACTGGTCACCGAGCCATTGACGTTGGTCACCACCACTTGATAGGAAATGGCGTTATTGGTCGTCACGCCGGCCAAGGTCAGAGTGCTCGTGGCGGAGCCGGAAATAATGCCGCCATCCGTCACGTTGACACCGTTGGTCTGCCATTGGTAACTCAAGGTCCCAATTCCTGTTGCGCCCACAGTGAACGTCACTGTGCTGCCGTTCAATACGGTTTGTGAAGCCGGGTTGGTCGTGATGATCGGGATGGTCAACACATTCAGGCTGGCCGGCGTGCTGGTGACCGAGCCGCTGCCGTTGGACACCACCACCTGATAGGTGAGCGACTCATTCGCGGTGACGCCAGTGAAGGTCAGCAGGTTGCTCTGCGAACCGGAAATGACGCCGGGGATATCCGTCAAGTTGGTGAAGCCGCCGCTGGCACTGTTCGTCGCCTGCCATTGGTAGCTCAAGGTCGCCGAACCCGTGGCCCCCACGCTAAACGTGGCCGTACTGCCGGCAACTTTCGTCTGGGAAACCGGTTGGTTCGTGATGGCCGGATCAGGGTATTGAATCAGAAGTTGAATACCATTGATATAGGCAGCGTTATTATAGTTCCCCGCCCCCGTCTCATTGAGCGTAAACGTAAGATTCCCGCCCGTCAGGACGCCATTCGTGAAAATCTGGTAGGCTACACCCGCACCGGCAGAGAGCTGACGCGAGGTGGAAGTTGTAGTCTGGGTGCCGCTGGGTGAATAGCCATTAACACCACCTGTAAGGGCGATCTGTTCCGTCTGGGCTGATGGTGCTCCAGCGAGTACCACCAGTTGAACATTGTCACCCGCATAGGCAGACAAGCCGGCGATTGTAAATGTGGAATTGTAGGCACCGGCTCCATTGATTCCGAATTGCCAAAATGCCGCAGACATCAAATTGGTGGTGGCCGCATCCGTCACCGTGCCATTCAGACCAGCTCCCTGCACCGGGTTGCTACCGTCTCCAGCAACAGTCAATGTCAGGCCGCTGGCAACGTTAGCGGCATTAACGAGGGATACCCCATTGAACGCGGGGTTGTTTTGATTGTAATAGGGATATGCCTCTTGGTTCCAGGTGTCGCCCGCAGAACCAAAGATTGCCGCACCGGAATATGCGCTGCCCACGCCGTAGGCTCCAGGCGCACCGGAACTGCTGGGGGACTGGCCTAGAAATTGAACGTCCACAAGGGTTCCCAGCGTCAGGCTGGCCACCGAGCTGGTGACTGAGCCGTAATTGTTGGTCACAATGACCTGATACGAAATCGCCACCGGGGTATTGGCATTGGTAATCGTCAGGGTGCTAGAGGTCGCACCGGAATACTGGCCAACATTCACCACGTTGGTGAACGGTCCGCCCACCGGGCCGGACTGCCATTGATAGGACAAGGTCGGGTCGCCCGCCGCCACCACGCTAAATGTGGCCGTGGCTCCCGGCGAAGCATAGGCCGACACCGGCTGAGTCACAATGGACGCCGGCACATGAACCGCCAAGGTAGCCGCCGGGCTGCTCGTCACCGAGCCGGCCGGGTTGGTCACAACCACCGTATAGTTCAACGCGTAATTGGTGGTCACTCCGGTCAGCGTCAGCGTGCTGGTGGTCGCACCGGAAACGATGCCGCCATTGCCCACGGTGACACCGTTGGTCTGCCATTGATAGGTGAACGGCGCGGTGCCCGAGGCGGTGGTCACCGTGAAGTTGACCGTGCTGCCGACGTTGACCGACTGCGACGCGGGCGAACTCCCGATCACCGGCGGGTCAATCACCGTCAGGCTCGCCGGACTGCTGGTGACTGCGCCGGAACTGTTGGTGATGATCACCTGATAGGACAGCGCATTCGCATCCGCTATGCTGGTGATGGTCAGCGTATTGGTGTTCGCCCCGGAGAACGAACCGGTGCTGCTCAAGTTGGTGTAACCGCCGACACCGTTCGACGCCTGCCATTGATACGCCAGCGGAGCCGTGCCCGTCGCGGTCACGGTGAACGACACGGTGGTGCCGGCATTATTGGTCTGCGAGAGGGGCTGCACGGTGATGACCGGCGCGGAACTCACCGTCAAGACGGACGGAGTGCTCGTCACAGAACCGTAGCTGTTGGCCACCACCACCTGATAGGTCAACGCCTGATTGGCGGTCGCGCCGGTGACGCTCAAGGTGCTGCTGGTCGCGCCCGAGAAGGGAGCGGTGTTCGGCACATTGGTAAAGCCGCCGGTGGCGCTGTTGGTTGCCTGCCATTGGTAGGTCACCGTCGGTGAACCGTCCGCCGTCACGCTGAGCGAGGTGCTGCCGCCCACGGTGGTCGCCTGCAAGGCCGGCGGTTGGGTAGAAATATGCGGGGTCAGGCTCAAGGTGGCTACCGTGCTGGTGACCGACCCGAAATAGTTGCTGATGACCACCTGATAGGAAGCCGGCGTGCTGCTGGTCGCACTGGCGATGCTCAACACATTGCTGGTGGCACCTGAAAAGCCGGCACCATTGACCAAGTTCGTGTAACCACCGACACCGTTCGACGCCTGCCACTGATAGCTCAACGTCGCCCCCTGCGCCGTGACCGTGAACGAAGTCGCCGTACCGTCAACATTCGTCACCGAAGCCGGCTGGCTGGTGATGAGCGCAGCGGTAGCCATTGTGATCGTATAATCATCCACCCACATGCCGCCCGAGCTGCCTTGGGCGGGCACATGATAGGCAACCACGGGGAATCCATCACCAGCCTCACTGCCGGTCGAGGTGTAGGTCACCGTATAATTGGCTAGGCCAGAGTGGGCATTGGATATGGTCGCCGAACTCAATTGGGTCAGCGTGCCGCTGTTATTCGCGTCAATCGAAACCGTATTGCCCGTATTTGGAGGATTCCCGCCCGACGGCTGTCCCGCCCTGACAGTCATCGTGTAAACGGCTCCCGGCACCCATGCGTTGGTCAACTCCTGGTAAATATAACCTTGCAGACCGCTGCCCACGTCATACGACTCCAGCACTTGCGCGCCATCCGCATTCGTAACACCGCTGGGTACGTTTATATCCCAATACCCGGCTGTTACGACGTTGATCCAACTCGTCACATAAGTGTATGTGCCCGCCGTACCGCTACAGTAAATATGTTGAGACCCAGTATAAGGAAGCTCGAAAGAATTATTGGCGATGTATAGCGAGGTCGTCCCTGAAGGAACCAAGGTCAGACTGGCTGGACTGCTGGTGATGGAACCGTTCACGTTGCTCACAATCACTTGATAAGCCAGCGCATTGTTGGCCGTGGCCCCGGTGATGGTCAAAGTGTTGGTGTTGGCGCCCGAAAAGACGCCGGCATTGGGCACGTTGGTGAACCCGCCGGTGGCGCTGTTCGTCGCCTGCCATTGGTAGCTGAACGGAGCCGTGCCTGACGCAGTCACACTGAATTTAGCCGGCCCATTGGTCGCCGTTGCCGTTGACTTGGGTTGGGTTGTAATAGCCGGATCTAAAACCGTCTGGATAATCTGAAGCTGAAAGCCATTGACATAACCCGCATTGCTAAAATTAGCCGCCGTCGAATTGCCTACGGTAAAAACCAGATTTCCACCGGTCAAAGTCACGTTCGTGAAAATTTGATAAGCATCGCCAGCACCCCCTGAAATCTTACGATCCGTGGAACTGGTGGACAAGGTGCTGCCCGAGTTCCCGCCCGATGCGCCTCCCGTGATGGCGATTTGTTCCGCCTGAGCGCTCGGTGCCGCAGCATAGACAATTAAATTTGCCGTAGCACCGGCATAACTGGACAAGCCACCAATCGTATGAGTCGTGGTGAAACTAGGCGTGCCAGCACCGTTCACTGAGAATATATAAATGGCAGCGCCCGTCAAATTGGTAGTGGCCACATCTGTGGCCGTGCCGACGAGGTTTGCGCCCTGAATCGGGTTGCTGCCGTTGAAACCCAGAGTAAGCGTTAGGCCGCTTGCGCTGTTAGATGAATTAACGAGGGCCACCCCGCTGAAGAAAGGGTTAGGAGATTGATAATAATAACCAATCTGTTCCTGATTCCAAGTATCGCCCGCCGAACCTACAACCGCTGCACCAGAATAAGTCGTGCCCTGCCCCCCGGCTGGTGCGCTATTGGGATTTGTAGCACTGCCACGATATTGAACGTTAATCAGGTTGGTGACTGAACCTGCGCGGGCGACATTTGTCAGCAGTGGCAGCGTCAGCGCGACCGCCCCAAAGCAAACCGCCGCCCGAAAGGCGGCGAGGGAACGTCTAAAATTAAAACCGGTGGCGGAGGGCTGGCCAGACAGGGACAACGGTTGGGATAAGGTTTTCATGGATTTGGTTTTGCTTGCGTTACTAGTACTTTTATTACGGTCTTTTATTCAGCGTCTAACACAGGTTCTGAGTCTGTCACCGCATTGTCACTTTTCTCGCTTCCGACAAGAAAGCATAAAAATCGCGATGAGGCTGCGATTCTTGGTACGGCTTATTTCCATAAATGTGACAGACCCGTGACAAACGGCAATGTTTTTTTTTTGCACACTGGTGCGTTAAATCGAGACACGTGGTAAAAAGCCCAGACACGGCGGCTGAACCGGCACGCGATTTTTTGAAAATCCAGGTCATTGCACCTTGAGGTAGCCCAGTTGCCGGATGTCCAGGCTGGAGGCGCCGATCTCAATGAGCACTTGTCCGGGTTCGACGACCCAGCCGTCATTTTTCCAGAACTTGAGCTGTTCCCGACCCACGGTAAAGCTCACGGTTTTGGCCTCGCCGGGCTGGAGCGTGATGCGTTTGAAACCTTTGAGTTCCTTGATCGGCCGCTTGAGCGAGGTGTAGTCCTGCCGGGTGTAAAGCTGAACCACTTCGTCGCCGGCGCGCTGACCGACGTTCCGAACCGTCACGAAAACGGTGGCGGGTGTTATCTGGCCACTTACGGTGGGCGAAACCGCATCAATGGTCGCCGGTTCAACCTTCAGGCCGGAATATTCAAACCGGGTGTAGCTCAAACCATAGCCAAACGGATACAGCGGCGCGTTGGGCGATTGATAATAACCCATCGGCCCGGTGAACAGCGGATGGTTGTAGTAACAGGGAATTTGTCCCAAGTTGCGCGGAAAGGAAACGGAGAGCTTCCCGCCGGGGTTCACCTGGCCGAACAAAACTTCCGCCACCGCCGTGCCGGCGGACTGGCCGAGATACCAGCTCTCGACAATGGCCGGAACGTGGTCGTTGATCCAGTTGATGGTCAGCGGCGCGCCGTTCTCCAAAACCACGACGACGGGCTTGCCGGTCGCCTGCATCGCTTCGACAAGTTTTTCCTGTCCGCCGACGAGGTCGAGATTATCGCGGTCAAGATTTTCGCCCGCCTGATCGCGCGACTGGCCGACGACCGCGATGATCACATCGGCGCTCGCAGCGGCGGCAACGGCGGCGGGCAGGCGGTCGAGTGAATTGTCCTCCACTTCGCAGCCCGGCTGGAAATTGACTTGCGCATTTGCGCCCACCGCCGCCTTCAAGCCGTCCACGATGTTCACATAAAATTTCGGATGACCGGTCGAGTAGCCGCCGAGGTTCTGCCGCACGGCCAGCGGGCCGACGACGAGAATGTTTTTGACTCTGGACGCGTCCAGCGGGAGGAGGTTGTTCTGGTTTTTCAACAGCACGATGGCTTCCTCGGCGGCTCGCAAGGCGAGCGCGTCATGCGCAGGATCGTTCAACACCGATTGATAATCGGCACGACGCGCGCTGGCGGGTGTGGTGAATTTGCCCTCGGCGATCAATTTGGCAAACATATCTTCGGGGCCGGTGTTGTTCAAGACCGCCTGCTTGGTGGCGTCCACGGCACCGCTGCCGGCCGAGGTGGGAACCAGGCCAAGCAAACGCAACTTGAGCGTGAGCACGCGGCGCACCGCGCGATTCACCGTGGCCAGCGAGACCGCGCCGGTTTTGAGGTCGCCGATCAGAAAGTTTTTGTAAAGGTCACCCGGCAATTCCATGTCCACCCCGGCATTCAACGCGCGCGCGGCAGCATCTTCCGGGCTGGTCGCGTAGCGGTGCGCCCAATCGCCGCCCAAGGTGAAGAGCTTGGGGATGTCGCCGGAATCCGAAGTGACGAATCCGTCGAAGCCCCATTCGTTGCGCAGGACATCCTGCAAGAGCCAGGCGTTCGCGTGGCACGGCACGCCGTTGATCGCATGATGCGCGGGCATGATCGAACCGAGGTGCGCCTCGCGGACCGCCGCCTCGAACGGCTGTAAATAAATTTCGCGCAGCACGCGGTCGGACGTCTCCAAATCCTCGCCGTTCTCACCGGCGAACGGCTCGCCGTCCGCCGCAAAATGCTTGGCCGTGGCGATGATGTGATCCGGCCCGAAGCGATCTGCCCCTTTGCCCTGCATGCCGTTGATGTAAGCCACGCCGTCGCGGCTGACGAGATACGGGTCTTCGCCGTAGGATTCCTCGACGCGACCCCAGCGCGGATCGCGCGCCAGACCGAGCATGGGCGTAAAGGCCTGGCCGATGCCGAGCGCCCGCGCCTCGCGTGCACCCGCCGCGCCGAGCTGTTCCATCAACGGCGGATCCCACATCGCGCCCATGGCGATGGCCTGCGGAAAACACGTCGCGCCGTCGCTAAGAACTCCGTGCAGCATCTCGCACGTCTCCAGATCGGGAATGCCCAGACGCGGCACGCCATTGGGCGTGTAAGCGAGCAGTTGCAGAATTTTTTCCTCAATCGTCATCTGCTGGATGAGCCGGTCAACTTGCGCCGCCAATTCCCGCTGCGGAATCGGACGGGAAACCGGCGGACTAAAAGCCGGCGACGCGACATTTTGCGACAGGTCGACACCGGCGGCGAGTTGAACCAGCAGCAAGGTGAAAAACAAAACGAAGAATGACTGCGATTTTTTTGGCATAAAATAATTAAAATTCAGGCGTGAACCCGCCCGGATGTTTTTGCTTTGCAGTGAAAATAAACTTTTGGTTGGCCGAGAACAAGCAGCTTCTCGGCAAACGCGCCGGTCAAATCATTCCGCCCGTTTGGCTTGGCGAAACGCCTCGGCCAGCAGCGAAATCGGATGCGCGACCCGGACGGAACGGTGCGCCTCGCGCAACCCGGTCTGCAACTGGAGCGAGCAGCCGGGATTGGCGGACGCGACGACGCTTGCGCCGGTTTTCTGGATGTGACCCAGCTTGCGGTCCAGCAATTTTTTCGACATCTCCGGCTGCGTGATATTGTAGATGCCCGCGCTGCCGCAACACCAGTTCGATTCGGCCAGCTCGACCAGTTCCAGACCGGGAATCGCGCGCAGCAATTCGCGCGGCTGCCGCGTGATTTTCTGGCCGTGGCAAAGATGGCAGGATTCGTGATACGTCACGCGCGCGGCGCAAGCCGCCGCCGCCGGCCGACGGATGCCGATCTGCGCCAGCCATTCGTGGATGTCCTTCAATTTTTGCGACCACAACACCGCGCGCGCGGCGAACACTGGATCGTCGTGGAGCAGATGCGCGTAATTTTTCAGATGCGAACCGCAGCCGCCCGCGTTGCTAATGATGGCGTCCAGTTTTTCCAGCGAACCGGCGGATTTTTCCACCGCGAGAATGTTGCGCCGCGCCATCTCGCGGGCCAGCTCCACCTCGCCGTTGTGCGCGTGCAGCGAGCCGCAGCAGGATTGCAGGCGCGGCGTGAAAACTTCGCAATCGTGCGCGAGCAAAACATCCGCCGTGTCGCGGTTCAAATCGGAATACGCCAAATCCTGAATGCAACCAGTCAGCAGCCCGACGCGATAACGGCTCGGGGTCGGCGTTTCAACTTCGCGGATGAGCGCGTCAGAAAAATGCCGTTTCACCGTGGGCGTGAGCGGTTCCAGTTCGCGCAGACTGCGCGGCAGCAAAGCCGGTAGCCGGAGTTTGCGGACGAGCGATTGCAGACCGATGGCCTGATAAAAATACAGGAGTCTGCCAACTCCGCGCAAAAGCCGCGGGCGTGTCAAAAGAAATTTTACGGTTAGCCAGCGGACCAGATCGCGTTTGTGTGCGGACAGCACGCCCTTGGTCTCGATGTCGGCGCGTGCGACCTCAAACAGTTCGGCATAGTTCACACCCGCCGGACACGCGGTGGTGCAGGCGAGGCAGCCGAGGCAATAATACATTTCCTCGCCGAACGCCTTGGTCAGTTCCATCTCGCCGTCGGCGATGGCGCGCATGAGCGAGATGCGTCCGCGCGGGCTGTTGCGCTCCAGCTTGGTCTCGTCGTAAGTCGGACAGGTCGGCAGGCACAAACCGCAGTGCATGCATTGCTGCAACACGGAGTAATCCATGCCCGCGAGGCTCAAAGGTTTTTCGCTCACGGATCGAAAATTTTTCCGGGGTTGAGCAGTCCCTGCGGATCCAAAGTTTTTTTTAGCTGCCGCATCAGCCCGATACTGGCCTCGCCGATGGCGCCGGGCAGAAATTTCTTTTTCGCCAGCCCGACGCCGTGTTCGCCGGTGATCGTGCCGCCGAGCTTCACGGCGTAGTCAAAAATTTCCTGCATCGCATGCTCGACGCGGGCCATCTCCGGCGCGTTGCGTTCGTCGGTGAGAAACGTGGGATGCAGATTGCCGTCGCCCATGTGGCCGAACGTGGCGATGCGCAATTGATGGCGCACGGCCACTTCCTGCGTGAAGCGGATCATCTTCGCCAGTTCGCTGCGCGGGACGGTCGCGTCTTCAAGAATGGTTGTCGGCGCGACGCGCGCCAGCGCGGAAAACGCCGAGCGCCGCGCCGTGGCCAGTCGCGTGGCTTCCTCGGCGGTCTGCGCGACGGTGACCGAGTCCGCGCCGTGCTGACGCGCGATGGCTTCCATGCGCCGCGCTTCCTCTTCCACGACGGCGGGATGTCCGTCGGTTTCCATCAGCAGCAACGCCTCGGCGTCCAATGGCAGACCGATGTGCGCAAAATCTTCCACGCATTTGATGGTGATCTTGTCCAGAAACTCCAGCGTGCAGGGAATGATCTTGTCCGCGATGATCGCGGAAACCGTTTCGGCGGCGGCATCCATCCGCGAGAACGTGGCGAGCAAGGTTTTTTTCGTGCGCGGCTTCGGCACCAATTTCAAAAGCACTTTGGTGATGACGCCGAGCGTGCCTTCGGAGCCGATGAAGACATCTTTTATCGAGTAACCGGCCACATCCTTCACGCACTGGCTGCCGAGCCAGAGGATGCGGCCATCAGCCAGCACGACTTCCAAGCCCATCACATAGTCGCGCGTGACGCCGTATTTCAAACCGCGCAGGCCGCCGGAATTTTCGGCGACGTTCCCGCCGATGGTGGAAATTTTCATCGAGCCGGGATCCGGTGGATACAGCAGCCCGACGGTGTCCGCCAGCTCGGCGATTTTCTGCGTGATGACGCCGGTCTCGACCAGCACGGTGAGATTTTTTTCGTCGAGCTTCAGCACCTGGTCCATTTTCGCGAGGCACAACACGATGCCGCCGGCCACCGGCAAACTCCCGCCGCTCAAACCCGTGCCGGAACCGCGCGTCACCACCGGCACGCCCTGCCCCGAAGCAAATTTCAAAACGGCGGCGACTTCTTCCGCCGTTTTGGCGAACACTACGCAGCGCGGGCGCTGCTTCAAGGCGGCGGTGCCGTCAAAGGAATACGGAATCAAATCCTCCGGCGCAGTGAGCACCCGCTCCGTTCCCAGCAAGGCGATGAGTTCGTTCACAAAAACAGTTTATAATTTCTTGTCCCGATGGACGCTGCGCAAGTGAATGGTCTTGAAATCAAAATCGTGCACCGTGCGGATATAACGCACCGTCCGGCTGCGCGCACGCATGAGGATGGAATGCGTCGTGGCTTTCTTGCCGGTGAGTTTCACGCCGGGCAACAGCGAGCTGTCGCTGATGCCCGTGGCGCAGAACAAGGCGCTGTCGCCCGTGACCAGATCGCCCGCCAGAAAAATCCGGTTCAATTCGGCTTCGCTCATCTGCTCCAGCAAACTCGCGCGTTCGGCTTCATCGTGCGGCCACATGCGCAGCAAAATTTCACCGCCGAGGGCGCGCAACGCCGCCGCCGTCAAAACGCCTTCCGGCGAACCGCCAATGCCGAAATAAAGATCCACGCCCGAGTCGGGCAACGACGGCGCGACCGCCGCCGTGATGTCGCCATCGCTGATCAACCGCAACGCCGACCCGACCCGCCGGACTTCGCCGATGATGTGCGCGTGGCGCGGACGGTTCATGGTGACGACGACGAGTTCCTGGACGCGCTTGCCGAGCGCTTCCGCCACCGTGCGCAGCGTTTGTTCGAGCGGATCATCGAGATGAATCGGCCGCGCACCTTCCTTCAAGGCGCGCACGACCGCCGGGCCGTAGGCCAGTTTGGTGGAGTAAAAGGCGGGAATGTTCCGCATCGAACGCGGGCCGCCATTCTGGCACTGGCTAGCGGCCATGACTGCAATGGAATTGGACAGGCCGTTGGCCAGATTGCTGGTGCCATCAATCGGATCCAGCGCGATGTCGAACTTCGGCGTGCCGTCTTTCCAGGTCCCCAGTTTATCGCCCAAAAAAATACCCGGCGCCTTGTCCTTGATGCCTTCACCGATGACGACCTCGCCACGGATGTCAATCAGGTCAAACACGCCGTTGATCGCGTCGCAGGCGGCGGCATCGGCTTTTTCCTTTTCACCGCGCCCGAGCCACGGCAAGACGTTCAGCGCGGCGTTTTCGGTGGCGCGGACGAATTCAAACTCGAGATTCCGTTCCGCGTCGTTGGTAGTGAGTGAGATGTGGTTTTGGCTCATGGATGGATGCTCCAGTTTTTCAACGAATCCAAGCTAGTCCCGACGAGGGCGCGGTACCGGCTGATTGAATCATTTTTACGCGGCGATAATTTGAGGATGGCGATAATTTTTATTGGCAACCAAATCAACTCAACCCAAACGGATTGTATCGTAAGCGAGCCGCTGCGATGAATTCATCTTGTCAAAATCCGGCAGCCCATTGGCGAGCTTGGGCCAGTCTTGCGCAGCCGAACTTCCGTTGTTGGCGGAACCGGACGTTTCCGTTTTGGTTTTGGCCAGCGGATTGTTGCGGACTTCCGCCGTGGCGCGGCGCGAGGCGCTGCCGTCGTAACTCATCGCCTGGTCGGTGGTCTTCAAATCCTCTTCGAGCACGCGAGTGGGTTTGATGCCCTTGCTCTGCAACACGCCGTGATATGCGCGCACCGCTTCCTCGGGGGAAATTTTACCGTCCGTGATCAGCCGCAGCATCTCGATGAACGCAAGCTGATGCTCCGCGTTATTAATTTTGCGACCGTAGAGCGCCACGCGCGCACCATATTTTTGCGCGTCGTGAATGAGCTTGAAGGCGTCATACGTCGTGCCCGCGCTACCACCGAGAATGCCGACGACGAGATTCGGATCATACTGCGCGAGTTCTTCCATCGCCTTCGGCCCGTGATAAACAATCTTCAGAAAATCCGGCCGACCCGCGTCCGGCACGCCGGCCAGCGTGCGGATGATGTTGTCGTTGATGAATTCGCCGAGCTTTTCCGGCGCGATGCCACTGTTCACGTTCGGGTCGAAGATTTCCAAAAAATGCCGGAAGCCTTTGCGCTCGGCCTCTTCGCGGAATTCCTTATACCAGAGAAACGCCTCGCGATCCTGATCTAGTTCGTTGACAAACGTCATGGAATACAGGCCCAGGTTCGCGCCGGGGATTTCGTTGGTCGTGCGATCGCATTCGATCTCACCGCACTGAATATGGTCAATCGCCGCCGAGCGGAACGGCTGCGACGGCTCGCGCGTGTAGCAACCGTGGCGCACCGCCCAGACGTCCGTGGTATCGTTGGCGCGGCAGGCGGGAGTGATGTGGGAATTTTTGAACAGGCCTTCCTTGATGGTGAGCTGTTCGTTGACGTAGGCGGACATGAGCATGATGTCCACCAAACCCTGATGCGTGACCTCGCGGATGATGTCGAGAAATTCCGGCAGGTTGCGGTAGCCGTATTCGCCGCGCGTCCAGACTTCCGGCGAGAACTGCGCGGGCCGCGCGCCATGCGTAGCGAGGTAGCTGCGCGGGCCGGGCGCGCGCACGCCGAACGCCATGTCGGCGTCCTTCGCGTCGGCGAGGATGAACTCACGGGTGTTGTGCGGATTCGCACGGATGGCGGCGAGCTTTTGATCAAGAGAACGAATCATAATTCAAAGGATAGATTTCAGCTTCGGTTTTTCGATGTCAAGATAATCAGGTTTGTTCGGTTGCCATGACCGTCTCGATGAAACCAGCCAGTTCGGGCAGCGACGCGCTGCGGGCTTCGCGCACGAACAGCCCGGACGCGCCGGTGGCGCAGGCCAGCCGCGAACGGGCGTCAAGTTGCAAGAGCAGTCCGAGCGCGTAACCGGCGTTGAAGCGGTCGCCCGCGCCGGTGCTCTTCTTGGGCTTGGCGCAATAAGGGCCGCGCATGTGCGCCGCTTCGGTCGCGTTCGCGACGGCGGCAAATTTGATGTGATGGATGACGACTTCGGCGATGTTCAGCCGGGTGCGGAGCGCCTGCGCCTGCGCCAATGCGTTTTCAGGAGCATCGCTGGCCGTCGGCAGACCGAACAGGCGCGCGATGATATTGGCCTCGTTGCCATTGAGTCCCAGCGTGAGCGGGCCGGTCGCGCCAAACGCCGGCAACGTGTCGAGCATGGCGCGGATGTCGTCCGACGAACGGCTCGAAGGATCCACCAGATCAATGAAAAATGCCGGACGGTGCGTCAGCTTGTCGTAAACTTTTTCCTGCAACAAACGCCAGACCGCCGTCATGTGCGGATACAGCGTCCAGTCGGTCAGCGCGATCAGGCGGGCCTCGGCGCAGGCTTTGGCATACCCGCCGTCGGCGAGTTTCTTCGTCACATATTCCGGCGTGAAGTCGGCTAGTTGCGAGACGGCGCTGAACATCAGTTTGCCGTCGTTGAATTCAAAGGCGAGCGTGCGGCCCGGTTCGCGTCCCCACGAATGCACGGAACGGAAACCCGCCGTCATGAAAGCGAACGCCGGATGAATCGGTTCACCGAGCGTCGCAAAGCCGTCCACCGGCACACCGAGCGCGGCCAGGCCGTCGCCCATGTTGACCGCGCAGCCGCCCGGATGCACGGCGTTGACGACGATCTCGCGCAGGCTGCTGTGGCCCGCCGCCTTGGAGATCAAACCGCCGAAGGTCGCGATGTCCGGCACGGCTTGGAACGCTTCCAGGCTCTGGCGTTCGGCCACGAGCGAAATCATCTCGTCCACAAAGCCATCGAAGCCGATGGCGACGGAAGGCAAATGTTTGGCGGCCCGCAGGCGGTTGGCGAGTTCTTGATGGAATGAATTCATTGGATAAAATTTAGCGGCGATCGTTTTATCTGGCCCGGCCCGTGATGGAAATAGTGTCAAACCCGGCGGTGGCGGACGGACTGCCGTGCGCGCTCAACGCGAGACCGATCAACGCATCCGAACCCATGGTGACGACCTGCGGCGAACCGGTCGCCGGCGTCCAGTTCAAACCATCCGCCGAGGTCGCAGCATAGATGACATTTTCCCGGCGCTCAAGCTTCAACCAGCACGGCGCGGCGAGACCGCCGATGAGGGTGTAGTCCGACGGGCCATTCTCGCCGCTGCGATGTTGAAACGTCACGCCATTGGCGGGCGTCACCAGCAGCGCGGCATTGCGCGCGCCGGGTTCGTTCGATTCGCGGATCATGATTCCCGCCTTGGCCCACGGCGAATTTCCGTTAACCGTAGCCACGCGGCAAATGATCGTGCAATCGCCGACCATCTGCTGCCACGCAAAATTAAAGCTGTCGCCCGTGTCCCAGATGTCTCCGCTGTCGCTGCTCATCGTGACGGCCGCCGGACCGGTTTCAACATACGTTCCGGCACTCGCGTTGCCGACGCCGACTTGATGTTTGAAAATGGTCGGCACGGGTGCCGGCGGCACGGTGACGGCGATGCTGTCGGAATTCGGGCTTTCATATCCCGGCGACAGGGCGGAAACGGAGTAATAATAAGTAGCCGCATACGCCACGTTGGCATCAGTGAACGCAGGGCCAGTCGTGACCGTCGCCACGTTCACATAAGGACCGTCCGCAGCGGCGGCGCGTTTGACGTTATAACCCGCCGCGCCCGACACGGCGCGCCACGACAATTTCACGGCGCGGAACGGAGCGATTTCAGATTGCAACGCCATCAATTTTTTTGGCGCAGGCAGATTCGCCGGCGAATTGATACTGAAGGTCAGCACCTCGCCTGCCTGCGTCGGACGCGTGAGCACGTCACCGGATAAGGTGGATTTAGCTCGGAGGCTGTAAGCGGTTTTGCCCTGGATACTGGAAACACATTCCACCGGCGCGCCCGGCCACGGGTTGGCGAGGTTCAGCATTTGCCCGGCGGTGCTTTCGATGCGCACATATTCCGGCTGGCCGAGCGTAATGGCGCTGGAGACGAGAAATCCGCCGCAGGCGTTCAAGCTGCCGAATTTCGCCGACTGGTCTTTCGGCCAGTTGGGAAACACATGAATGTTCGTCTGGTAACTTTGCACGAACATCGCCGCCAGCGTCGCCGGCACAATCGCGTAATGCTCCGTGCCGCCGCCGCCGACATCAATCATGAAATTGTGGTAGCAATAATGCGTCAGGAACGTGTCCAGAATGGAGAGAATACTGTTCGGATCGTAACCGGCGCAGGCCGCGCCCGGATAAAAATTGCATTCGTTGTTGTAGTCATACCACTGCGCCGCCAGCCAGATGGTGTTGGACGCGGCCAGCTGCAAAGATGGCTCGCTCTCCAGCCCGATGTTCCAGGCGGGAAAAATGACCTGCGCGCTGCTCATCCCCGCGCCGCTCATGCGGACGGCATGATCCTGATAAACCCTGACCATCGGCGCAGGGAAACCGGTGCCCGCCGTGGAATTGCGAATCACGTTCACGCCCGGCGCATTGTAAGGCGCGCCCAGCGCGTTCAAGCTGCCAATGCTGCTCGCCGGCACGATCGGCAGCGGTGTCAGGCGCGCGATGATGTCGTTCCACTTCGCGCGGCGGTCGGCATCCACGCCCAACAGTTCGGAAATTTCCACCAGCGAAGGATAGACGAGCTGGATGAACGCCAGTGTCGTTGACGGGTTGGTATCATCACCGGAATTTTCCCAGCACGAATCATGGTAATCCACATAATGTCCGTCTTGCAGCACCAGATAATCGTCCCAGAAATCGGCGACGCCTTTGAGATAGGGATAAATTTTAGCTGCGTAATCTGGATCATGCGTGTAGCGCCAGCGCATCGCGCAGTTGACGGCGGCAAAGATGGAAGCGGATTTCTGGCCCCAGAACGTGCCAGGATCGTCGCTCCAGCCCGGCGAGGGGATCAGGTGGCAATAATAATAGATGCCATGGTTCGTCTTGTAAAAAAATTCCGCTGTGGCGCGGCCGCGCGACATCTGGTCGAGCAACGGCTGGTCATAATTGTCGGCCAGCTCCGAGTGGTTGCACGCGAGCGCGCCCCAGAACGTGGCCTCATAGTTGTAGTCCAGCGTGTAGTCGCCCGACCAGGCGGGCGTGGGTTCCGTGTTGAAATTACCCCACAAGCCCGGAGCCGGCGAATTGGAAGTGCTGCAGCACGCCAGCAGGTAAAGCGACGCATACCAACTGTCCTGGATTTTTTGGTCGGGAATCTGCACGAACGATTTCGACCAAAAATTGCTCCACCACTCGTCATGCTGCTGGCGCAAATCTGCCAGCGAATCGGTCGTGGCCGACTGCGCCTGTGTTTTGGCGGCGGCAAAATAATCCGGGTGATTGCGATCCGTGACCGCCGCCAGCACAATCGTCGCCTGCCCGCCCGCCGGAATGGTGAATGACAAATTTCCCAGGTCGGTTTCAACCGTCGTCGCGCCCAGCACGCGCTGCATCAACACACCCTGCGGGCCACACGCATCGAATTGCACATTCGTGTCGCCGATATGCATCGCCATTTTGTTCCAACCCATCATGCCGTTCATGCCCGTCGGAAACGGCGCGGTCGCGCCGACCTCAATTCCATTCGTAAAAATTTTCAGCACGTTGCCATCGTAAGTCGCCGCCACTTGAATCCATTGACCGGCCGGCAGCGGATTTTGGGACGTGGCCGCGAATTTATTCACCGCGTCGGCATTGAAAACTTCATTGGCGACGCTATAAGTGCCGCTCTGGTTGAGCGACGCGCTCAAGGCCCCGTTGACCAGCTTCAAGGTCAGTCCCCGGACATACGGATAGGGATAGCGCGCGCTGTAGGTTTGCGGATACGGAATCTGCGCGGCCACGATGCAGCCATTGCCGCCGGTGGCCGAAAGATTGATCCAGGCGGAAACCGTGAATTGTTTTTGTGGCAGCGGCAGGTCACCGACCGCCACTTCGGAGCCAACGCCGCCCGTGAACACCGCCGAGCCACCATGCAAGTCAGCTTTGTCCAGAGTCACATTGCCCACCAAAGTCGCCACGTCCGGATTAGTCGCGGTCCAGTGCAACAAAAACTTTGGTGGCGCTGCACCTTCTTTTCGAAATATTGAATAATGCAGTGCCGCCAGCGCCGGGCCGGAGAGCGCCTGATCTAACAGCCACACATCCGCAATCCTGCCGTTGAACGATGGCGCGCCGGCGGCCAGCACGTTATGCATTTCATTGCCCAGTTCGAGATACACCGTGTCCGGCGACACATTGAGCCACGTCGAATCTTTGGTCGAACCATAGGTTGCCGGATTGCCCGTGCTGCCGGCAAAGCCTTCGAGCAACTGGCTGGACAGCGACAGCGGCGCGGCGCCGGTGTTGCGCAACTCGATGACCGCCGTGTTTTCCGCCGTCGCCACCCACGAAGTCACGGACAATGCGGAGTCGCCGTTCACAAAATTTCCCGTGACGGTGGCCGGCCCGACGTTTTCATTCAGCGCGTAGGAACTGCCCGCCAAGGCCGGCGCTTTCAACACCAGCGAACCCACCGGCATGATCGCCCCGCGCAGCACGCCCCAGAAATCCGCCTTGCCCACATAAAATTTCAACGCGGAAGATTCCCCGCCGACCGTGATCGCCAGGTCACCATTGCCCGTCACCGCCGCATCGGTGACCTTGTCCGTGACCAACAACCTCGGCGGCGCGGTGTAACTCCCGCGCACCTCGCCGGCCAGCGCCTGACCGGTCGCCGCCGTATCGGGAATGGCCGGCTGCGACCAACTGCGGTCGCAAACTGCCAGCACTTGAAACAAGCTGACCAGGCTGGTAATCCGCCGGCCATGGCGAATAAAAAATTTTGGACGACGACCGTTGATTGATGGCTTCATTTTTGAAATTTTATCTTACCGTCCGTTGATAGTCATGCAGAGAATTATTCTTTGTTCAAACGCCAGAACCATCCGTCGTGCAAACGCAAAATTAAAATCGTTGGCGCCGCACCTCGCGCAAGTCAGGATGAAATAAAAAAAATTGCGAAATTCATTTCCGCAAGCTGCCGACCAAAAACCACCCACCGAAATACTCAAATCTTCCGGCATTTGACGGGCATGGATAATTTTCGACTGAAACTTGGATGCAAATGCGAGCAACGAGACTCACACAGGCGTTGCGCGGTCACAATCAGATTTATCCGCACACTTGTGCGAAACCGCGCCTGCGGATTGACTTGCCGATGACCAACGGGCAGGATTGAGAAATGAAATCCGCCATCAAGTCCCATTCACTTAATTTATTTGCCGTCATTTTTCTTCTGCACACAATGCCCCTGCGGGCCAGCGAAACCGCCGATCCGCGCGGGCCGATTGACAATCCCGGCATGACCGTGACGGCGGACGCGCAGGGCGTGCAGACGCACGGCTACCAGTTTCAAAATGACTGCGCCAAGCCGACGCCGTGGCAGGCGCATTGGATTTGGGGCAGCGAACCGTTTTCAGGTGCGGTATCGGGAATGCTTCGTCCTTCAGAGTGCGTCATGTTCCGCAAGGAAGTTGTTTTGACCGACGCGCCGCAGACGGTGAAGGCGTGGATGACGGCGGACATCAGATATCGTCTCTACATCAATGGCCGGCTCGTGGCGCGCGGGCCGGTGGATCAGGGACGCGATTATTTCGGCGGCAATACTCATCGCTGGTTTTATGATTTCCGCAACCTGACGCCGTTCTTCGCCAAAGGCACGAACGTCATCACGGCGGAAGTGTTTCGCGACTGGCCGATCAACTTCACCGTGTCGCGCGGACAACCAGGATTTTTGTTCGAGTCGGAGATCACGGATGGCAGCGGGCAAAAAACCACGGTCACTTCGGACGCAAGCTGGCATTCGCTGGCGGCGGCGCAATACCCGGACGCGAGTGTTTATATCGCGGCCAATGAACCGGCTGGGTGGCGGCTGGCGGGGTTTGACGATTCGGCGTGGCCGGCGAGCCATGAAGTGAAAGACCTTTGGGAACCGCTGGTGCCAAGTGAAATTCCGCCGTTGATGGAAGCGCGCTATCCGGTGCTGCGCATTGAAGGCTTGCCGGATAACAAAACGTTCACGAACGACGGCAGCTTCAAGGTTGTGTTTGACCGCGTGCTGAGCGCGTATCCGACGATAAAAGTCAAAGGCGGCAAAGGCGCGTTGCTGACCATCTCGGCAAACCATGTGGCCAAATTCATTCCCGGCGGCGGCGAATCCTATTTTGAATTTCCGTTCATGACCGAGGTGGTGCCGTCGTTCACGGTGGAACTCACGCACGTCACGGAACCGATCACCATCGAGGATGTCGGCGCGAATTTCACCTCGCAACCGCTCGAATACAAGGGCGCGTTCGAATGCAGCGACCCCAAGCTCAACGATCTCTGGAAAGTCTCGCGCTGGGCGGTGCAGATTTGTCTGCAGACGCATCATCTGGATTCGCCGAACCATCAGGAGCCGATCAGCGATCCGGGCGACTACGTCATCGAAGGCATGGTGAACAATTATGCGTTCGCCCAGCCGTGGCTGGCGCGGCAGGACATCCGCAAATTCGCGTGGGTGCTCGCGGACGAGCATTACCATAACTTCCACACGAGCTATTCCATCGCCTGGCTGCAAATGCTGATGGATTACTACGATTACACCGGCGACAAATCGCTCGTGGTGGAGATGGCGCCGTATGTGGCAAAATTGATGGACACCTACGCCTCATGGCGCGGGCCGAACGGCATCCTTTCCGACGCGCCGAATTATATGTTCATGGACTGGGTGAACATCGGCGGTTTCGCCTGTCATCATCCGCCGGCGGTGATCGGCCAGGGCTATTTAACGGCGTTTTTTTATCACGGATTGGAAATGGCCTCGCGCGTGGCGACACTGACCGGCGACACGGCGAGCGTCGAAAAATATGCGCAGTTGCGTCAGGAAATAAAAACGGCCTTCAACCGCGAATTGTGGGTGGCAGACAAGGGACTTTACCGCGACGGCGAACCGTTCGTGACTTCGGTCAAGCCGTATGACTGGCTGCCGGCGGACCAGAACATCGAGACCTTCAGCCCGCACGTCAATATGCTGGCCGTGCTTTTTGATCTGGCACCGAAGGCGCAACAGGCGGCCATCGTGGACAAGGTGCTGGCGGAGAAACCGCTGAATACCCAGCCGTGGTTCATGTATTGGGTCTTCAAGGCCATTGACCATGCCGGACGCTTCGACCAATACGGCACCGACCAGATGCGCCGCTGGCAGATCATGCCGGAGACGCAATCCTTTCTCGAAATGTGGGGCACCGGCGACTTGAGCCACGGCTGGTGTTCCTCGCCGCTGGTGCAGATGTCCGCGCGCGTGCTGGGTGTGACGCCGGCTTCGCCCGGCTTCGACACGATCGCCATCCGCCCGGAACTCGCCGACCTGACTTGGGCCAAAGGCAGCGTGCCGACACCACACGGCGATGTGACCGTGGCGTGGGCTTTGAGCAAAGACAAACTTTTGACGTTGGGTTGGCCGTTGAGCAAAAGCGAAGACATACTCAAACTTGACATAGATGTGCCCGCCGGTGCGGAAGCGGACATCACCCTGCCGGTTGACCGTTTCAAGGGATTAAAGGGCGCGCATATCGTGATGATGGATGACCATCTTCCGGCGCCAAAAATCACGATGAATGGCAAGGCCGTTGGCGCATCCGTCCATGTGGCTGCCGGCCAATATCACTTGGAGATTGCCGGTCAACTGAAACCAGTGGCAGCGGCTCATTGAACCAATAGGTTCTTTTTCTTGACGACGACAAATTAAAAAATTATGAGCCGACCTGCTCAACAACAAATCTTCCGCCATCTTACCAACCACATTGTCCACTGGTTTTGCCTTGTTGCCTGCGGCCTCGGATTCACCAACCGGCTGGCCGCCCAAACTTGGACCAATGCCAACTTCACCGCTTCACAGCGCGCCGACGCGCTTCTGGCGGCGATGACGCAAGCCGAAAAAATGGCGATGGTGAGCGGCGCGGGCGGTGCGTATATCGGCAACATTCCCGGCAACAAGCGACTCGGCATTCCAGCGCTGGGTTTTCAAGACGGCCCGGGCGGCGCGGGCGATTGGAATACGGGCGTGACGGCGTTTCCGGCTCCGATTTGTATCGCGGCCAGTTGGGATGAAGCGCTGATGCGGCAATACGGTACTTATATCGGTGAAGAGGAGCGCGGCAAAGGCGGTCAGGTTTTGCTCGGCCCGACGATGAACATGGCGCGGGCTTATCAAAATGGGCGCAACTTTGAAAGTTACGGCGAAGACCCGTATCTCTCATTCGTGATGGCGGCGGCGCACGTTCAAGGCATCCAGAGTCAAGGCGTCATCGCCACGGCCAAACATTTTGTCTGCAACGACGAGGAGACCGACCGCTGGCTTGTCAGCGCGGATGCCGATGAACGCACGCGTCAGGAAATCTATTACCCGCCTTTTCGCGCCGCCGTGGACGCTGGCGTTGGTGCGATCATGGCTTCCTACAACCGTGTGAACGGACGCTCCGCCTGCGAATCCGAGGCGCTCAATGCCACGGTGAAAAAACTCTGGGGCTATGACGGCTTCATCATGAGCGACTGGGATGCGTATTTCAGCACGGTCGGCGCGGCGAACAACGGGTTGGACATGGATATGTATAACAACGCCTTTGGCAGCGACCCGCTCGCCGCCGCCATTCATGCCGGCAACGTCCCTGAGGCCGATCTTGATGGCATGGTGCAGCGCATCCTGACCACCATGTTTCGGCTCGGTGACTTTGATCATCCGACCACGGGCAAGCTGAGCGCCACGGTGACTAGTTTGGCGCACGCGCAATTTGACCGGGATGCGGCGGCGGCGGGAACCGTGCTGCTGCAAAATAAAAATTCGCTGCTACCCTTGAACACCCGTGCCATCAAATCCATCGCCGTGATCGGCGCGGTCGCCGGCACGAAGCCCATTTCAACCGGCCTCGGTTCCGGCAGTGTTCCCCTGCCCTATGACACCACGCCGCTGGCCGGAATTTCTCAGCGCGCCGGCACGGACATCACGGTGAATTACAGTGTGGGCGATGGCAACATTCCCGCCGCCGTGGCGCTCGCCCGGACCTCCGACATCGTCGTCGTCTGCGTCGGCGAGCGAACGGGCGAAAGCCGCGACCGCACCAGTCTTTCACTGCCGGGCGATCAAGACACACTGGTCAGCGCGGTGGCCGCCGTCAACTCCAACACTATCGTGGTGGTTTATTGTTCGTCCGCGACGCTCTTGCCGTGGTCCGCCAACGTTGCCGCCGCCCTCGTCGCGTGGTATCCCGGACAGGAAAACGGCCATGCGCTCGCCAAAATTTTATTCGGCGACGCAAACCCGTCCGGCAAATTGCCCGTCACTTTTCCCGGCACCGCCAGCGAGGTGCCGGCGAACACGCCCGCGCAGTTTCCCGGCGTGAACGGCCATGCCGTTTATTCGGAAGCATTGGAGATTGGCTACCGTTGGTATGACGCCAACAACGTCACTCCCCGCTTTCCGTTCGGCCACGGACTGTCCTACACGACGTTTGGTTACAGCAACCTCACTGTCAACACGGTCAGCCCGTCCGGACAGGTGCATATCGGTTTTGATTTGACGAACACCGGCACGCGCCCCGGCGCGGAAGTGGCGCAACTGTATCTGGGTTTTCCCGCCGCCGCCAACGAGCCGCCGAAATTGCTCAAAGGTTTTAAGAAAGTTTTTCTGCAACCGGGCCAGACGCAGCATACAATTTTTAATCTGGATTGGCAGGACTTGGCGAACTGGGATGCCACCGCGCGCGGCTGGCTGGTGACACCCGGCACGTTTCAAGTCTTCGTCGGGGCTTCGTCCCGCGATTTGCGACTGACCAATGCCTTCACCGTCACTTCCGTCCCCTCAAGCGATCTCGCCAATGCCGCGTTGCATCAGTCGGTCACGGCTTCTTCAACGTTGAACGCCGACTGCCCCGCAGCGGCGGCGGTGGACGGCAATCCCGCGTCCGCTTGGAATTCGCTGCCCGGGAAACGCCAGTGGTTCGCAGTGGATCTAGGCATGATGAAAGACCTTTCCCGCGTGCGTCTGCAATGGGGCACCCACTTCGCTGTCCGCTACGCGTTGGAAATTTCTACGGACGCAAAACATTGGCAGACCATTTTCAAAACTAGGCACGGCGCGGGCGGCGTGGAAGATTTGCTGGTTTCAGGCCGGGCGCGTTATGTGCGGATGCAGGCCACGCGATCGAGTTCGCCTGCAGCCGGTTATGCGTTGAATGAGTTTGAAGTTTATTCGCCACCGCAAAAACCCTTCGGCGGTTCCGTTCCTGTTTTACCAGCACGTATCGAAGCGGAAAATTTCGACACGGGCGGAGAAAACGTGGCCTATCACAAATCCACGGTCGGAAATCCCGGCGGCGTTTATCGAACCAACGATGATGTCGGCATCGAACCGGCCACGGACACAGACGGCGGTTATCTCGTTGCCTGGATCAACACCGGCGACTGGCTCGAATACACGGTGAACGTGCCCGACCCGTCGGCGATTTACCGCGTGAGCGTCCGGGTGGCCTCACCCGACGGCGAGGGGAAACTGCGCGTGCGGCTGGATGGCGCGGTGCTCGGCACGGTCACAGTTCCCAAGACCGGCGGCTGGCAAAACTGGCAGACCATCGCGTTGCCAAACGTGCCGATTGTCGGCGGGATTGGCAGCCGAGCCTTGCGACTCGAAGTTCTCGAAGGTGGCTTCAACCTTAATTGGATTCAACTGGACCGCGTGCAAGTTTGCAGCACCAACAACATCGCGCTCAACCAGCCGGCCACCGCGTCCTCCGTGACAGCTTCCAACACGGCGGCCAAAGCCTTTGACGGCGACCCGCGTTCGCTGTGGTCTTCACAACCCGGCGACTCGCAATGGTTGAGTGTGGATCTGGGTTCCGTCCAAGACATCGCGCGCGTCCGGCTCGACTGGGAAAGCGGTGATTGGAAAGACAGCGGCTACGGCCACGCCGCTTATAGCCGCAGCTATAGCCTCCAGTTTTCAACCGATGGCAACACCTGGACCAATGCTTACGACACCACGAATGGCATGGGCGGCATCAACGACCTGGCGGTGTCGGGTCGCGCGCGCTTTGTGCGCATGAACTCAACCCGGCCGGTGAACGCCAAGGGTGTCGCCCTCTACGGATTTGAAATTTACGGCCCCGCTGCCTCCGACCGGAGCGAATCCAAATGAGCGCCAAAACTGATCGGGTGACAACTTGGAAAATTTCCCTGTGGACTCCCGGAAATTCACCCGCATCGGATGGCACAACCTTTGGCTGCGCGTCCCACGGTCTGGCTGCGCCCGGAGTTTGGAGCGACCCGCAGACCCCAAGCCTCGTTTCCGCCCCGCGCCCATTTCCCGGCGAAGTTGTGGCCGGAAGCTATGCGGACGTGCTCGAACAATTGCGCCAGCTCAGCTTTGTCCCGCAGGCAGCGATCATTTTGTTCTCCGGCGGAACCGGCGCGGAAAATTTTTTGCAGGAATGGCAGAAATTATTTCCAGCCGTGCCCGTGGCCGGCGGCGCGGCAGCGCGCGGGAACGGTCAGGAACGCGGTGAAGTGCTCCCTCCGGCACAAGATGTGGCCGTGCTGCTGCTCACCGGCGGTTCGTGGCAGGCAGAAACATTGAACGTCCATGATGTCGTCGGCACCGCCTGGCAATTTCGGACGGACGGGCCGCGCACCATCACGCACTTGCGCCGCTCCGCCAGCGACCCGTGGGAAACGGCGGCAGCCGCCTTTCGCACGGCGCAAACCAGGTTGGGGCGTGAAAAGACGGACTGCGAATCCATCACCTGGTCCGATGTGAACGGGCGCAATCTGCATTGTTCCTTTGCCGGAGAATCTTTGCAGAGCGGCGCTGACTTGCCGCCGGACGAACAGTTATTGTTGCGGACGGTTTCGCGCGCCGAGGCGGCGAAAAAGCTCGGTCAATTTTGCTCGGCGCCGAATGCGCTGGTGTTCGGCTGCGCCGGGCTTAGCAGTCTGCTGGACGCACCGTTGGCGACGGGCTCTGGCTCACTTGCCGGTTTCATGTTTGGCGAGCTGCTGACGATTGCCGGGCGACCGCAGTTTGGAAATCTCATGGCATCCCGGTTGGTCTGTCGGTGAAGGCGCCGCCTGCCAAATCCCAACGACATCTCGAAAGTGTCGCCCTATCCGGTTTAAGCCAAAGAGATCTTCCAGCTTAGGCATTAAGGCCAACTCTCCTACTGACAATCCGAACCGGAATCGGTCAATCTAGCAAACAATAAAAAACCTCTGAAGAACAAAAGTCTTCAGAGGTTTTGAAACGAATCAGAACATCGAGGCCATCCGCTAAGCGGAGTCGCCCGGTTCTCCAAATCCGCTTACGGATAAATCAGGCGGTAGTATTGGTTCAAGTTGGTTTTCACAATCGGGACGGTGAAGGTGTTCGTCAAAGACGAGCCCACCACGGTTGCCCAATCGTTCGTGTTAGCACTGACGCCCTTGGCCAGATTGTTGGTCTGCGTGAGCAACCGGTAACCGAGATGATCCAGCGGCCAGTTCAAGGTCAGCGACCCGCTGCTAACGGTATTCGCCAACACCGGCTTGGTCTGGCTCGGCAATTGCAGCACGTTTACAAGATAGCTCTGCGTCGTCACGCCATCCTGCGCGGTTACCACAACCTTCACCACGTTGGTCACGGCCGGATTCGAGTTCAAGGTCAACGCACTGCTCGCCACACCCGAGGCCAGCAGGTTCGTTGCGCCCAAGTAGACCAAGTGATTGGTTGCCGTCAGGTCGGCATCCACCACCGTTATGGTCGGCGTGTTGCCGTAAGCTTCAGTGGTGACATAGCTCAACACATTGGACGCGAAGGTCGGACTTAAGGTTCCAGCCGGACTTACTGTCAGCGAACTCAAGTAGGCGTTCGTGCTGACGGTCGGCGTTACTCCCGCCAAGGCCTGCACTTGCGCCTGGGTGAGGGCATAGTTGTAAACACGCACATCAAAAAGCTGGCCAGTAAAGAATGGAGCAGTAATGTTGGCATCACCGGTGCCGACAGTGTCTATGCCACCTAGGACCAGACGGTAGTTGCTCGCCGTTGTCATCGTGCCCAAGTCACTCGTCAGACTGGCAGTAAGCACACCATCAATATAGACACTACGAATACCCGTCGTACCATCCCAGGTGCCAGCATAATGATGCCAGTTGCCGTCAGTGACGTTCGACGTTGATTGCAGATTGGCCGTGCTTGTCCCCTTTAATGTGAATTCGGGGTTGGTCGTCGTGGTGTCACTCTGGAACTGCCAGCCGGCGCTGTTGCCATTCTTGGCAACAAAGGCGCTGGGTAACGGTGCGGTGTATTTAGCCCAGAAGGCGATGGTCATTTTTTTGCTCAAGGTCAGGTCAAACGTTGCCTGATAGTTTGAATCTGTGTTGAGAGAGTTAGTAATCCCCACGGCATAAGTTCCGTCGAAAGCGATCGAGTATCCCGTATGTCCAACGGGCACATCATTCGATGTCCCCCACTGGGCAGTGTTGAAACCAATATCATCTATCCCGTCATGCGTTCCGGGCGGTGTGAAGCCAGATTGATCCGCCAGACTCTGTGCGCCGGTGAACCATTCACCAACCAGAGCGGGCGCGGGCAAAACTGTGAGAGTGACTGCCGGAGAGCTGGTCACGGAACCTTGGCTGCTATTGGTCACTATGACGCGATAGGCCAAAGCCCAGTTGGTGCTTACGGCGGAAATCGTGAGAACATTGGTGTTCGCACCTGAAATCACCCCTCCATTGACCAGATTGGTGAAGCCGCCGGTGGCGCTATTCGTTGCCTGCCATTGATAACTGAACGGAGCCGTGCCGAGCACGCCCACACTGAACGAAGCCGGCTGACCCGCGCTCACACCTTGGGAAACTGGCGCATTCGTGATGATCAGCGGCAACGTGGGGGACAATAGAAGTTGGAAGCCATTGCAGCCATAAAATATGCTCAGATTAGTGTTCAACGTAACGGTGAGCGTGCTATTGGTCAGCGTTCCCGTGAAAATATTGTAAGCATGGCCAATTCCGGCAGAAAGCTGCCGCGTGTCTGCACTGGTGGTCAATGTGCTGGCGGAGTTGCCGCCCGCCGCCCCCGACAAAGTCATCGTGTCACCCTGAGAAGCCCCCAAAGCACCATAGACCACCAAGGCAAACGGGGAATTGACATACTCGGTCAGGTTGCTGATGCTCAGCGTGAGGTTCGGATGGCCACCGGCACCATCGAAATAGAAGTCGAAGTCCTGCATCAAATTGGTCGTGCCGGCATCCATCGGAGTTGTGCCACCACCACCATAGGGTTGGTTATAATTGAAGTTATTAAACCCGCCGAACACCAGTTGAACATTGCTAACGATGTTGCTGGTGGAATCAACGAGGCTACTCACCGTGCCGCCGCCAGCTACCCCGTTCCACACATCGCCCGCAGCCCCAATAACCGCAGCCCCGGTTTGGATACCCGCACTGGTGCCAAGATCCACGTCAATCAACCGAGTCGCCGAATCCACGGTGAGCAGAGCCGGCGAACTGGTGACGGAACCATTGGCGTTGGCCACAATCACCTGATAAATCGGTGATAGATTGGTCGTCACACTGGCAAGCGTCAGAAAGTTGGTCGTCGCACCCACGATATTGGTAAAACCGCCGGTGGCACTGTTCGTCGCCTGCCACTGATAAGTCAAGGTTCCCACCCCGGAAGCTACTACGGTGAAGGTCACCGGGCTGCCAGCTAACGCACTTATTGACGCAGGTTGAGTCGTGATGACAGGAATGGTCAGCACCGTGAGGTAGGCTGCGGGCGTGCTGGTGATGGAGAAACCGCCCGAGGAAACGACCACCTGATAGGCGAGGGCCCAGTTGGTAGAAAGATTGGAGATCGCAAGGGTATTGGACGTCGCCCCCGA
>Ga0302278_10000939_pt1 | contig 36720 bp, 34 predicted proteins | sample III_Bog_N3_2_FD_194543 | JGI IMG/M metagenome (GOLD analysis project Ga0302278, IMG submission 194543) | Peat permafrost microbial communities from Stordalen Mire near Abisko, Sweden - III_Bog_N3_2 | ecosystem: Environmental > Terrestrial > Soil > Wetlands > Peat | place: Sweden: Abisko... | reverse complement strand
AGCTACGTCTACTCTCCGATCACGCTTCCAGTCCTTCGTCTCATCGGAAAGCTTCCTTTCTGGCTCAGTGGCAGCGCGTACTGGTTGGTCTACATTTTGGCGATTCTGGGGCAGCTTTGGGTAGCGCTGCAATTCACCGGAGAGAACGAGCGCCGGTATTTTATTTATTTGACGCCGTCGGCGGCATTCTTCCCGGGACTCCTCCAGAATGGAGTCGTCCTCAGCGGAAACATCGCGTATATCGTCTATTTTACGGTTTTCTGGTGCGCTCTGGTGGGCTGGCGGCGCGGCACCTGGACCTGGTTCTACGCGGCCGTTCTCGCGGCTTCGTGCATTAAAGCGCCCTTGCTGAGTCTGGTCGTGATTCCAGTCTTGTCCGCCCGCAAACAGTGGATTGCGGGTGGCTTTACCACCGCCGCCGGGATCGCGTTGTTCGCCATACAGCCGGTGCTCTGGCCTTCGCTCTTCAAGAATTTTCTAAAGGCCGTTGACCTGCAGTTCCTCTACAACCGCGACTTCGGCTGCAGCCTCGCCGGGTTTTTCAGCGATGTCCTCTTTCGCATGGGGCTCCCTTACTCGCCGGCCGGGCTCATCTTTTACGCGTGCTACGCGGTCCCGCTGTTTGTCCTTCTGCTGTACCTCTCCCGCTGGTATCTGCGGGGCAGCATCTCGCTGAATCAATGGGCCCCAGTGTTGCTTGTCGGCGTCATTCTGCTCAATCCGCGAATCATGGAGTATGACCTTGCTCCCGTCACTCTGCTGCTCGCGCTGATCGTATGGCGTTTTTTTGCCAGCTTCACCACCACGGCAAAGACGATTCTGTATCTGGCGATACTCTTTGCGGTCACGAATGGAATCGCGACCTTCGGGTGGTACATCCGTAAACTGGTGGACGCTCCGCTACTGATCGTCGTGTTTGCCGCGGGCTGTTGGACCCTGTGGCGGCAGAGTGGAATCGAAGCGACGGGCGCCGCGAGTTGCATGCCCCCCGTCACGGCTCAAGCCGAGATACGTTAAACTCGAAATAGGTAACAGAATATGCCGCTCTATGAGTACGAATGCAAGGCGTGCAAACGCCACACTGAAAAAATCCAGAAATTCTCCGATACGGAGATCACCAAGTGCCCGCAATGCGGAGGCCTGCTCGAGCGGGTCATCTCCGCGCCCGCCATCTCCTTCAAAGGGGGCGGCTGGTTTGCAGACGGTTATGGCAACCACAAGCCTCCCGCGTCGGGGGACGGGAGCAAGGGTGACACAGGCTCCTCATCCGATGTGCCGTCAGTGGCGGCCGCGGCGGCGAGCAATGACTCATCGTCGGCATCTGCCTCCAGCGCCTCCGCAGCACCCGCTGCTGCACCAGCGTCCTCCGGTTCCGACAAAAGGTAGGAAGGCAAGGGCTCGCCGCCGAACGGTTTGAAGTGGCTGCTGAGACTAACTCTTCTTGGGCGGCGGAGCTTTCTTGCCCGCCTTGCGAGCCTCGGACAACCCGATCGCGATGGCCTGCTTTGGGTTGGTCACTTTCTGGCCGCTGCCGCTCTTCAGCTTGCCCTGCTTCATCGCCTTCATCTCACGTTCGACACTCTTGCCGGCTGCGGGACTGTATTTGCGAGTAGACATACTCTTTTTTACAGATTTCTTTGTCGCCATTGGTTTGCCTCCACCATGCTTGGAAGCAGGCGGGCGCATGACGGTCGCACAACAATCCGTTGCACAACAAGCCAGGGCGACGCGAAGTTTGTATTTAGGCTAGGACTTGGGGCCCTGCGCGTCCAGCTTCTTCGCTACTAGCTCATTGAGCAGAGTTGGGTTCGCCTGCCCTTTCGAGAGGCGCATCACGTTGCCGACGAAAAACGCCGCGACCGTTTTCTTGCCACCGAGATACTGCGCAACCTGTTTCGGATTGGCCGCGATCACCTCGTCGATCATCGCCTCAATTGCGCCAGCATCGGAGATCTGCTGCGGTTTATCGCGAGAGTACACTTCCGCGAAGTCCTTTCCCTCGGCAAAGCAAGTGTCCAGCAGTTGCTTCAGCATCTTGCTCGAAAGATCGCCCGACTCCGCCAGGTCCGCCGCCTGCACAATGCCCTTCAGCGTCACCGGAGACTGCTCCAGTTCGAGCCCACCTGCCTTCAGCCGACCCGTCAACTCACTGGTAATCAGCGACACCACACGCTTCGGGCTCTTCGCTGCCTTCGCGGCTGCCTCGAAGCTATCGGCAAACGCGCGCGTCGCGGTCAGAGTCATCGCGTCCTGCTGGTTGATGTCGTATTCCGCGATCATCCGCGCCCGGCGCGCCTCGGGCAGTTCTGGAAGTGCTCTCAGAATTTCCTGTTGCCACGCTGTACCGACCACCAGCGGCGGCAGGTCCGGCTCAGGAAAATAGCGGTAGTCGTGCGCCTGCTCCTTGGAACGCATGGTGTACGTGCGACCCTCGGCATTGTTCCAGAGCCGCGACTCCTGCGCCACACGGTTGCCGTTCTCGATAACCTCGATCTGGCGCTCGATCTCGTACTCCAGCGCCGCGCGAATGTAGCGGAAGCTGTTGACGTTCTTCACTTCCGCTTTGGTGCCGAACTGTTTGTCCGTCTTCAGCATCACGCTCACGTTCGCGTCGCAGCGCAGGCTGCCCTCTTCCATATTGCAGTCGCTCACGCCTGTATAGAGCAGTATCTCCTTCAGCCGTGTGAGGTACTCAAACGCCTCGTCGGGCGTGCGAATGTCCGGCTCGCTGACGATCTCCACCAGCGGAGTTCCGCAGCGGTTTAGATCGATGTACGTTCGCGATACCGAATCCGCAAAGCCGTCGTGAACGCTTTTGCCCGCGTCTTCTTCCAGGTGCAGCCGCGTGATGCCGATGCGCTTGGCCGCGCCAGTTGCGTCTGGCACGTCAATCCAGCCGTGTTCCGCAATCGGTAGATCGAACTGCGAGATCTGGTAACCTTTCGGCGAATCGGGATAGAAGTAGTTCTTGCGCGAAAAGACGCTAGTCTCGCGAAGCTCGCAGTGGATAGCCCTCGCCGCCAGCACGGCCAACTCCACCGCTCGGCGGTTCAACACCGGCAGCGCACCGGGTAGCCCCAGGCAGGTTGGGCAGACATGCGTATTCGGCTCGCCGCCGTAGCGGTTCACGCACCCGCAGAACGCCTTGGTGTCAGTCAGGAGTTGAACGTGAACCTCCAGCCCGATCACAGGCTGGTACTTGGCAAGAACCTCAGGCGAAAGTGCACTCATCGTCGACATATTCAACCTAATTCTAGCAACTGGGCTCGTCTCGTCGTGACGTTCTTCTTTCTGCATCTCACACTCATGCGCGCCATTTTCCGCCGAAAGCCCGCCCCACCCCCATCGACACTCGACGCTCAAAAGAACCTTGAGCGTCCCAGCGCGCAGGATATCTATGAGCAGGTGGCCAACAATGCCCGTCAGGAGCTTGGCCGCTCCAGCATCTCGCTTGCCATCTCCGGACTCGCCGGAGGCATCTTCATGGGGCTCTCCGCCATGGGTAATGCCATTGCGATCGCACTGCTCACGCCTGTCGGTGCAGTCGCCACGCCGGCCACGCTTTTCATCGCGAAGATGTTTTACCCGCTCGGCTTCATTGTCGTCATTCTCGGTCGCTCGCAGCTTTTTACGGAAAATACACTCTACCCCGTTGCCCTTGTCCTGGCGGAAAAAAGCCACTTCTGGAACACATTGCGCCTGTGGGCCGCAGTGCTTCCGGCCAACGTTCTTGGTGCACTCGCATTCGCCGCACTGGCGTCGCTCACCGGAGCGCTCCCGCCCGCGGTCGTTCAGTCGCTCGGTCAGCTCGGCCTGGACGCTGTAAACCATCCTGCCGCCACCATCTTCTGGTCCGGTGTCATGGGCGGATGGATCATCGCGACCGTTGCCTGGCTGGTTTCGGGATCGCACTCCATTACCGGGTCCGTCATGATCATCTGGATGCTCGCCTTCGTGGTCGGCCTGGGCAACTTCGCTCACTGCATCGCTGCCAGCGGAGAGGTCTTCGCCGCCATTCTCACCGGTCGCGCGCCCTGGCTCGCATTTCCTATGTGGTTTCTGCCCGCGGTTGCCGGCAATATTTGCGGCGGCGTTGGAATGGTGACGCTGCTTGAATATGGTCAGGTCATCATCGGTAAGGACGCAGAATCCGAAGCACTGCCTCCCGCGCTAAAAGAAGAACTAAAGCCAGAAGAGATCAACGCTTGAGCGCGGCCCGCGTTTGCCCCCGCCACTACCATTCCATTTCAACAGGTAGACTTAACCTCAGCTTATGATTTTGCCTTTCGTCCGCGAACTGTTGGCGGACCTTGAAAACTGTGTCCCCTTTGAACGTGTCCGTCGCCACCTGAGTGCCGGCAGCGGGCGCAGACGCGTCTCCGGCCTGACTTTTACGGCACGGGCACTATATCTCCCACTCTTCACCCGTGCCGCCAACGCGCCATGCCTCATTCTGGTCGCTGACAATAAGGCGGCTGAGGCGCTGCACGCCGCCATCCTATCCACTTGCGAACTTACCGGCGCCCTCGACCCGGACTCCGTCCTTCGCTTTCCTGCGCACGATGTTCTTCCGTTCGAGAATCTCTCCCCTCACCCCGAGATTCAGGAGTCGCGCGCCGCTACCCTCTGGAAAATCGCCACCGGGACGGCCCGGCTCGTGATCGCGCCGGTCGAAGCGGCCTGCATGCGCCTCTTCCCGCGCCCCCACTACGCCTCCCTCGCGCTGCACCTCAAGCGTGGCGAGGAATATCTGCCAGACATGCTGGTCGAGCACCTCCTCTCTGTCGGCTACACGCGCGTCGATGTGGTCGAGATGCCCGGCCAAGTCACTCTTCGCGGCGGCATACTCGATGTCTACTCGCCCGAAATGGACCGCCCGGTGCGCATCGACTTCTTCGGCGATGAAATTGAATCAATCCGCCGTTTTGATCCTGAGACACAGCGCTCCGCCTCCACGCTGGACGAGGCGCTGTTGCTACCGCTCACCGAAACGCCGGTCACCGAAATGATTCTCACCGCTATCAACGCGCGGCTCACGCGCTCGGGTCTGGCGGGCGCGGAACTCGAAGGCGGCGAAGAGCCCAACGAACTGCAAACGCATGTTGCGACGCGCACCGGAGACGCCACCATCTTCCCCGGCTGGGAGTTCTTCGCGCCCGTCGCGGGTGCTAACAGTACCTTGCTCGATCTGCTCGGCCCTGCCACCCGAGTCTTCGTCGAAGAGCCCGCTATGGTCAAGAACCAGGGGGAGCGCTGGTGGAACAAGGTTGAGCAGCGCCACGAACGCTCTGGCATCGGCTCGCTCGTCCGCCCTGAAGACATCTACATCTCGCCCTGGGATTTGAATGACCGGCTGCGCAGCTTCACCGGCTTCGAGCTCGACCAGCTTGGTGCCGTCGACGTTCTGGATGCAGACCGGTCCGCGCTCTCCGAGATTGATTTCGCTACTCGCCCCACCCAACGCTTCCATGGCAACATTCTCGCCCTGGTCGAAGCGATCAACACGCTGACGCAACAAGACGCGCGTGTTCTAATTGCTGCGCCGAATCAGGGCGAGGTCGAACGACTCGCCAGCCTCCTGCAGGAGTATCAGGTGCCGTATCGTCTCGGTTCGCGCACGCAGGCCCCGGGCAGCACCACCGTCTACTCGGAGTCCAGCTATCTCGCAGGAGACCTGCGTACTCCGGTCATCGTCAAGGCCGCCATCGCCAACGGCGTACAGGTGCTCGACCTGCGCGACGCGGACGGGCGTGCAATAGCCCGGCAACTCATCCTCTTCGGCGCCAATGATCTTGTTGACGACGCGGACGTTCAGGCGCGCCCCGTCCCACGCAGCAAGTCAAAGACCGCGGCCTTCGTCTCCGACTTCCGCGACCTGGCGGTTGGCGATTACGTCGTCCACGTCGAGCACGGCATCGCTCGTTACTGCGGCCTGCGCGTTATAGAGGAAAATAAACAGAACCAAGGGGAAGATTCAGCCCAGCCGCCGCTTGAGCTGATGATTCTTGAGTTCGCCGACGAGGCCAAGCTCTATGTCCCACTGACGCGCCTCGATCTGATCCAGAAATATCGCAGCACCGACACCGGCCCCGCGCCCCTGCTCAACAAGCTCGGCACCCAGGCGTGGCAGAAGACCAAGGCGCGCGTCAAGAAGGCCATGGCAGACATGTCCGGCGAGCTCATCAAGCTGTACGCGCAACGCAAGACCGCTATGGGCACGGCGTTCTCGCCCGACACCAACATGCAGCGCGAGTTCGAGGACGCCTTCGACTTCAACGAGACCGACGACCAGATCACCGCCATCGCCGACATTAAAACCGACATGGAATCGCCCCAGCCGATGGACCGCCTGCTGTGCGGCGATGTTGGCTACGGCAAGACCGAGGTCGCCATGCGAGCGGCGTTCAAAGCGGTGCAGGATGGAAAACAGGTCGCTGTCCTCACGCCTACGACCGTCCTCGCCTTTCAGCATTACGAGTCGTTCAAGCGCAGGTTTGCGAACTTCCCTGTCAACGTCGAGATGATCTCGCGCTTCCGCTCGGCGAAGGAGCAGAAAGCAATCCTCGAGAAAGCGGCTGCTGGCAAGGTCGATATCCTCATCGGCACTCACCGGATCCTGTCGAAGGACCTCAAGTTCCAGGACCTCGGCCTGCTCGTCGTCGATGAGGAGCAGCGGTTCGGCGTGCGTCACAAGGAGCGCCTGAAACAGATGCGCGCGCAGATCGATGTGCTTGCCATGTCGGCCACGCCCATCCCGCGCACACTGCACATGTCGCTCATCGGAATGCGCGATATGTCCATCATCGAGACCCCGCCGAAAGACCGTATGGCGATCCAGACCATCGTCGCCAAGTTCGACGAAAAGCTGGTGCGCACCGCCATCGAGATGGAACTCGAACGCGGCGGCCAGACCTACTTCGTCCACAACCGCGTCGAGACCATCTACGAACTGGCGTCCAAGATTCGTGAACTTGTTCCCCAGGCACGCGTCGTGATCGGTCACGGCCAGCTCCCGGAGTCCGAGCTGGAGCGCGTGATGCTCGCCTTCATGAATCACGAGTACGATGTGCTCGTCGCCACCAGCATCATCGAAAACGGGCTCGACATTCCGCTCGCCAACACCATCGTCATCAATCGCGCCGATCGCCATGGACTTTCGGAGTTGTATCAGCTGCGCGGCCGGGTTGGCCGCTCCAACCGCCGCGCCTACGCCTACCTGCTGATTCCGCCGGAGACGGAGCTGACCGAGATCGCGCGCCGCCGCCTCGCCGCGCTAAAGGAATTCTCCGACCTCGGTGCCGGCTTCAAGATCGCTGCGCTTGACCTCGAACTGCGCGGCGCCGGCAACATGCTCGGCGGCGAACAGTCCGGCCACATCGAGGCTGTCGGCTTCGAGATGTACACTTCGATGCTCGAAGAGGCTGTGCGGAAGATCAAGGGCGAAGAAGACAAGCCGGCCCATGCGGGCACCAGCATCAACCTCGGCATCTCGGTGCGCATCGACTCAAGCTATATCCCCGAGGAGAACCAACGCCTGCGTATGTACAAGCGTATCGCCGGCGCCGAAGACGAAGCTGCGCTCGCGGACGTGCGTGCCGAACTGCAGGACCGTTATGGCGACCCGCCCGAGTCTGTCCTCAATCTTCTTGCTGCTGGCTCGCTCCGTTTAGTCTGCGAGCGGCTCGGCATTGCTCAACTGGACCGCAAGCGCACCCAGATTGAACTCCCGCGCCCCGCGACGACTCCCAGCTCAGGCCCGCAGCGCACGATGCTCACGCTCAACCGGCGACCGCAACCCGCCAAACCCGCGGCAAAGGTATTCGCGGAGATGCTTCACATTCGCTTCGCTGCTGCCGCAGCCGACACCTCGCAACTAGGCAGCACGTCGCTGGCGCGCGCTATGGTGGATCCCGCCGCTATGATGAAGCTCGTCTCCCGCAACGCCAAACGTGGCGCGCAGTTCACCCCTCAGGGCGTCCTCCGCTGGCCACTCACCTCCGCTAAGGCGCAGGACGTGCTTGCCGAAACCCGCACTCTGCTCGAATCTCTCAGCGCGTAAATTATCCAACAAGCTGCGAATGACTCGGAGTCGACGGGTTCTGGTTGACGGTGGAGTGTTGCGGCCAGGTGTTAGCGGTGGCGGAAGCTCTCGCGGATGCGATTCGCGTCGTGCCGACGGGCAGGTTGCTGCGTGTCCGTTGTCCCCGAGGTATCGGCGCCCGCGGGGTAGAGCACCACGAAGCGTCCCGGCCCTTCGCCGCTCGAGGCGGTGGGCAGGCCCGACTCGCTGAGAATCAGGTGAAGCATCCGGCGTTCGCGCGAGGTCATCGCGGGGAACGGGTACGGCTGGCCTGTGGCCCGCACACGCTCAATTGCCATCGTAGCCGATTCCCGCAATTGCCGGTCGCGATTCGCCTTAAAGTGGTCCGCGTCGAACGAGACCTGATCGTGTGCCTCAGGCTCAAGCCGCAAGATCTTGGTCGCGATGTGTTCGAGGGCGTTCAACACTTCGCCATTGTGCCCAGTAAGCACGGCAGTGTCAGGGCCTATGAACTCCACGTAGAGACTACGCGGAGCGCCACCGCCTGCGCCGTCTTCGTCCGCGTCTGGGCTGCCCTCGGCGGCGGTCTTTGCGCTGCGCAGTTTCACCCGAAAGCGGAGCCGCAGCCCGCCCGCCGACGTGAAAGCCTGAAGGAATTTTCCGATTGTCTGGGCTGCCTGAGCCACATCATCCATGACGCGTTTCTACCTTACGAATAAAGCTTATACCAATCTTTCACGTCATGAACGGGATTGGAGCCACGCGCGCAAGAAAGTCCGCAGACAAACGTTACGGCTGTGCGCCGTCGCCAGCCTGCGGCCGTCTCGCCCCGGCTGCCCTATCCGCCGCAGTTTTCGCTGTCACTGTCCTTTAGCATCTCGTCCTGATCGCGATGACCCAGTTGGTCGGCGAAGGAACTGAGCTGCCTACGGCCGTCCACCCCGATGGGATTTCCGTCGTCTTCCGTTGCACCCTTGAACCTCGCTTCGTCGCGCCGAGCCATTGCTGAATATTCCATGCAATTCTCCTCTTCGTTTCGGTTGACAGTTGTAGGTTGAGCGGCCGTGGGTTTGAGCGGCTGTGGGTTAGATAGTAGCACTGCCCCGGACAGGGTGCCGGCGAATCCCGACGAGAAAATTCCGGGCTAGCTCAGCGTTTCCATCAACTTGTTGATTGTGCGGTTCATGTCTTTGTCGGAGCGGCGATGCTCGTCAATCTTGGCGATGGAATGCATCACGGTCGTATGGTGCTTCCCGCCGAACTGACGGCCAATTTCCGGCAAAGACGCCTCGGTGAGCTGCTTGGCCAGATACATGGCAATCTGGCGCGGCACCACGATCTGGCGTGAGTTGTTCTTCTGCTTCAACTCCGCCACGCGCATGCCGAAGGACTCTGCAACTGCGCGCTGGATGGCCTCGATCGTGATCTTGCGCACCTGGGTGTCGATGAACTGCTTCAGGCACTGTTGCGTGACCGCAAGCGTAATCTCGACGCCGTGCATGGAGCACCAGGCGATCAGCCGGACCAGTGCGCCTTCCAACTCGCGTACGTTGGTCCGCACATTGCTCGCGATGAAGAGTGCGACGTCGGTGGGAAGCTGGGTCTGCTCGGACTCGGCCTTCTTCTGCAGGATGGCTACCTTGGTCTCGAGGTCGGGTGGCTGAATGTCGGCGATCAGACCCCACTCGAAGCGCGAACGCAGACGGTCCTCAAAATCCGGCAACTCTTTGGGTGGCCGATCCGACGCGATCACGATCTGCTTCATGCTCTCGTGCAGCGTGTTGAAGGTATGGAAGAACTCTTCCTGGGTGCGCTCCTTGCCGGCGAGGAACTGAATGTCGTCGATCAGCAGGACGTCCACATTGCGGAACTTGTCGCGGAAGCTGGTCATCTTTTGATAGCGGACGCAGTCCACCATCTCGTTCATAAACTTTTCGCCTGAGACGTAGCAGATGGAAGCGTGCGGCTGACGGCGCTTCACGTCATGGCCGATGGCGTGCATCAGGTGGGTCTTGCCCATGCCGACACCGCCGTAAATGAAGAGCGGGTTGTAGGCCTTGGACGGGCGTTCCGCGACTGCCTGGGCCGCGGCCATGGCGAACTGATTGCCGCTGCCGATGACGAATGCGTCAAACTGATAGCGCGGATTGAGCTGGGAGGCGCTGCTCCAATCGAACCTGGACTGCTCAGGCCCCGCGGCCAACGTTCCTGAGGAGCGGCGCGAGTGAGGCGCATTGGAATTGTGGCTGGGAACCGGGGCAAATCCGCCGTCTTCCCTTACCCGCGGCGCACTTGGATCCTGCTGCGGCGTGGTAAAAGTCACCGTCTCGATGTCGAGGCCGAGATTATCAACCGCCTCCTGAATGAGGTCGGTGTATTTCTCGCAGACGTCATGGAACTCTGCCGAGGGGATGCGAACATAGAGGGTCTTACCCTGGATGTGGGAGAACCTGGTTGGCTTGAGCCATGTCTCAAACGACTGGCGATTGATTTTCTTCTCAAGCGCACCCAGGATGCGGACCCAATAGTTCAATACGGCGGTCGCCGTCGGGACGAATGACATGCGTAGATTCCTTCTTGGATTCGATTCCAAGTTTTCTTCGTTCGAGATAAACAAGACTGACCCGAAAAACGAAAGAACAACAATCGTAACTGCGACGGCAACAGTAGTCCTCCATCGCCCAAAGGGCAAGTGGGGATCAACACTGGTTGCTGGAGATCTTCGCTTGAGGTTTCACGCCCCATTGCGAAGAGAAACGACAACGTAAACCAAAGCTCGACCCAGATGAAATCGAAATTCGTCTTTGGTAAGCGGGTTTGATAGTAGCACGGAAAACAGAGTCCATTTCAAGCGATTGCTAGATAAAAATCTCGTTGCACCATTCCTTGTGAAGATCGCTGCGACGACTAATTTGGTCGGCTTGGCGAGCGTTGTTCTGGCGCTCGCGCGTTGCACTTCTAACTGCTTTCATTTCCTGCCAGCTTTGGGATTGCGACGACTTTGAGGTATACTGGAAAACTGTTGCATACACCGCAAAGAGATTGAGCAGGAGTCGAGTCAATGCCGAAGCGTACCTTCCAACCCAACCGCCGCCACCGCGCGAAGACCCACGGGTTTCTTACCCGGATGAAGACCAAGGCGGGCGCAGCCGTGCTCAGCCGCCGGCGTGCCAAGGGGCGCCACAAGATCGCCGTCAGCGCTGGTTTCCGCGACTCCTAAGATTCATTCCCTCACCGCTGTGCTGCCGGGATGCTCATACTAACTGGTTTTCTGCTGCTGAGAGTTGCGCCCCTTTTTGCACAGCTCTGCGCTTCCCGTGAAAACGGAATCCTCGCCAGCTACGTGTAGTTCAGCTTGTCCGGCGTGAAGCTGTTTCAGGGGCTGAATCGTGGCATCACCAAGGCATCTCACCACAACCAGTCCGACTGATGTATCCCAACCGTTGCCAGCGCAGAACGGTAAGTCGTCTGCGCGACAGAGTGTTGCGTCAGCGGCTGCTCGCAGGCTGCGGAAACACGCCGACTATCAGCGCGTGTATGCAGCCAGCCGCAAGCAGTTTGGCAAGCAGATGAGTTATTTCTTTCTACTGCGCCAGCCGCTTGGTCCCGACGGCCGTCCGCGGCGCGATGCCGACCCCGTCGGCGCGCGGGTTGGGCTCACCGTTGGCAAGGTTATGGGCAAGGCGGTGGACCGCAACCGCATTAAGCGGCGCATGCGTGAGGCCGTTCGGCGGCAAGTCTCACTCCTGCGGATGCCGGTTGATGTGGTGCTTCATCCTCGACGCAGCGTGATCGACCTCGACTTCGCAACGTTGGAGCGCGAGGTGATTGCTGTCTTCCGCACGATCCAGAGAGTTCTGGAGCAGCAGGCGGCGTCCCTGCCGCCTGCTGGAAATTGAGTGCCGCCATGGGACGAGTCCAACCAGCGCTGGAGCACAGAGATTCCACCTCTCAAGCGGCGGGCGCGGAGGACGGCGCGCTCGGGCTCGCTTTCCGTTTGTATAAGTCCCTGTTCTCTCCGGTGCTGCACGCGATCTCTCCCGGCCGGTGCCTGTATCTGCCGACGTGTTCCGAGTACGCCTACACTGCGCTCAGCCGCTTCGGGATGGCGCGCGGGTCGTGGCTGGCATTGCGGCGGTTTGCACGCTGTCATCCGTGGGGCAAAGGCGGGCTCGATCCCGTACCCGAGCGCGGTTTCTCTTCGGGCGTTAGCACGACCCGACCGGCTGCGCCCGGTTCCAGCCAGAACGGGGCAGACCATTTACCATAGAGAGCAGGCTGTGAGTGCCTCGGCCACAGTTTCCCGCTAACCGCAAGAATAGGACGTATCACTTGGCAGAGTTCAGCAACCCCAATCAGCAGGGCGGACAGGATAGTCGGTCGCTTGTCGCGATGATGGTAGTTTTTATCGCGGTCCTCGTCGGTGCTCAGTACTATCACTCGAAGATGAACCCGACGCCGGCGCCTTCTGTTACGTCGCCCAGTGCTGCGCCGCAGGCGTCCGCACCACCGGTTGCGGAGGTACCTGCAACCGCCGCGACTGGGGCCCAGCCCACCGCCGCGTCCAAGCCGGGAGCACCTTCAGTGCCCGTGGTCCAGGCGAGCGCGGCGACTACGACCGTCATTGAGAATGAGCTCTACCGCATCACCTTCTCCAATCGCGGCGCGCAGGTAACGAGTTGGATCCTGAAGGGGCCGACGTATGTGGACTCGGACGGCAAGCCGCTCGACCTGGTGAATCAACAGGCGGCTAAGCTCTTCGGTTATCCGATGTCTTTCTATACCTACGACGGTTCCACCGCTACGATCACCTCAGTGTCGCGTAACAATCAAGTTGTCACGCTGGCGACGGCGGGTAATCTGCCGGCCGGTCTCAGCGGTCGGACGGTTGCGATCTCGGGCGTGTCCGATAGCAGCTACAACGGAACGTATGTCGTGACCCAGGTTGGACCAAGTACGCTGACCTACACGCAAGACTACGGGGAAAACGGTAATAGCACCGGGGGAACGCTCGCGACGGTAAACGGAGCTACGGGAGAGGCTCTAAGCCACGCAATGTTCGTGCCTTCGGCTACCGGCGCGCTCACCACGCCGGCCACGCTGACTTTCAAGTATTCGAACGGTGACTTGCAGGCGACCAAGACATTTTCGTTCGATGCCTCGTATGTGTTGCACGCAGAGGTGCAGGTAACGCGGGGCGGTGTGCAGGAGCGGGCGCTGCTCAGCTGGCCGGGCGGTTTTGGCGACCAGAACGATGATCCACGAGGCACCGCGTACTCCAATGCGCAGTTCGACAGCGATCGCAGCGGCGGCGACCAGCATCTTGCGCCGAAGAAGATTACGGGCGGAGCGACCCTGACCGAGCCGTTCGACTGGGCAGGCGTCAGCGACCCATTCTTTGGTGCGGTGTTTCTGCCCGACTCGCCGGCGACGGCGACGATGGTCACGCTGAGCAACCAGATCGACGTTTCGAAGACGATCAAGCGCATGGGCTTCAACGCGAATTCGGCACCGACGAAGGCGCAGAATATGCCCATCCTCGGAGCGGCGTTCGGCGACAGCAGCGGGCCGACCGAAACGCGCATCTTCGTTGGTCCTAAGGCGATCGATGTCCTCAAGGGCATCCGTGCGGCCAATCCGAAGGTGACGCTGGAACCGCTGCTCGAGTTCGGCTTCTGGGGCTTCATCGGCAAGTATCTGTTTCTCTTGTTGCAACTCCTGCATTCTCATGTCGCGGCGAACTGGGGCTGGGACATCGTCATCCTCACAGTGCTCATCAATGTGCTGATGCTGCCGTTCAAGGTCAAGTCCATGCAGAGTGCGCTGAAGATGCAACGCATTCAGCCGCAGATGGACGCGATCAAGGAGAAGTACAAGAAGTTCAAGGTGACCGATCCGAAGCGGAACGACATGAACACCGAGATCATGGAGCTGCAGAAGAAGGAGGGCGTGAACATGTTCGGCGGCTGTATTCCGACCTTGATCACCTTCCCGTTCCTGATGGCGTTCTTCTACATGGTCCCGAAGGTGGTGGAACTGCGTCATGCCCATTGGTACTGGCTGCCCAACTTGCAAGCGGCGGACCCGTATCACGTTCTGCCCATCCTGATGGTGATATCGCAGTTCCTGGTGCAGTTCTATACGCCTTCGCCGGGTGTCGATCCGCAGCAGCAGAAGATGATGGCGTTCATGATGCCGGCCTTCTCCGGGTACATCTGTTGGCAGTATCCTTCAGGGCTGGCGCTTTACTGGTCGGTCGGCAACCTGATCGGCATTGCGCAGCAGGCGGTGATGAACCGGACGTCGTTGGGACGCGAGATGCGGGAGATTGCCGCGAAGCGCGCTCGGCGCAAGGCGGCCACCATCCAGGGGAAGAAGTAGGCGCCGCATATACGTACGATTTGCTGATGCTAAAGGGGATAGTGGTGCGTATCTACGGTTCTGCATGTTCTCTCTTGCTGGGAAATGCTTGAATTCGGACGGCTTCGCGTGGGGATACCCCCTCCCCCCAATAAAACCTCAAAATCTTCAAAACAAACGAGATAGCGCTATCATGTTCTTCAAGATCTTCATTCCATGATGGTTACAGGTAGAATCTTCCAACATAAGGGGTTAGCGGGAGTCGCGGCTGCACGCCGGTTCCGGTCCGGTTTGGAAGATCACTCCCGTTCTGATTCCCTTTTTCCATCTAATACTATTATACGGGATGTACCATAACTCATCTGCTATCTATTTTTTCGTACGAAAGGCGCGTGGATATTGGGGTTTGGAGTATTTGGGTGGGTTTGGGGGCTTGACAATGCGGATTTGCTGGGAAATCCGCGGAATTTATTTCGGTGTGGCAATTCCATATCTCTGAGGCGAGGTATGGGGCACCGGGGGGATTTTATGTCGCGCCTTCAGCGCTCTTGGGTTTTATGGGCTGCTTACCTGGGCCTACATCGCCCCAGCCAGCAAGCTGGCCGGGCCCGATTCCGACCCAGGCTCGTATGTTTCGCGCCTTCAGCGCTCCTGGGCTGGTAGGTTTCGCTAATGCGTGGCTGGGCAGAGTCAGGCGAATTCCACATCTCAGAAGCGAGATGCTGGGCACCCGGGATTCTGGCAGTTCCCGATGTGCGTGTATTCTTCCGGCACCTATGATTCTGCCGATTGTTCGTTCCCTAGTACTGTTCGGTCTTGTTTCGACCGTCTTCGGGCTTGCGCAAACGCCCGGCTCTGCGGCTCCTGCGGTGTCTCCGTCCGCCGACGGTATCTGGCTAGGCACGCTTCATGCAGGGCCGACGTCACTGCGGCTGCAATTGCACTTGAAGGCGGGGCCAGCAGGTGTGGGGAACTGCACGATGGACAGCCTTGACCAGGGGGCGCCGGGGATTCCGTGCGAGAACTTACAGGTGATCGGGAACGCGGTAACGTTTGACGTGTCGGCCGTACAAGGGAAGTTCAGCGGAACACTTTCGACCGACGGCAAGACTCTGACTGGGACATGGATGCAGGGCGGGGTGTTGCCGCTGGTGCTGGAGCGTCAGGCCACGGCAGTGGCCTCGCCCAAGGCGACCCCGCCGCCCCCGCCTCCGATGGATGCGGCGATGGCGGCTGTGGGGGTTGCGGACCTGAAGGCGGTGCTGGACCGCGATCTTGCGATTTCGCTCAAGAGTGGCCCGCTGGCAGCGGAGAAGCACGGTGGCGTGACGATTGGCGTGGTGCAGCACGGAGTGGTTCGCGTCTTCAGCTATGGCACGGCCAAGCCCGATTCAGTGTTCGAGATTGGTTCGATTACCAAGACGTTTACCGGCCTGATCCTGGCGCAGATGGTGGAGCAGGGCAAGGTGAAGCTGGACGATCCGGTACGCGAGTTGTTGCCGCCCGACACCGTGGCCAAGCCTGCCTCGGGCGCGGAGATCACTTTGATCGACATCAGTGATCAACACGCGGCACTTCCGCGAATGCCGGACAACTTCCATCCCGCGGACAAGAACAATCCGTATGCGGACTATGACGCGAAGGCGCTGTACGCCTTCATCGCGAAGCATGGCGTGGCGCATCCAGCGGACGCTGCTTTCGTGTACAGCAATCTTGCGGTTGGATTGCTGGGCCAGGCGCTGGCGAACCGGGCGAATGTTCCATATCCCATGCTGCTGCACGATCAGATCACAGGTCCCTTGAGCATGCACGACACGGCGATTGCGCTGACACCGGAGATGCAGACGCGGTTTATTCCGGGGTATGACGGCAATGGCAGGCCGGCCCACGCGTGGGACCTGGATGCGCTAGCCGGGGCTGGCGGTATCCGGTCCACTGCGACCGACATGCTGACGTATCTACAGGCGCAGCTTCATCCCGACCAGTTGCCGGCGAGTGCGATTGCTGCTCCCCATGGCAACACATTGGCTGCTGCAATTCGGGAATCGCACGTGATCCATGCTGAAGTGGGCGGTGGAATGCATATCGCGCTGAACTGGTTCCGCATCGATGCAACCGGCAGCTACTGGCACAATGGCGGGACTGGAGGCTATAGCTCATATGCGCTGTTCAACCCCGAGAAGGATTATGGGGTGGTGGTTCTGTATAACGCCGGGCCGGGTCCAGATTCGTTTGCAGACAAGCTGGGTGCGCACATTGAGGAGCGGTTGACCGGCTTACCGGCGGAGACGCTGGCGAGAGAGTTTCCCGCGACTGTCGATGTGGATGCCAAGGCGTTGGATGGATACGTTGGGGACTACCAACTCGCGCCGAATTTCATTCTTACGGTGACGCGAGATGGGACTCGCATGATGACGCAGGCTACGGGGCAGGGGAAGGTCGAGATTTTTCCGGAGAGTCAGACAGAGTTCTTCACCAAGGCGATGGTCGCGTCGATCACGTTTGTGGTTGACGATCAGGGGCGCGCGACCGGCCTGGTACTGCACCAGAATGGCGCGGACCACGAGGCGAAACGGGTGAAGTAGGGGCAGACAAAGGCAAATACGGGGATTCTTCGCTACGCTCAGAATGACAAACAGCAGAAGGGGCGCGCCTGAAGAATCGGAATGCGGATGTTTACGGACTCTGGTAGGATGTACCATCTTAACCGAGGAAGAGGCATTTCTTTCCAATGAGTTATTCCAAGATTCGCAAGGCAGTTTTTCCTGCAGCAGGGTTGGGCACGCGTTTTTTGCCTGCGACCAAGGCGATCCCGAAAGAGATGTTGTGCCTGGTGGATAAGCCTCTGATTCAATATGGCGTGGAAGAGGCAGTGGCAGCGGGGTGCACCGAGATCATCATCGTGACCGGACGCGACAAGGCCGCGATGGAAGACCACTTCGATTACAGCCCTGAGTTGGAAGCCTCGCTGGAGGCGAAGGGCAAGCAGGCGCTGCTGGACGTAGTTCGGTCAGTGTCGAACCTGGCGCGGATTGTGTATACGCGGCAGCCGCATCCGCTGGGCCTGGGACATGCGGTGCTGATGGCCAAGGAGATTGTCGGCAACGAGCCGTTCTGCGTGCTGCTGCCGGACGATATTGTCGACGCCAAAGTCCCTTGCATGAAGCAGATGGTGGAGGCGTTTTACGAGACGCAGTCGAGCATTCTGGCGTCGGAAGTGGTGGAGGGGCCGGCGATAAGTGCGTATGGCTGCCTGGACTGCACGCCGGTGGCGACGAATCCGCGGTTGTTGGCGGTGAAGGGGATGGTGGAAAAGCCGAAGTTTGAAGACGCGCCTTCGCCGAATGCAATCATCGGGCGGTACATTTTGACGCCGCGGATCTTCGAGATGATTGAAAGAGTGAAGCCGGGAGCGGGCGGCGAGTTGCAGCTTACGGACGCGATCAAGGCGTTGCTGCAGTACGAGAAGGTGTACGGGTTCCACTACGAAGGCAAGCGCCACGATGCGGGCGACAAACTGGGGTTCCTGAAAGCGACGGTGGAGTTGGCGCTGAAGCGGGACGACCTGGGGCCGGGCTTCGGGGAGTGGCTGCGGGAATTCAAATACTAGTTGTCCGTTGCCCCTTGCCCGTTGCCAGGTGCCAGGGATGGAGTATGTTGCTGGGCTGTCGTCATTGCCCAGGCTGACACCGGTCCGAACTCAGAAGCATGATGACGCCCCGATATAATGGTTGAAAACCACCTTAGGAGAGAACTATGGCTGCGGCGATATACGACATTCCTGTAGAGAGCATCACCGGTGAGGTAACTTCGCTTGCGGCGTTTCGCGGCAAGGTGCTGCTGGTGGTCAACGTTGCGTCCAAGTGCGGATTGACGAAGCAATACGATGCGCTGGAGAAGCTGTACGCGCAGTTCAAGGACCAGGGGCTGGTGGTCACGGGATTTCCGGCGAACGACTTTGGCGCGCAGGAGCCGGGATCGAATGAAGAGATTGCTACGTTCTGTCAGGCCAGCTTCGGTGTGGATTTCCCGATGTTCTCGAAGATTGCGGTCACGGGGCCGGGGATTCATCCGCTGTATTCGGCGCTGGTTGCGGCAGAGCCCAAAGCGACGGGCGAGACTCGCGAGGGTTTTCGGGAGAAGCTGAACGGGTTCCTCGGCAAGAATGGATTTGGGACGACGAATCCCGAGCCGGGGATTCTGTGGAACTTCGAGAAGTTCCTGATTGGCCGCGACGGGAAGGTGGTTGCGCGCTTCTCGCCGGAGGTTACGCCGGACGATCCCGCGGTCGTGGCAGCGATTGAGGCGGCGCTGGCGGGGTAACGCGGCGTGAGCTAGCGGCTAAGGAAGAGGTCGCCGATGGGTGGAAAGGTGAGGAGCAGGCTGAGGGTGAGGAAGGCGAAGGCGAAGGCGCTGACCTTGGCGAAGGCGACGGTCTGGTTTCTCCAGCGTGCGGCGAGGGCTGCCCAGAGAATGAGCCAGAGGATGATGGCGACAGTGGTGACTCCGGAGAGTGGACCGGATGGCTTGTAGAAGTTGAGTGCGGCGGCGAGGGCTTTGGAGCCGTCGGCGGCTACTGCGAGAACGCCGAGTACGAAGCAGCCGAGTGAGCAGGAGAGGACGGCGGCGGCTATGGCGCCATTGGGCGGAGCTGGGGAATTTGCGGGTTCGGTCATTTTGCGCTCCCCAGAATTTGGTAGGTTAGGCCTCCCTGAACGGGGGCTTTCTTGTTAATCATGGCACCCCAACCTCCGGCGATGGCGGCGGCGAGGAAGGCGGCGGCGGCGAATCCAAGGACGGTGGTGCGGACCTGGCGATGGCCGTTCCACGCGGCGCGGTGTTTGAGCAGGACGAAGGCGACCATGGTTGCGGCCATGGGGGCGATCCAGGCAACGTGCTCCTTCCACTCCATGCCGATGGTGTGCCAGCCTGCGGTGGAGGAGTGAGCGGTGAGGAGTGCTTTGGGAAAGAGCGCGAGGTCCGCCCCGGGCGGGGCTACGGCTCGGTACCAGGGGTAGATTATGTAGGCCCCGGAGAGGACCGCGGCCCAGCCGAGGGTGACCATCGCGAGGAGATAAAAGGATTGCCAGCCCGGGGTGGGCGCTGGGGATTCGCGCTTGGCGTCGAGGAGCAGGACGATGGCGCCGAAGAGGGCCATCAGGAAGAATCCGCCGAAGAGCATTCCGTGAAGGGCGGTGACGAGTTCGCGGTAGGTGAGTTCCATGTCAGTCTCCGAAGAGCAAATATAGGGGTCCTTCACTGCCCAGGATGACGGTAACTTCTTGCTCTGCAGCAAATTCTCTAGCGGGTGCGAAGGTTAGTAAGTGCGGCCAGCATTTTGGAGGCGGTGGCGGGCTGATCTTTGCTGGGGCTGTCGCCCGTGTCCTTGGGACCCCAGGTCCAGTAGAGCGAGAGGTAGCTGTAGGTTTCGGGCTGTCCGTAGATGCTCTTACCGGCGGCGAAGAGGAGGTCGAAGCCGTCGTGGAACTCATAGATGCCGCCAAGGTCGAGCATGGTGGAGGCGCGGGTGGTGTCGGGAGTTTGTGGTCCATGGCCGAAGAGTTCGGCGCCAAGGGTGAGCTTCTTCGAGATTTGGCGCTGGACGAGCCATCCGGCGAAAGGAAAGTTGAGAAAGCCTTCCTGGGGGACGATGGTGTAGCCTCCACCGCCATAGCCGGTCCACTGGCGGTCTGGATCTCCCCAACTCTTCTGCAGCCAGAGAGGCATGCGGTACCAGGTTTTGCCGACGCCAAGGCCCTTGCCGGCGTTTCCGGTAGGGAACTCGAAGAAGGGGAAAATGCCGATTTCGGGGACGTGCCCGGTTTCTTTTAGGAAGCGGATTTTGGTGCCGAATTCGGTGTCGCCGAGGCCGCGCTGGTTGGGGCCGTCAGGGGCGAAGGCAGTGGTGAAGGGCAAGACGAGGTGGAGTTGGACGTTGGGGATGACGCCGTAGTTGACCTCGTAGGCGGGGGCTGAGAGGGTGGTGCCACCCGCGGTTGTGCCGTCGGAGAGTTCGAAGGCGTACATCTCGAAGTGGCGATAGTCGACGGGGTCGGGGTCGTCGGTCTGGAAGGGCGGGCCGGCGTGTGCGAGGGGTGCGCTGCATAAAGCAAGTGCCGCAAAGCAGAGCGTGATGGTCGTCGTTCGTGTGGCGTTAGATCGTTGGGACACTTGGATTTACTCCCGGTGGTCTGAGAATACCCGAGGCGGCGATGGTGGCCGCCTGTCTGCCTCGAGAATTCATCAGGATAGAACGTATCGATGGCGAGATTGGGTCAGCCAGTTGCCAGTTGCGGTGCAGGTCGTGATACTCTTCCGGGATTCCGAGCAACTCAATCAAATGGCTAGGAGCGCGCATGGATTTTGCGAGATCGTCGTCTATAAAGTTTGGGCACGCAGGCAGCGTGTTACTGATTGTTTTTGCTACGGCGGTGGCGCGGGGTCAGAGCATGTCGGACCCGATTAAGCCAGGACTGTGGGAGACGCAGGTGACCTCGTCGGTGCAAATGACGCTGCCGCCTGAGGTGGAGGCAAAGATTGCGGCGATGCCAGCCGCGCAACAGGCGCAGATGCGGTCGATGATGGGAGGGATGGGAGCCAAGCCGACGAGCGCCACCAACCGGTCGTGTGTGGCGCAGACGACGTCGGTGAGCGACCTGCTGAACCAGGCAGAACAGAAGGCGGGAATGAAGTGCTCGTTCACGAATCGCCAACAAACAGCAAGCGGCGTGTCATTTGATATGAGTTGCACCTCGGCTCAGGGTACAGCGTCGGGCCACATGCAGTTCACGATGGCCGATAGCGAGCATGGGTCGGGGACTACTCATATGACCGTGTCGGCGACCGCAAATGGAAGGGCAATGAGTATGACGATGGATGGCACGTCGACTTACAAGTACGTGGGCGCGGACTGCGGGGATGTGAAGCCGTACACCGGGGCGGCGCAATAGGGTGAGGCGTTGAATTAGCGGCGCGAAATGCCGGTTCGCCGGCTGCGGGGCGTGGCGGAACACGCTATCCTTGAGGTAAGGTGCCGAAGCAGGATGCCGCAGTCTGAGACCATTGCCGTTGCCATGTCCGGAGGGGTGGATTCTTCCGCCGTTGCGGCGTTGCTGCGCGCCGAGGGGCACGAGGTTGTGGGCCTGACGCTGCAGCTTTGGAACCAGCGGCGGCTGGCGGGGCAGGAGGGCATGCCCGAAGCGGTGCGGGGGCGGTGCTGCTCCATCGACGACGTGTATGACGCCCGGGCGGTAGCGGAGCACCTGGGGATTCCGTACTATCTGGTGAACCAGGAGGCTCGGTTCGAGGCAGAGGTGGTACGGCCGTTTGTGGACGAGTATTTGGCGGGGCGGACGCCGATTCCTTGCACGCTGTGCAACAACCATTTGAAGTTTGACGCGCTGATTACTACGGCCCGGCAGATTGGCGCGGATAAGGTGGCGACGGGGCATTACGCGCGGAACCGTTGGGATGAGGCGCGCGGGCGGTGGATTCTGTCGCGACCGGAGGATAAGACAAAGGACCAGACGTATTTTCTGTTTGGGCTGACTCAGGAGCAGTTGTCGCGGACGCTGTTTCCGCTGGGCGAGATGCAGAAGCCCGCGGTTCGGATGATGGCGGCGGAGGCTGGACTGGCGCTGGCGCAGAAGCCGGATTCGCAGGAGATTTGTTTTATTCCGGGCGGAAGCTACTCGGCGTTTTTGGCGGCTTATCTGGATGAGAAGGGTGAGGCGATGCCGGATTCGGCGGGCGAACTTGTGACCGCTGGCGGCGAGGTGGTGGGGCTGCATGAGGGGATTCACGGATTTACGGTTGGGCAGCGGAAGGGGTTGGGCGGGAGTCTGGCGGTTGCGCCGAATTCGGGGCCGAAGTATGTGCTGGCGATTCATCCTGATTCGCATCGCGTGACGGTGGGTGGAGATGAGGAGCTGATGTCGCGAGAGCTGAGGGCGAACCGGCTGAACTGGATTTCTGTGGCGGGGGTGGCCGAGGGGGAAGAGATGCGGGTGCGGGCGAAGATTCGGCACCGGCATGAGCCGGCCTGGGCTACGCTGCGGGCTTCGGGAGTGGATGGGGTGACTGCGGAGTTTGATGAGGCGCAGCGGGCGATTACGCCGGGGCAGAGTGCGGTGTTTTATGACGGGGACGAGGTGGTGGGTGGCGGTTGGATCGTCTGAACGATATGCGCAAGAGCACAAAGGTCGTGGTTGGCTTTGCGTCTGTTGGGTTCATTTTGCCGTGGATATTCGTGGCGTTCTACGCCATCGCAGATCATTTCGGTAAGTATCCGGGCACAGCGCCGCTTTTTTACCTTTGCCCCTCCTCAATCTTGTCTATTGGATTGGATAACGCGTCTCCGGTAGTCGCTATTATGGGTTGGCTCTTCATCAGTGCGAGCAATGCTCTTTTTTATGGGGGACCTGTACTTGCGACCGCGGTGATCTATCGTGTGATTCGGCCGGACCCTCAGTCGAGCGGGTTGGGGCTGCAATGATTGAGGACGGTGACGCGGTTCGCGAGCTAAGTACGGGCAACGACAACGGCCAATGCGGATTCTTCGCTGCGCTCAGAATGACAAGCCGACTACAAGTGCAACGACCGAGATTCTGAACTTCGTTCAGAATGACGAGCCAAGGCAAAGCAGAAGCAGATTCCCTTCGGGAATGACAAACAAAGGGTCACTGACCACTGGCTGGTGCGCTGGTAGAATCGTGGTTTGAGTGAGATGGTGAATTTGTTGCCAATGTGCGGCCGATGAAGTGCCCTTATTGCGGGTTTGCGCAGGACCGCGTGGTGGATTCGCGCGAGAGCAAAGAGGCGGATGCGATCCGGCGGCGCCGCGAGTGCGAGGGCTGCAACAAGCGCTTTACGACGTATGAACGCATCGACGAGATTCCGTACATGGTGGTGAAGAAGGATGGGCGGCGGGAGAAGTTTGACCGCCAGAAGATCCTGGGCGGGCTGCTGCACGCGTGCCAGAAGCGGCCGATTTCCGGCGTGGCGCTCGAGCGGATTGTGGATGAGACCGAGGCGTTCGTGGTGGACTCCGCTGAGCGGGAAAGAACCACGAGCGAGATTGGCGAACTGATTATGTCTCGGCTGAAGGATATCGATACGGTGGCCTATATACGGTTCGCCAGCGTGTATCGGGACTTCAAGGACGTGAGGGAGTTCAAGGTGGAGTTGGAAGAGTTGCTGAGTGGGAAAGACACGCGGAAGCGAAGATAAAGGAAGTTGCAGGTTGCAGGTTGTCAGTTGAGAACGATGTCCAGGGTTTGAGAATGGTGAGTGCGATGTCTGATTTGAAGCATGCGATTACGTTGATTCCCGGCGATGGGATTGGGCCGGAGATTACGGCGGCGGTAGTGCGGGTTCTTGAGACTGCGGGCGCGGCGACGGGCGTGGGATTCGAGTGGCACAAGTTTGCGGCGGGGGCGGAGGCGTTCGAGCGGTTCGGCGAGTACATTCCGCAGGCGCTTTATCGTTCGATTGAAGAGAACAAGGTGGCACTGAAGGGGCCGGTGACGACTCCAGTGGGCGGCGGGTTTTCATCGATCAACGTGGCGCTGCGGCAGAAGTTTGAACTGTTTGCGAACTTCCGGCCGGTAAAGAATCTGCCGGGGTTGAAGACGCGCTATCCGAACATCGACTTGATTATTGTGCGGGAGAATACAGAGGATCTTTATGCGGGGTTGGAGCATGAGATTATTCCGGGCGTGGTGCAGTCGCTGAAGATTATTACGGAGAAGGCGTCGACGCGGATCGCGGAGTTTGCATTTGCGTACGCGCGCAAACATGGGCGGAAGAAGATCCACGCGATCCATAAAGCGAACATCATGAAGCTGTCGGATGGGCTGTTTCTGCGCTGCTGCCGGGGCGTCGCGATGACGTATCCGGAGGTGACTTATGCGGAGCACATCGTCGATAACACCTGCATGCAGCTGGTGATGAATCCTTATCAGTACGACATTCTGCTGACGGAGAACCTGTACGGCGATATTCTGAGCGATCTGTGCAGCGCGTTTGTTGGCGGGTTGGGACTGGTCCCGGGCGCGAACCTGGGGACGGAGTGCGCGATCTTCGAGGCGGTACATGGGTCGGCTCCGGACATTGCGGGTAAGGACCTGGCAAATCCCACGGCGCTGCTGCAAAGCGCGGTACTGATGCTGCATCATATTCGCGAGACAGAGACAGCGGAGCGGGTGCAAACGGCGCTGGAGAAGGTGTACTCGGAGGGCAAGGTTCTAACCCGGGATGTGGGCGGGACCAGCGGAACGGCTGCGTTTGGGGATGCGGTGATCGCGGCGATGGAATCGGAGTAAGAATTGTCCTGTCGGACGGGCCCCTGCGGCGTTCACACGCCCCGTTAATGCTTCGCGTGGTACTCCCGTTGGTCGTAGAGTGGATTTGGGCCGTGGAGTTCGCTGGTCACTTTTGAAATGGGCGGTGAGGCGATATGAGCTTGCAGGTGTTGATGGTGATCCATACGTTGCCGCTGTGGTTTCTGGTGTTCTCGCTGTTCCTACCGCGGGTGGCGCTGTTTGTGCTATGGCTGGATGGGCCGCTGGCTGCGTTTCGTCTGCATGGATTACTGCCTCTGGTGGTTGCGGTCCTGCTGCCGCGCATCCTGGTGCTCTACCTGATCTATATGGACCAGGGAATCAGCCTGTGGTTCGTTATTCACCTGTTGGCGGCGGTGTTGGCGTGGGGTGGATCGGGCGGATACTATTCGCGGCGGCGACGCAGGAACGATTATTAGCGGCAGCTGGATAACGGACGCGGTGGGCGGAACGTCTCTCGGAGGGTAATCATCTCATTCCACGAGGACAATTCCATGATGCGTCACGGTTCGGTTGTTCGCGACCTGGCTTTGCTGTGCCTGGCCGTTGCGGTTGGCTGGTGGTGGCGGGGCGCGGGGACGGCCGTGCTGGCCGAGAAGTCGGGATCGTCTTCTTCGGCGGACGCGAACCTGGCGTTTCAATTTGTGGGGAGCGGGCCGCAGCAGTCGCTGGCGGTGTTCAGCCCGGAGAACCATACGCTGTATGTGTATCCTCGGGTGGGCGAGGGGAACTCGCACATCAGTTGCGAGTACAGCTTCACCATCAGCAAGCCGGGTGCGGCGATGGATCGGCAGAACTGCCCCGTAGGGGACCAGGTTCGGTAGCGGCAAAGACGGGTCAGTACGTCCTGTTTAGCGGCGGAATACGAGCGTTCTGCGGTATTCTTTAGAGATATGGAACGGCGAAAAGTTGGCATTCTCGGCGCTACCGGCATGGTGGGGCAGCGCTTCATCCAGTTGTTGAGTCACCATCCGTGGTTTGAGGTGGCGTGGCTTGCCGCGAGTGATCGCAGCGCGGGCAAGACGTATGGCGAAGCCTGCAAGTGGAGGCTGGACACGCCGCTGCCGGCGCATATTGCGGCGATGACGGTGATGCCGAATGTCCCCGAGGGGACGCCTGAAGGCGAACTGCCGAAGATCATCTTTGCTGCGCTGGACGCGGATATTGCACGCGAACTGGAGCCGAAGTTTGCTGGGGCGGGGTGCGCGGTGGTATCGAACTCGAGCGCGTTCCGGATGTCCGAGGATGTCCCCCTGGTCGTCCCCGAAGTAAACGCGGACCACTTGGCGCTGATCGAGCGGCAGAGCTGGCGGCGCGAGTCCGTGGCCAGCGGGCTGCCGGGTGGGTACATCGTCACCAATCCGAACTGCTGCGCGATTGGGCTGGTGCTGGCGTTGAAGCCGCTGGAGGAGCGCTTCGGAATTGAGAGCCTGTTCGTGTCGACTATGCAGGCGGTAAGCGGCGCGGGGTATCCGGGCGTGGCTTCGCTGGATATTCTAGGCAACGTGGTCCCGTACATCAAGAATGAGGAAGAGAAGTTGCAGGAAGAAGTAGGCAAGCTGCTTGGCAAGATTGGGCGCGGCGGCATCGAGATGCTGGATGCAAAGCTGAGCGCACACTGCAACCGAGTGGCCGTGGAAGATGGGCACATGGAGTGCGTGTCGATCAAGTTCAAACGGAAGGCGACGCGCGAGGATGTGCTGGCAGCGTGGGCTGAGTTTGCGCCGCTGGCTGGGCAGAAACTGCCAACCGCTCCGGAACAGCCGGTGGAGTTTGACGCAAGTGTTGATCGTCCGCAGCCGCGGCTGGACCGGATGCGCGGGCATGGGATGGCTGCCACGGTGGGACGTCTGCGCGAATGCAATCTGCTGGATTGGAAGTTCGTGGTGCTGTCGCATAATACGATTCGCGGTGCTGCCGGAGCGGCAGTGCTGAACGCCGAGGTGCTGGCGCGGCTGGGCAAGCTGGACTTCAAGAAGGCGGCGGTCGTGCGGGACGCGGTGCTGGTATGAGTGCGGTGCGCAGGGCGGAGGAGCGGGTGGGCGAGGCCAGGACCGGTTTGGTGGTAATGAAGTTTGGCGGCACCTCGGTGGAGGATGCCAAAGCGATGCTGCGCACGACGGGGATTGTGCGCGGGCGTCTGGAGAAGGGGCTTTCGCCAGTAGTGGTAGTGTCTGCGATGGCCAAGGTGACTGACCTGCTGCTGGCCGCGGCTACGGCTGCGGGGCGTGGTGACAAGACGGGCGCACTGGCGATTTCGGCGCGGCTGCGGAACCGGCACATCGATACATCGGCGGCACTGCTGTGTGGGGAGCATTACGTCGCAATTGAAAAAGCGATTCGGGCGCGGTTCGATTCACTGGACGATCTGCTGCGGGGGATTGCGGCGGTGGGCGAGCTGACTCCGCGAACCAGCGACAAGGTGGTGAGCTACGGGGAGCGGATGTCGTCGCAGATGATGGCGGCGGCCTTTGCGCAGCATGGATTGAATGGCGCGCACGTGGACGCGCGGTCGTGCATCATCACGGACGACCACTTTGGCAAGGGGGCGCCGCAGGAAGCTGCGATTGAGGCAAAGCTGACGGAGATTGTACTGCCGCTGGTTGAGACGGGGCAGATCCCGGTGATGGGCGGGTTTATAGGCTCAACCGCCGAAGGGATTACGACGACGCTGGGGCGCGGTGGCAGCGACTTTACGGCTGCGCTGGTGGGCGGCGGACTGCACGCAGGTGCGATTGAGATTTGGACCGACGTGGACGGAATTATGACGACCGACCCGCGCATCTGCCCGGACGCGCTGCGGGTGAAGACGATCAGCTTTGAAGAGGCGGCGGAGCTGGCGTACTTCGGAGCGAAGGTGCTACATCCGGCCACCATTTTGCCGGCGGTGCAGAAGAGCATTCCGGTGTGGGTGCTGAACTCGCGCAATGCGGGGAACGAGGGCACCAAGATTACCGCGATGGCGCCGCCGTGCGCGAGCCCGTTCAAGAGCATCGCGGCGAAAAAGCGGCTGACGATCATTGACATTGTGGCGAGCCGGATGCTGATGACGCATGGGTATCTGAAATCGGTTTTCGACGTCTTCGACCGATATCATTGTGCGATCGACATGGTGTCGACCAGCGAGGTGAGCATCTCTCTGTCGGTGGATTCGAACGAGCGACTGCCTGAGATATGTGCGGAGCTGGAGAAGATTGCGGACGTTAAACTGGAGGGGCACAAAGCGCTGATCTGCATGGTGGGCGAGGACATTCGCGGGCGCAGCGGGATCTCCGGGCGCGTATTTTCGGCGATCCGGCACGTCAATATGCGGATGATTTCGCAGGGTGCGAGCGAGATCAACATGAGCTTCATGATCGAGGAATCGGACGTGGAAGAGACGATCCGGTCGCTGCATGCGGAGTTCTTTGCGGATCCGGACCCGACGGTGTTCGACGTCGAGGCCAGGGTGGTTTCGGCTAAGGCATAGGCGGGGTATCGCTGGGGACTGCTTCGTTACTAAGGAAGTCGGGCATGTTTTTGAGCATGACATCGACATCTGCGCTGTTGATCGGGCCGGAAGTGACGACGTAGCGATAGTCGGGGAGCGCGGCTGCGGAGGCGAGAGCGCCGCTGAGGCCAGGGATGCGAGCGAGTCTGCGTTTGCGGCGGCCGTCGGCGTCAAAGTTGAACGAATCGGTGCGTGGCCGGCCCTCGATGTGGTAAGTGGAAACCCGGAGTTCGTCGCTGAGAGATTGCGCCCAGTCGCCCGTTGCTGCCAGGTAGGATTGGACCGCGAAGAGGCGAGTGTGCAAACAATTGGCGGCGGGCAACGATTGGAGACCGCCGAAAATGGGCCTCCAGACTGGCGAGACAATGAGCGTGCGGGGAAGATTGGCCTGGGCAAGCGAGAAGGTGAGCCCGGTGTCGTAGGTGACGACGACGGCGCAACCGGGGCCGGAGGCTTGGCGGACGAAGGCGACGACCTGCTCGGGGCGGTCGTTCATGCTGGCCTTGGCGAGTCCTTGGCGGCCGAAGACGTGCGCAATGCCGACGGTACTCCAGACGGCTATGAAGAAGAGGATGGCGTTCTGTGCGCGCGGGCGCAGGGTCGATACGATGAGCGCCTCGGCAGGGGCGAGCACAGGGATGAGCAGGAGGCCGTTGCGGGGTTTGCCGCCCAGGCCGGTGACCGCGACGAGTACGAAGAAGAGCAGGCCGAAGGTCAAGATCGAGACGAGGCCGTTGTCGGTTGCGTTATCTGAAGGCGGTTGTCGGTGCAGACGTAGCAGCTCGATCAGGCCCGCGACGTATAGGCACGCGAAGAGCAGGCCGGCGAGGATGGCCAGCGGATGCCAGGGCAGGTAGGCCTCTGACGTGGCGAGTGATTGCAGCAGGCGGAGAGTGGAGCCGGCGACGCCGTTGCGCTGGTCGCTGCTGTTCGCGAGGTGGACGGCGACCATGGTATGAAGTTGAGGCACGATGAGCGCGATGAAGACTCCGAGGGCTAGCAGAGCGGGAAGCAGCAGGCGCTTCCAGGGGTGGGCGCGGTAGCGCAGCAGCATGACGGCGCCGAGCGCCACGATAAAGAGCAGGGTGATGTAGTTCAGGTAGAAGAGGCACGCCAGCAGGAGCGCCAGCGTGAGGGCGCGCGCGACGCCGAGGGCGGGACGGGGCATGCGTGGCTGTAGAGCGACGATGAGGGTGATGAGAGCGAGTCCGGTCCACCAGCTATACCAGCGGAAGGTGGTGCTCCACAGTAGGAGTTGTGGGTGCAGTGTGGCGAGCAATAGCAAACAAAGCTGGGAGCGCGTGTGGGCGAAGAGTGGCGTGATCTGGTAAAGGAAGATCGCCAGACCGGCGTATAGGAATAGGCAGGGAAACAGGTCCATCCAGCGAAAGGAAGGCAGGATGCGGTAGGCAAGATGTGTCAGCAGATACATGCCGGGCGGGTGGATACCGACGTCGGCTGTGGTTCGGAGGATGGCGGTGATGGGGCTGGCGATGAGGTCGAACGAGGATATCTCGTCGTCGTACAAATTGCGCACGGCGAGCACTGCGACGGAGAACACGGCGGAGGCCACTAGGAAGACGGTCGTGAGTAGGCGGGGGTTCGGCTTACGCGGCATGGACTGAAGTGTGGTGCGGGTGCACAACTACTGTACCCCGGGGAGAGAGAAGGCCACTATCGCAACCGTGGGAAGGGTTCGGATGGCCGCAAATTCGGGGAATGCTCTAGACTTTGATTATGCGGATATTGGTGCTTGGGCAGGGCAAGACCGGCAAGCTGGTCTCGGAAGTAGCGGCGCAACGCGGCCACGGAGTGCATGTGCTGGACGTGCATGAGAACACTGCTGCGGGGGCGTTGACGCCTCCATTTGTCGCGGGATTTGATGTGGTGATCGACTTTACGACACCCGAGGCAGTCGTGCAGAACATGCGCGCGTGCCTAGCGACGGGCGCGAAGATGGTGATAGGAACGACGGGCTGGTACGACAAACTGGCAGACATGCGCGCGCTGGCGGAGCGCAAACATGGGGGGCTGCTGTATGGGACGAATTATTCCGTCGGTGTGCAGGTGATGCTGAAGTTGGCGGAGCAGATGGGGGCGTCGCTGGCTGCCGCTGGATATAAGTTTTCGATTGTAGAAACGCACCACGTGAGCAAGCTGGATAAGCCTTCGGGGACGGCGATCTCAATTGCAGAGATGGTGGAACGGGGTGCGGGGAAAAAGTTGGATGTGCCGATCAAGTCGGTGCGTGAGGGCGATGCGAAGGGCACGCATGCGTTGGAAGCGACAAGTGAGGCGGACCGGCTGGTGCTGACGCATGAGGCGTTTTCGCGACGCGGTTTTGCGGAAGGCGCGGTGCGTGCGGCGGAATGGCTTGCGGGACGGACTGGGTGCTACGACTTCCGCGATGTGTGGGAGAAGTTATAGGGCAGGCAAGTTGCGCGGGTTGGGTGGTGCGCTTAATCTGTAGGTATGAGTGCTTCCGTTGTCGTTTCCGCGCCTTCGTTTGCTTCGCTTTCCTTTGATGAAAAGCTGGACCGGCTGGCCGAGGTGGCCGTGCGCGTGGGGTTGGGACTCCGCGCAGGGCAGGAGTTGGTGCTGACGGCGCCGATCGAAGCGCTGCCGCTGGTGCGGCGGATTACCGATCATGCCTACCGTGCAGGGGCGCTCCTCGTGACGACGCTGTATGCGGACGATCCCTGCGTGCTGTCGCGGTATGAGCATGCGCCGGACGCGAGCTTCGACTATGCGCCCGTGTGGTTGCAGGATGGGATTGCGACGGCTTTCAAGAATGGGGCGGCGCGTATGGCGATTGCGGGGACGAACCCGGCGCTGCTCGGAGGACAGGACCCGGCGAAGGTGGCGCGGGCAAATGTAGCTGCCTCGAAGGCGGCCAAGCCGGCGATGGAACTGATTACGCGGCACGAGATCAATTGGACGATTGTGGCCGCGGCGACGCCGGAGTGGGCGAAGCTGGTATTTCCGGACGAGCCGGTGGATGCAGCGATGGCGAACTTGTGGGAGGCGATCTTCCATGCGTCGCGGATTACTGGTGACGATCCGGTGGCGGACTGGCTGGCGCATGGCGCGCGCCTGAAGCAGCGCGTGGATCTGCTGAACGCGAAGCGCTATGCGGCGCTGCACTTCAAGTCGGCAGATGGCTCGACGGACCTGAAAGTTGGATTGGCGGACCAGCATCTGTGGGCAGGCGGCGGGACGACCGCGGGAAACGGGGTGTACTGCCAGCCGAACATTCCCACCGAGGAGTGCTTTACTACGCCGCATAAAGATCGCGTGGATGGCGTGGTGAAGGCGTCGAAACCGCTTTCGCACCAGGGCACGCTGATCGAGAACATCCGCTGCCGGTTCGCTGGCGGGAAGATTGTCGAGGCCACGGCGACGGCGGGTGAGGATGTGCTGAACCGGCTAATCTCGACCGACGATGGCGCGCGGAGGCTGGGCGAGGTGGCGCTGGTACCGGCATCGTCGCCGATTGCGGCGTCGGGGATTCTCTACTGGAGCACGCTGTTCGACGAGAATGCTGCGAGCCACATTGCGTTGGGGCAGGCCTATTCGACGTGCCTGATTGGGGGGGAGAAGATGGACGATGACGCGCTGGCGACGCTGGGGGCGAACTCGAGCTTGATTCACGTGGACTGGATGATCGGTTCGGCGCAGATGGATGTGGATGGGATCGCCGCGAATGGCGAGGCGGAGCCTCTGATGCGCCAGGGTGAGTGGGCCTAGCGGGAGAGAACTGCTGCCCGGCGGATGGGTGCCAGGACGCTCGAACATCGGGGAAAATTCGGGACCCCGGCACCGCGTGCGATGTGGTTTTATTTCAGTTACATAATCGGACCGGCGGCTGCCGCTGATGCGAACGCGGCGATTTTCCGCACAGGATTCCGTACAAGTCGATGAATGTGTTGTAAATTGATACTTATTCGATAACATATTCGAATTCCGCACGTGCACCTTCCATAACCCAGATTCCAGCAAGTGCAAGCGCCACGACGCGCTGCCAGAATTCCGCCCCAGTCGGCTCATCCCTCTGTCGCACCGGTGTCTCGATTTCACTCCACCGATACTTGAGGAGTTTCCGCATGAGCAACGAATCTAAGTCGGGTCTCTCGCGCAGGTCCTTTCTTTGTAGTCTCGGGGCGGCTTCGGTCGCAGCCGCTTCGCTTCCGGCGTTGGCTGCGGTTCAAGGAGCGAATGCGCCCCGGCAGGGACGCGGCATTGCGAACGCCGATATGTCCAGCCTGGGCGGGCCGATGTCTGACGACCTGATTGCCATCAGCATGAACGAGAATCCGCTGGGGCCTGCGCAGTCGGCGCTGGATGCAATCTGCAAAACGGCATCGGTGGGCAATCGTTACCACGGAGAAATTATTTCGTCGGCCGTGAGTACGGCTATCGATTTGTTTGGAATGAAGCGGGGGTACGTGGGCTTGTTTCCGGGATCGACCGGTGCCCTGAATCTTGCGCTGATGTCGAACATTGGTCCAGACAGGCCTCTGGTGTATGCCGATCCGGGCTATGAGCAGGGCTCCAGCGTGGCGGAAATGTTGGGCGCTCGGACTTTCCCAGTTAAGCTAACGTCGACCTACGCTCATGACGTGCGTGCCATGGTGGCGGCGACTCCGAAGGCCGGGGCGTACTACATTGTGAACCCGAATAACCCGACGGGAACGATGACTCCCAAGGAGGACATCGTCTGGCTGCTAAAAAACAAGCCTGCCGGTTCGGTAGTGATTGTGGACGAGGCGTATCACGACTTTTCGAACGCTGAATCGTGCATCGATCTGGTTGCGGCGGACCAGGATATTATCGTGACGCGGACCTTCTCAAAGATCTACGGCATGGCCGGACTGCGCGTGGGGCTGGTGTTTGCGCGACCTGAGTACTTCCAAAAGTTCCGGGCCATCGCTCCGTACGCGCCAAGCCTGGCGAGCGTTTCAGTCGCCAGCGCCGCGGCAGTCCAAGCGGTGCTGCTCGACAATGACCTGGTTCCGCTGCGGCGAAAGATCAATGCGGACAACCGCTCGGAGACATTGGAGTTCTTGGCCAAGCATGGCTATACGGTCGTTCCCGGCTCGCAGGCGAACTTCTTCATGGTGGACACGAAGCGGCCCGGCGGAGAGTTCCAGAGCGCGATGCTGGGCGAGAATATACTGATCGGCCGCACATGGGATGCCATGCCGACCTATGTGCGAGTAAGCGTGGGAACCCGGGGCGAGATGGCGAGGTTCCAGGCCGCTTTCGTGAAATGCATGGATCAGCCCGCGACGGCGGTGAACGGGGCTGCACGACTGTATTCGCCGGCACTGAACCCCAGCGAGCTGCACCGCAGCGGACTGGCGTTCGCGTAGGCAGCAGGGCGCAACGAGTCGGCTCCGTGCTACGGTATCGGAGTGAGCAAACACGGCCTGAGCCCGGGGCGTCTGGAGGCGTTCTCCGACGGCGTCATCGCGGTCATCATTACCATCATCGTGCTGGAGTTGAAGGTGCCGGCTTCAGACGGTGTGGCTGGCTTGCGCGCGGTTGCGCCCACCGTGTTTCTCTACCTGCTCACCTTCGTGCAGGTTGGAATTTACTGGGTGAACCATCACTACCTTGTCGACGAGGTTGTTACGGTGAGCCATGGCATTCTGTGGGCTAACTTAGTTTTCCTCTTTTGCCTCTCGCTGTTTCCATTTGCGACGGACTGGATCGGCGTCAAGGGGCTGTCGTCGTTCTCGACCGCGCTGTATGCCGGCGTGAGCATTTTGCCTGGGCTTGGGTATATGGCACTGTGGATGCAGATTCGGGCGCAGAGTGCGGCACCTGCACATGCGAGTTGGGGTAAGCAGATCGCGTCGGTCTCGCTTTATCTGCTGGCGATTGCTGTGGCGTATTACCGACCGGCGGCGTCTCTGGCGCTGATCGGCATTGTCTCGGTAATCTGGCTGCTACCACCGAAGGCCGAAGCTTCAAGTGAGGTTTCCACGACTCCACAGGTGGATAAAAGGTAAACTCACAGTCGCGATGGAACTTTCTGGTTGTGGCACGGCACTGGTAACACCCTTCCTTGAGGATGGCGGGCTCGATGAGCCGGCGCTGATCCGGTTGGTGAATTGGCAGATCGAATCGGGCATCAACTTCCTGATCCCCTGCGGAACCACTGGCGAGGCCTCGACGCTGAGTGAGGCAGAGTGGCTGCGTGTTGTGGAGGTTACGGTAAACACTGCGGCCGGGCGTGTGCCGGTGCTCGCGGGATGCACGCACAATGCGACCAGCGAGGCCGTGTCGCGCGCGAACAAGGTGGCGAAGGTGCGCGGAGTGACCGGCATCCTGACCGCGAATCCGTACTACAACCGGCCCGGGCAGGAGGGCCAGTATCAGCACTTCCGCGCGATTGCGGAGGCGGTGGATCTGCCGGTGCTGCTCTACAACATTCCGTCGCGGACGGGTGTGAACCTGGAGCCGGCGACGGTGTTGCGGCTGGCAGAGATTGAGAACATAGTGGGCATCAAGGAGTCGAGCGGCAACATTGCGCAGATCACGGAGTTGATCACGCAGGCGCCGCGCGGCTTCAAGGTATTTTCGGGCGACGATGGAATGACGCTGCCAGTGATCGCACTCGCCGGCGCTGGTCTGGTCTCGGTGGCGTCGAATGCGATTCCCGCGCAGATGGCGCAGATGGTGGGAGCCGCGTTGGCGGGCGATTGGGTCGCCGCGCGCGCGATCAACGGCAAGTATCTGGCGCTGATGAAGGCGCACTTTTCGGAGCCGAGCCCCGCGCCGGTGAAGGCGGTGCTGGCGCTAATGGGCCGGATCGATGAAAAGTTACGTCTGCCTATGGTGCCGGTAACGGCGGCAACGCGGCAAAAACTGGGTCGGCTGGTGAGTGAACTTGGCTTGAGTTAGTGCGGCTACAATCGAATCAGACCATGACAATAGAGACTCTGGAAGCAAGGATCGAGCGGCACTTCGCCGCGGGCGGCACTGCGATAGGCGATACCGCGGCCATGGATGCGTTTCTGGAATTGCGCACGGCGCTGGAGGCAGGCACACTGCGCTCAGCGGAACCAGATGCCGCTGCGGCGACGGGATGGCGCGTGAACGCGTGGGTGAAACGCGGGATACTGCTGGGGTTTCGCATCGGCACATTGGAAGACATGTCCGTGGAAGGCTACGAAAAGCGGGGACATCCATGGAGCGCGCCGCGGCGCGTCAGCTTCGTAGACAAAGGAACCTATCCGGCGCGCGCGTTTTCGCCGGAGGACGGCGTGCGCCTTGTGCCGGGTGGAAGTTCGGTGCGGTCGGGCGCGTTCGTGGCGCGGGGCGTGATCTGCGTGCCACCTATGTGGATCAACGTAGGAGCGTATGTCGACGAGAATACCCTCATCGATTCACATGCTCTGGTCGGTTCCTGTGCGCAGATTGGCAAACGGGTGCATCTGTCAGCGGGGGCGCAGATTGGCGGCGTGTTGGAACCCGTGAACGCGTCGCCGGTGATCATCGAGGACGACGTGCTGGTGGGCGGCAACACCGGCGTTTATGAAGGCACGATTGTGCGCAAGAGCGCGGTGCTGGCGGCGGGTACGATTTTGACGCGGGGCACTCCGGTGTATGACGTGGTGAAGGGCACCATTCTGAAGGCGACGGCGGAGATACCGCTCATTATTCCCGAAGGAGCGGTAGTGGTGCCTGGCTCGCGCGCGGTGACGGGCGGATATGGCAAGCAGATGGGACTGAACGTCTACACGCCGGTGATTGTGAAGTATCGCGACGAGAAGACGGACCTCTCGACGACGCTCGAAGAGGTGCTGCGGTAGACGTACGAAGCAGCAAGATGCGGACATCAAGTTAGCGAGGTCAAATGGACATCACGTTTAGGGTTGGCGATGCGACCGCAGCCTTTTATCGGAACTGGTTTACGGGAAGAACATTCATGACCGTCGCTGATCAGACTTTCAAATTGCAGAGTCCATGGAATCCGGCCACTCACCTGTCGTTAAGGCTCACCCGGGTCTGGGAGGTAGACGTTCCGAATCACAAGATTGTCATCGAAAAAGTGCGGCCGTTACTCTTCGCAGGATTTCGGCCCAACGCTTACAAGATCCTCGTGGATGGCCAGTTAGTGGCCGAAGGGAGCGGATACTAGTGTTTGCGGCTGGGTCATGCGGTCGACGACGCTCGAAGAGGTGCTGCGGTAAGTGACCGATTCCGGATTACCCGCGTTGAGGTACGGGTGCATCTTGTGCGTGCTATTCGCGTTAGAGTTGCCGCGCGCGCTGGGGCAGGATGGGTGGTTCAAGAGATATCAGGCGCGCCTGGCTACGACCCTGGTCGAGCAGCCGCACTGGGCCACGCCGCTGGTGACGGTAAACCCGCGGGTGGAGGAAGACATCCGTACAGATTTTGTGCGGCAGTCGCTCTCGGGCGGACAGCAGAGCTGGAACTACGGCAACACGAAGGGTCTGCAGATTGTGCCTTTCAAGCGA
>Ga0302278_10000936_pt1 | contig 36772 bp, 28 predicted proteins | sample III_Bog_N3_2_FD_194543 | JGI IMG/M metagenome (GOLD analysis project Ga0302278, IMG submission 194543) | Peat permafrost microbial communities from Stordalen Mire near Abisko, Sweden - III_Bog_N3_2 | ecosystem: Environmental > Terrestrial > Soil > Wetlands > Peat | place: Sweden: Abisko... | reverse complement strand
GCCGAGCGAGTGGTTTTCCGGTTTCGAGCGCGGCCAAAGGCTGTCGGGCGGATTTTTTTATGGCAAAAATCACCCGGAAAAGCGCTTTGATTCACCGTTGTCAATGTTGCAACAAAAATTGCCCCCCTGCCGCCTCCGCCAGTCGCGGCGCGACGCCTGACTCCCCCCATTTCATCGCCGAATGCAATGTTCATGGCCGGATTCAAGTCTCACTCCGCCCTCTCAAGATTGGGAGGGAGGACAACCCATTATGGTAACGCCCCTTGTTGTATCGGCCCGGCAAGGCGCGGAGCGTCCTGTATTGCGGTGGTCCTCCCTGCACCTTGCACGCATCTATGGTTTTCAAATGCGGCGGCCGCCCCAAAACCATCCGACCACTGGCCGCTTCGTATTTCTGTGAGCCGGTCGAGGATTCTCCCTCTCCTTGGGGGGAGAGGGCCGGGGTGAGGGCGGACTTGTCGCGCCGAAGCGCAGCGTAGGCGGACGTAGGCTCTGCCCGCCGGGACTGAATTTAATTCAATCCATGAAATGAAGGTCAATTTGCCACCCGCGGAGCATCAATGCGATCTCCGCCTTCCTTCAAGATGACCTTTACGACCTGATTGGCCGCATTCCTTACGAAGGTCGCCTCCGCATTTCCGCCGGGGACGAAAAAGCTGCGATCTGATTTGGGGAACAACTCGAAGCGCGGGCGTCCCGTGATCTGCGCAAACACGTGATTTGTTTCGGTGGTTACCGTCAGGATTGCGCCGCCGCCCAGGTCGTATCCGCCCACCGCGCGGGCCGCGTCAGCGGGCAGGATCTCGACGACCTTTGGCTTTCCGTCATTGGGAAGTTCTGAACCCAGAACCCGGCGCGCAATTTCCCGGGCCAGGACCCACTGCTGAATATTCGGAGGCTGGGGGGCGCAATTAAGCAAAACCACCACCGTCAGGTTATAATCCGGGAGCCGGAGCAAATAAGAACCGAAGCCCCAAAGTTCGCCCCCGTGACTGATTTCACGCGCCCCATTCAACCAGTCGCGGGTCCACCCGCAGGCGTATCCCACATCTTCAGGATGCGTTGGATCGTCCAGCTTCACACCCCCGATGGCAAAGGCGGTCTTCAATCCGGCCTCCGACAAAACGCGATGGTTGAAAACCGCCTCGTTCCAAAGAAATAAATCATGCGCTGTTGAATACAGCTCGCCCGCAGTGGACACCTCGGACATGTCCCAATTCACCGCTCGAACCATCGTGCCGTTGGTGTACGAATATCCCAAGGCCTCCCCCTGCGGCGGCGCTCCCGCGCGATAAACCCCGGTATGTTTCATCCCCAGCGGGCGGAAAAATGTGGTTCGCAAATAGTCGCCGTACGACTCACCGGAAACTTTTTCGATAATGCAACCCAGCAACACGTAGCCGGAGTTGCAATACGAATACTTCTCACCCGGATTAAAATCGTAAGGATCGTCCTTAAATGAAGCGGTCAGCGCCGCCATCGAAATCGGCTCGGTCACATGCTCGTAAAACCCCGGCTTGGCCGTGAAATTGTGAATTCCCGAGGTGTGCGTCAGCAGTTGCCGCAACGTGACTTTATCGCCGCGCGGCCAATCGGGAATAAATTTCGAAAGCGGGTCATCAATGCTGAGTTTGCCGGCTTCGGCCAGTTTGAAAATGGCGGCTGAGGTAAATTGCTTCGTGAGCGATCCAATGCGAAATCGCGTTTCATCGGTGAATGGCGTGCGCGCTTCCACCCGCGCGAAGCCGTATCCCTTTTCGAAAATAATCCGGCCATTCCTCGCCACCAACACTTCGCCGCCGGGCCAGTTGCTGTGTGCGACCAGGCTGAAGAGCGGGTCAATTCTCGCCGCCAAATCCGTGGTTGGTTCCGCGGTCGCGGCGAACCGGGCCAGAAGAAAAAAGAGCGTTGCGCACAAAAAAAACTTTAATTTCATTGTCGTAGTGATGCGGGTTGCCGGCTCACACTTCGTTATCAATATTAGGGTGGGTTAACCCTATTGACACGTCCTAATCAACCATCGGTCCAAAACCACCCCCCTACTCCAACCCAAACCCATACGGAAACAACGGCACTTCCGCCGCGTCCCCCGTGACCACATGGGCGTTGCTGCGCGGCCAGGCGCGCGGGAGCCGGCCCGTGAATTTGAAATCCCCAAACAGCACATCCGTCACCCCCAACCCCTCGGTCCCGGGCAGCCACGCGGCGATGAAGGCGTCGCTGTCAGCCAGGGCCGAGTTTAAAATCAGCGGGCGCCCGGAAAACAACAGCGTCACCACCGGCGCGCCCGTCGCTTTGGCCGCCGCCACCAACGCCAGATCCCCCGCCGGCAGGTTCAGATCGGCGCGGTCCCCCTTTTGTTCCGCATACGGCTCCTCACCAATGACCACGATGACGGCGTCGGCCCCCTTCAGATCGCCCGGGCCGGTCGCAAAGGTGATTTGCGTCCCCGGGGAAACCGTCTGGCGCAGGGCGGCCAGGACCGTCGTGCCGCCGGGCGTCACCCGGCCGCGCCGCCCCTGCCAGTCAATCGTCCAACCCCCGCACTGAATGCCCAGATCATCCGCCGCCGCGGCGCATTTCTGCCAACACCCTAAAGTAACGTCCGGAGCACGGACTCGCCGGCGGTGGTGCCCAGCAGATAGAGTTTGCCATTCTGCCGCCAGACGGCGGCGGTCAGGCGGTTGATCCGGGTAAACTGCGGCGCCGAACCGGCGGGCGCGTCCGGGACGGACGCCGGATCAATGATGAACAGCCACAGGTCACTTTGCGCCCCGTTGGCCAGCGGCCGGCCGGTGCGGAAACAGAGCATGGAGATTTTTGCGCCGCGCCAATTTTCAATGGCGCAACCGGCCGGAACCGACTTTTGCAGGGCCGCCGGCAACTGATAATCCGCCGGGGCCTGATGCTGCGCGAGATAACCGCGGATTTGCCCGGGATCATCCGAGATCAAATCCATGCCATAACCCCGCAGGGCCAGCGCCGCCATTTGTCGTTGATAAAGCGCCAGCCCGGAGGTAGCTGGCGAACCCGGCTTGAGCCAGAAGGGCAGTCCGATCAACACTGCCACCGCCGCCGCCGCCGCCAGCAACCAGGCCTGCCGCTGCCAGAAGCGGTTTTGCCCGCGGGATCGGTGCCGGAAGAGAATCTGCTCCTGCAAACCGGCCGGGGCGGGGATGCGCCGGAATTGTTGGCGCACCGCCGCCTGCTGCGCGGTTTGCTGCGCCAGCCACCGCGCCAGTTCGGGATCCGAACCGGCCAGCGCCAGGGCTTCCGCCAACTCCGGGTCGGCGGCGTCCGGGGTGCCCGGGCGATGCCGCCGCAATATTTTTTCTGCTTCGTCGCGATTCACAAATCTTTTCTCCCCGGACTCACCGCATTATTCGGGGGCCGGGTGATCCGGTCCTCGAGCAGCCGGTGCAACCGTTCCAGCCCGCGGGCCAGCCGGGATTTGACCGTGCCCAGCGGCACCTCCAGGATCTCGGCGATTTCTTTATACGAGTAATCCTGCAAATAAAACAGGGCCACGGGCGCTTGGTGGACTTCTTCGAGGGCCGCCAGGGCGGCGAGCACCAAGTCGGTGTCCAACCGGCTGATGGCGGCGGGTTCGACCACCGGCAGTTCGGCGGCGGCGAATTCCAGCTCCAGATGGGGGAAGCGCGCCAGCCGGCGGCGACTGCCCAAAAATTCCCGGTGCAGCGTCGTGAACAGCCAGGTTTTCACTTTGGACAGGTCGCGAAGCTGGTGGCCCTTGGCCGCCCACACGCAATACGTTTGCTGCACCAAATCGCACGCCCCCGCCGTTTCGCGCGTGAGGCTGAACGCGAATTGATAGAGCGGCTCGTAATACTCGGCCACCAGGTTTTCAAAATCCCGGCCATTATCCATACCTGTTCATCCATTCTGAGAGTCGGCGGCCGGCCAAAAGTTCCCGGAAACCTTTTCGGTTAAACAATTTCCACCGGACATTTGGGCACGGCCTCCAAAAAGGCCTGCCCGTATTTTTTGCTGAGAATCCGGTTGTCCAGCACCACCACGATCCCGGTGTCGGTCTTGGTGCGGATCAACCGGCCCACGCCCTGCCGGAATTTCAGGATGGCCTCCGGCAGCGAAAATTCGGCGAAGGAATTGCCGCCCCGCGCCTCGATGGCCTCGAGGCGTGCTTCGATCAGCGGATGGTCCGGCACGGCGAACGGCAGCCGGGTGATGATGACGTTGCTCAGCGCCTCGCCCGGCACATCCACGCCCTGCCAGAAACTGTCCGTGCCGAATAGCACGGAATTCACGTCGTCCTTGAACTGCTCCAGCATGGTGGACCGCGGGGTGCCCGTGCCCTGAACCAGACAGACGAGCCCGAGCCGGTCAAAGAACGGCTGCATGAGGTCCGCCACCTCCTGCATCAGCTTGTAGCTGGTGAACAGCACAAACGCCTTGCCGTGCGTTTCGGTGATAAAATGCTTGATCCAGTGGATCAGGGCGTCGCGGTAGCCGGCGTCGCGCGGATCGGGCATTTTTTGCGCCACGAAGAACCGCATCTGCTGGTCATAATGGAAGGGCGTGCCCACCTGCAATTGCACGGCGGCTTCCGCGCCGACGCGCTGGATGAAATAGTCCAGGGGCGGTGGGCCGGGCTTCCGGGCGGTGCGATCTTGGTCTTTTGGCTGGGACCGGCTGGAAGCCGGTCCCACCTTGGCGGCGGCGGTGCCCAGCGTGGCGCTGGTCATGATCACGCTGGTGTCGCTGTCAAACAGGCGGCGGCGCAGATACGCCGCCACATCCACCGGCGCGGCGTTCAGGGTCAGGTTTTTATGCTGCTTGCCCGTGCGTTCCACCCAATAGACATGGTCCCGGGCGCCTTGTTCCAGAAAGAGCTTCACCTCATCACGCAACTCGGCCAGCCGGCGGTTGCACTCAACCAGTTCCTGGCCGATTTCCTTGTCCGGGCTGATTTTGACCAGTTCGCTCACGGCCTCGCGCAAGCGCTGGAGTGGGAGGGTGACGGTGTCCGGCACCAGTTCAGGCCGGCGGATGCGCAATTCGGACCAGGCGCGTTGGCGGCCCGCGGGATCGCCGCCGGTGAATTTGGGTTTGGCACTCGACTGGATTTCGTCGCAGGCGGCCTCCACCTGGTCGAAAAACTTGTCGGACTCGTCCAGAATGTCCGTGACCAGCTTGATGGCGCTGCCCCGGACCAGGGTGGCGAGCAGGCCTTTTTGCGTGCGCGGATTATACAGCCGGTTCAGCGCCCAATGCACCTGCGAACTCGAGACGCTCAGGCCGATGTGCCGCGAGGCGACGGATTCCATTGTGTGCGCCTCATCGAAAATGACGAAGTCATTTTTGAACAGGACGCCGCCCTCCAAATCCTCATCCACGCCGCCGAGCAGCGTGAAAAACAGGGTGTGGTTCAACACGAGCACATCCGAGGCCAGGATGCGGCTGCGCGCGCGCTGAAAAAAACAGACGCCGTGGTCCCGCGCAAAATCCGACTGCGCCCCGCAGATTTTCGGCGAGCACAAGCCGCGTTCGGAGCAGACCTGGGCCCACACCTTGGGATCCGGCTCGGTCTCAAAATCCGAGAGGCTGCCGTCCTTGGTGGTCTTGGACCATTCATAAATGCGTTGCAACTCCGCGCCCTCGGAGGAGGTGAAGAGGTTGCCGGACTGTTGCATGGCCTTCTGCAAACGACGAGTGCAGAGATAATTGGCGCGGCCCTTGAGCATGGTGAAGCTGAACTTCACCGGCTCGGGCAGCGCGGCCAGCACGCCGGTGAGCAGGGGCAAATCCTTCTCGGTAAGCTGTTCCTGGAGATTGATGGTGTGGGTGGAAATGACGGCTTTCTTCTTGTGTTCCACGGCGAACAGAATGGCCGGGATCAGATAGGCCAGGCTTTTGCCGACACCGGTGCCGGCCTCCACCGCCAGGTGGCCGCCCGCCTGCAGGGCGCGGGCCACGGCCACGGCCATCTGCTGTTGCTGCGGGCGGTATTCAAAGTTGCTCGCGCGCGACAGGATGCCGGTGGGTGAGAAGATTTCCTCGACTTGGGCGGTCAGATCCGCGCCGGCGGGATGGGATTCAATGAACGAGATCATTTCGCCATCTGACTGGACAGCCCCACCTTCAGCACCGAGGTCGCGCCGGGGGCCAGCGTGATCTGGTTGGGCCCCACATTGCCGGCCTCCACACACACCATCCGGCGGTATTCCTCATTGCCAAAATCCGCCATGGCTTTGGCCTTGTCCACCCAGGGATTCCACACCACCGTGGAGTGCGAACCCGTCTTTTCCACGAGCAGGATGCGTTTCAATTTGGCATCCTCGATTTTGACCGCCTGCGGGGCGTCCAGATACACCCGGTCCACTTCCGAATTGAAATGGATGACTTTGGCCGTTTCCACTTTCTGCTTCGGTTCGCCCACCTTGTCCAGATAACTCAGGCCCTTCAAGCCCCCCACCGCCACGGCGGCGATGTCGCCCACTGTGAAATAGGCGTGCAGACATTCCTCAAACACCAGGGGACCGTCCGAATGGTTCGTGACGTGCAATTCCAGCGTGAGGGTGTCCCCCACGGTCACCAGGTATTCCACCTTGCCGGGAAACGCGCCGGGGCCGGCGGCCTTTTCCGGCAGCCGCAGCCGCACATTCACCCGGCCATCCGGTGCGGCGCTGGTGGCGGCCAGATGCCAGTCGGTCAGGCGCGCAAAACCATGCGCCGGCGCGCCGGCGCGCGAGCCGAACCAGGGAAAACAAATCGGCACGCCGCCGCGGATCGCCTTGTCGGCGGCGAACTGGCTGGCGGCGCTCAGGAACAACAGGGGCGGCTCGCCGGTCTTCTGGAAACCGGTCACCTGCGCCCCGTGCAGATAAATCTCCGCCGTGCTGCGCGGCGTGGTGACCGTCAGCCGGGGCAGTCCCCCCGACCCCGCCGAGATGGCGACCGCACCCGAGATTTCGTGGTGTTTCAGGGAGTCCAGATTCAACGTGGTATCCATAAATTTAAACTCATCCAAACAAATCCATTTGGGGCGTGGGCGCCAGCTTTTTCAGCCGGTCCCGGTTCTCCTGCCGGCGGGGGGCGCGCACATTGCCCTCCGGCGTGAGTTCGGATTCCTCGAGATTGGCCAGGATTTCCTTCGCCCGTTCCAGCACCACCCGGGGCACGCCCGCCAGCCGGGCCACCTGGATGCCGTAACTCTTGTCCGTGCCACCCGCCACGATCTTGCGCAGAAACACAATTTGATCGTGCCATTCGCGCACGGCCACGTTGAAGTTTTTCAGGCGCGGCAGCCGCCCCGCCAGTTCGGCCAGCTCATGGTAATGCGTGGCGAACAAGGTCTTGGCCCCCGCCTGATTATGCAGGTATTCCACAATGCTCCATGCCAGGCTCAGTCCGTCAAACGTGCTGGTGCCCCGCCCGATCTCATCCAGCACAATCAGGCTGCGGGCCGTGGCGTGGTTCAGGATGTTGGCCGTCTCGGTCATCTCCACCATGAAGGTGCTCTGTCCGCGCGCCAGATCATCGCTGGCGCCAATGCGCGTGAAGATGCGGTCCACCAGGTCAATCCGCGCGGTGGCGGCCGGCACAAACGCGCCGGTGTGCGCCAGCAGCGTCAGCAGCGCCACCTGCCGGATATACGTGCTCTTGCCCGCCATGTTCGGCCCGGTGATCAGCGCGATCTGCGGGAGCGCCGGCGGGGCGCCGTTGGCACCATTGACCAGACTGGCCAGTCCCGTGTCGTTGGGCACAAACCGTTCGTCCGTCAACTGCTGTTCCAGCACCGGATGCCGGCCGTCGCGAATATCCAGCACCCCCTCCACGCCCACCACGGGGCGGGTGTAACCGTGCAGCCGCGCCGTTTCGGCGAAGCCCCCCAGCACATCCAGTTGGGCGATGGCCGCCGCCGTCAACTGGATGACCGGCAGCCGCCCCAGCACCGCCTCGCGGAGATGCTGGAACAATTCGTATTCCAACTTTACACTGCGTTCCTCGGAGCCGAGGATCTTCCCCTCCATCTCCTTCAATTCGGGCGTGATGTAGCGCTCGCCGTTCGCCACCGTCTGTTTGCGGATATAGGTCGGGGGCACCTTGTCCAGATTGGATTTGGTGACCTCGAGGTAATACCCGAACACGGAATTAAACCGCACTTTCAGCGAGCCGATGCCCGTTCGCGCGATTTCATCCGCCTGCAATTTGGCGATCCAGTCCTTGCCCCCGCGCTGGGCGGCGCGCAATTCATCCAGCGCCGGATCAAACCCGTCGCGGATCATGCCGCCCTCCTTCACCGCCAGCGGCGGCTCCTCCACAATGGCGCGGCCGATCAATTCCACCAAGTCCGGCGCTTCGGCGAGTTGCGTGTCCAGGTCATCCAGCAACCCGGGCGACGGCCCGTCCGGGGCCGCGGATGCCTCGGCGGGCAGCAGCGCGGGCTCGCGGTTTTCGGCCAGGTGCGCCGCCGGCCCGGCCGCGTGCAGGTCGCGCAAAATTTGTTTGACCGCCGGGATTTGCGCCAGCGCCTGGCCCAGCACCACCAGATCCCGGGCGTTGCCGCTGCCGGTGCTCAGCCGGCCCAGCGTGCGTTCGAGGTCGCGCACCTTCGTGATCTGGGCGCGCATCGCTTCGAGCCGGCCCGGATGGGCGATGAAGGTTTGCACCGCGTCCTGACGCCGGTGAATCGGCCCGGTGGCGGCGAGCGGTTGCGAAAGCCAGTCGCGCAGGCGGCGCGCACCCATGGGCGTCACCGTGCGGTTCAGCGCGCCATACAGCGTGGCGGTCCGCGGCGCATCGTGGTTCAGCGGCTCCAGAATCTCGAGATGCCGCAGCGTCGTGTGGTCCAGCGTCAGGAAATCGCTGCGGCGGTAATACGAGAGCCGGGTGAGGTGCTTGACCTCGCGGCGCAAATGCTGGGTGAGGTAATGCAGCGCCGCCCCCGCCGCGCCGACGGCGGCCGGATGATCTTTCAGCCCGAAACCATCCAGCGACGCCACCTGAAAATGTTCGCGCACGGCGAACTGCGCCGTTTCCGGCGTGAACACCCAGCCCTCGTGGGGATTGAGAATGGGGAACGCGCCGTGCAACAGGTCGCGCACCCGGTCCGCCTCGGCCGGAAAAATGATTTCGGCGGGGCGCAGGCGTTCGAGCTCGGTGAGCAGCGCGGGATCGGATTCCAGTTCCGTCGTCAGAAAATCGCCCGTGGTCAGGTCCACCAGGGCCAGACCGTGGATTTTGCCCGCGGGAAACACGGCGGCGAGGAAATTGTTCCGCTCGGCCACCAACATGCGTTCGTCGAAATGCGTGCCGGGGGAGAGGATCTGGGTGACCTCGCGCTGGACCAGCTTGCCGGGCTTGGGCTCCTCCATTTGATCGCAGATGGCCACCTTGCGCCCGGCCTTGAGGATGCGGGTGATGTAGCTGTTGGCCGCATGGAACGGCAGGCCGCACATGGGAACGCCGTGCCGGGCGGTCAGCGCCAGATTGAGCAACTGCGCCCCGGTCTGCGCGTCCTCGAAGAACATCTCATAAAAGTCACCGAGCCGGAACAGCAACAGGGCGTCCCTGGGCAGTTCACCTTTGATCCGGCGATACTGCGCCATCATGGGCGTGAGTTGAGGTTCGGCAGACATCGCGTAAACGTTACGCGGGATTGGCCACCACGTCGAAACGAAAGTTTGGGCGGAAACCACCACGGCACCCATCCACGAAACGGTTTCACCGAAAATTTTCGCAAGGGGGAAGTGTTAAATTCCGAAAAAGCGCTGAATTCATAATTTTGTAACCTCATTAAGCACAACCACTTGCCAATCATTAACGTCAAAAAACACCATTAAAATTAACGGAGGAGGAGGAGGCTTGAACCACGGATCCCGCAAACGAGACGAAGAAGGCCGAACTGGAGGCGCGTTCCGGTGACCGCAGCCTTGACCAAGCCGACGTGCGTTGACCCCTTTTCAAGGCGTGGGTGGCAAAGGTTAAGTGGGGGGAAGACCCCATGGAAACCGTGTCAGTGTGCGCTATCATTCAGGCGTTACGATATGAAAACAACCCATGTGGAGAAAAATGTCGCCGATGAAAATGACGCCGCTCATGGCGGATCGCCTGCGGAGCGGGTTGGGGAACCCGGCGTTGAACCGGCGACCCGGCGGTGGGAACTCACCCCCATTTTATTGCAGGGGCAGCCGGCGGGTTGGCGGGTGGTAAAAATTAATTAGCCCGCTCCTTACCATTTCCACGGCTGGAATGACCCGGTCGCGGGAACAAAACACAACCAACATTACCATTGATAATATATATGAAATTACTCAAAGAACTGTTTCTGGATGAATTGGCCGACATGTATGACGCCGAAAACCGCCTCGTAAAGGCGTTGCCGAGGCTCGCCCAAGGGGCCACCTGCGCCCGGCTCAAGGATGCGCTGTTGGCGCATTTGGGGCAAACCAAGGGCCATGTCACGAAGCTGGAACAAGTCTTCGCCTTGTTCGATGAAACCCCCAGGAAGAAAACCTGCGAGGCCACGGTGGGGATTCTAAAAGAGGGGGATGAACTGGCGGCGGATTTCAAGGGCTCACCCGCCATTAATGCGGCATTGATCTCGGCGGCGCAGCGGGTCGAGCATTATGAGATGGCCGCCTACGGCTGTTTGCACGAATGGGCCGGGCTGTTGGGACACCGGGAGGCCGCCGACTTGCTGGAGACAATCCTCGACGAGGAAAAGGCCGCCAATGAAACCCTGGTGGCGCTGGCACGATCCGGCAGCAATGAGGAGGCGTTGCATGGATCCGCTAAAAACGGTTCGGCGGCGGGGGCCATCAAAGCCGAAAGTCGGCGCGAAGACCGCGCCTCGGCCCTGGTGTGAAAACCACCCCCCTTTGCCCGCGGCAAAGGGGGGATATTGAAGGATTGTTTTCCGGTAAGCGAAGAGGTGCCCGCAACAACGCGTCGCTCTTGCAATCCTATAATTCCATGGACTAAGCACCAGTTACACCCAAATCCAACAAAAATCAGCCTGTTCGTCAGCGGGTTTTTGACCGCTTGATTATTTTCTCCCTTTGTGCGCATAAATCGAGATACCGCTTTCTCCATTCCTTGTTGGGGCCGCGGTAGTGCTTGCTCTGGTCACCCTTGATGAACCATTCTTCCAAGCCGGCTGAGGTTTCAAATTCCTCGCAAAACTTCAACAAATCTGGAAGCTCGCATGGTCTCCGATCATAACCGCGGAGTTTATCTTGTAACGCCTCTTCTGTGCCTTTAATGTTGATCCATATAATGGGATACGGCGTCTCGTGCAGCACGCCTTTAAGCGGCTCCTTTCGCTCAAAAAAAACCACCAGCTCTGAGCTGTCACAGTCAAGATTGATACCGCCGGTGTTCAAGCTTCGGATTAACATCATCGCGAGGCTGGTGGAAATCACCAGCTTTCTTGGCCGCGCAAATTTCGCTATCCGAAACCCCAAATCCATGGACGGTCCGATGACATCCTGGGCAAGCAGCATTTTCTTTTGGTTCGCATGCTCACCGGGATAAACCTCGTAATCCGTCACCGGAAACCCGCAAATCCAGCCGGTGCCCTTGCATTCGAGCGCCCCTCTTTTTTGGGCATGTCGGTTATATTCTTTGATCGCCTGCTTGACCGCTTGAACATGAAAAATACTGTTCTCATGCCGATCCAGCGTCACTCGCAATAATATCTCGTCACCTAGGTATTTAAATTCTTCTAATCGCTTTTTCGTTGCGAATCGGTCCTCCCGTGCGTAGCGCGGCACGTTTTTGTAGGCAAGCTTTAGTTCCTCCGGAAAGGTTCTGTAAAACTCCGTTACATCATAAAGCCATTCTGGCTTGACATCGCCCACGCGCATCTTTTTCTTCGTGGCCCCTTTGAGATCCACGCTTACCACCAAGTCAAGATGAGCTTCTTTGAGAAATTCTTTCAGGAGCTTGTCCTGATTCCAGCCATTTTTTGTCCAGTTGTTTTTGTTCCACAGATTCCCGCCCACGGGCCGGCACAGAGGCTGCGAATGTTTTCCCAACTTTTGATGATCGCAAGACTTGATGCAAGGACAAAATCCAACAGGACAAAAATCCCAAGTCAAACATCCCTTAGCGCCTATCCATGAAGCCCCCAGAAGGCCCACGGTTTTTTTGGTTAAATGGGAAAAGCGCTCAAATTCATGGCAAAAACGACCCATTAAAAAAGTTTTTGGATGGCTTGTGTTCTGAGTGATTAAGTGGCTTAATTACAAACACTTCCAACTCATCACGAATAAGCGCCGTCCCCATTCCGGGTGGCGTGTTCCGCGCCATGGCGGCTTGACCCCCATCGGTTCAGGCGAAAGCGCCCAGCAGCGCGCGCATCTCCTCCTCCGCCTGGGCCGGGTCGGCGAGGGTCTGGGTGATTTCCGATTTTAAGAGTTCGCGGTAGCGCCGCCGCAGCCGGTGGATGGCCACGCGCACGGCGCCTTCGCTCATCAGCAGCGCGGCGGCGGCTTCGGCGTGGGGGATGTCGTTTTTGCCGACCATCAGATAGAATTTCAGCATCTCGAATTGTCCGCCCCGCCCTTCGGCGATATTCTCTTCGCGCAGCCGGGCAACCACTTGTTCGAGCAGCGTCAGCGCCCAGGCCCGGTCGTAGAGTTTGTCCGGGCTCAGATCGTCCGCCGGCTCGATTTGATACCGGGTGTCGGCGTCCGACCAGTCCAGCGAGAGCGGGGGCACGCCGCCGCCGCGTTTCTGGCGGCGGGCGCGGTCCCATTCATTGGCGAGAAAATGTTTCAAGGCCGCCAGCAGGAAGGCGCGGAACCGGCCCTGGTTGCAGTTGACGCCCGCGAGATAATTTTTCTCCAGCAGCCGCGCGAAAAACTCCTGCGTGAGATCCTGCGCGTCCGCCCGCGCGTGGCCCTGCCGCCGCACATAGGCGTAGAGCGGATACCAGTAGGTGTGGCACAATTCCTCCAGCGCCCCATCGGCCTCGGGCGAACTGCGGTCGCCGGCGGCCAGCACGACGGTCCAGCGCGTGGTGGCGAAGATGTCGCCGCGCGCGGCGGCGGTGCCGGGGGATTGGGCTTCGGGGCTCATGGGTTCGGGATCATTTCGACAGTTCCTCCAGGGTCTGGTCGCGGAGGTGGAAGTTGGACCAACAGGTGGTTTGGGCAAGGTCAATGGCCGGCTGACGAAACCCGGCTTTGACCAGCAGCAGGACGGCGTCATGGACGGCCGCATCGTGCTCGGCGAACGAAGTCGTCGGCTCGCACCGCAGTGCGGACTGGACGATCTCCACATCCCCAACCCGGGCGGCGTCCCGGGCCAGGTCGCCCAGGGCTTTGGTCTTCGTTACCGGGCCCGGAAGTCCCTCCGCCACCGCCAAGCGGGCGACGAAGTTGGCGTGGGAATCGTTGGTGCCGGCAATGGGGGAAGCGACGGCCGGGGCGGGGATTGCCGGGGGCAGCGGAACGGAGGGAATGGGTGGGACTGTGGCTGCCGGATTGACGACGCTTGGCTGGGCCGGGGCTGGCGGAGTTACAACGCTCACATTCCACCCCTGCGCTGCGTGTCGTTGGGCCAGATGGTTGGCCACCAGCAGCGCCCCCAACAACAGGACCAACCCGCCGGTGATCAACAGCAGGACCATTTTAAGGAACAGCTTAAATGGGCCGCCGGGGGGGCGTTCTGCCGCCTTTCGGCCCCGGAACAGTCCCCGGCAGCCCACCGCGAAGGCCACGAGCGTCACCGGACAGGCAATCACCAAAGTCAACAATGGCGCGAGGATGGGGATCATCATGGGGTGCGAGCCCTCCCCCCGGCGGAGGGCCAAAAACGTCAGCAGTAACTCGATGCCGGCGAGGAGCAAACCCAAGCTTCCGGTAATGAACAACGCAAGGGCCAGCAACCAATGGCCGCCGCCGCCGCCGGACGATGCCGGGGTGCCCGGCCCGGGCGATCCGGTGGCCGGGCGGGCGGGCTTGGCCATTGATTTATAGACCAGAACGAGCCCCAGAACCAGCACGGCACCCACCAAAAGCACGGAACCCATAATCAGCAACGGTTTCCAAACGATATACCCGTTCCATCCCCCAATGAACGGTGGCAGACCGGGGTGTGCGGTATGTTTGGCGATAAACAGCGGCACGCCGATGCCAACCATGGCCAGGACCAAGACCACCAGCGGGACCACGACGTAGAACAGCAGTGGCATACTCAAGATCATGGCCACCGCGATGATCACGACCACCCATACCAAGTTGTTATCGCCACTCGCCGGCGGTGGATTGACCGGGGGATTGGGGAAGATCGCCGTGCCCGTCGGTCCGGTGGGGGCCGTCAGACCAAAAATATCCTCGTAAGCATAAAGAAAGGCGGCAATGGCCAGCGGGGCGGTTACGAAGACGCCCACACAACAGGCGCCATATCCCACCACCCACAACAACCAATCCACCAGCAGGAAAGCAAACACCGCCCACCAATGCTTATGCACCACTTGGCGGCTCAGTTCCATGGCCGGCCAGAAATCCAATCCCTTGTCCACGACCAGCACCAGTGTGAAGAGCCAGACCACTTTCAGATAGACGCCCAGGAGGCAGGGCAGACCACAAAAGATAAAGCCGGGAAAAAAACAGAGAAAGACCAGGGTGGACACCACAAAGTTGGCGAGGAACAAATGCAGGAATCGTTTACTGAAGCCGGAAAAGGCAATCTCAATGGTGGCCGGTTCCCCCCGGATTATTTTGAGGAAATAAAGATACAAACCGCCAAACAACGGACCGGTCAACAGCAAACTTAAAATGGAACTTCCCTCCGTGACCGTGGTTCCCCCGGCCCCCGCGCCCCCAACCGTCACCACATGGGAAAACGCGGAGGCGGCAAACCCCTGCAACACCAGAATCAGCGCCGTCACCCCGACCAGCGGCAAAAAATGCGCCTGCAGCAAAGCCCAGCCCCGGTCCAGACAGCGACCGATCTCCAGCCTGTAATCCCGCGCCAAAATGGCCTCCGGCGATGGCCCGGGATTGGGCGGCGGCGGCGAACCCGGCGGCGAGATGGGCGGTGGCGCACCCCCGCCGGCGCCGGGCGGCGTGCTGGCAATGGTCTCCACGGCCGTTTTCACCTGGCTCGCGTGTTGATAGCGGCGGTCCGGTTCCTTTTCCAACGCCCGCAACACCACTTCATCCAGCCGCACATCCACGCGCACGCCGCGCGGGGCCGCCGAGGGCGGGGCGAATTTACCCAGCGGCAGTTCCCCCGTCAGCATTTCGTAGAAGACCACCCCGAGTGAAAAAATATCCGCCCGGTGATCCACCGACTGCGGTTTCTCGACCTGTTCCGGCGCCATGTAGTGCGGCGTGCCAATGGCCCCCTGCGTTTCGGGCACGCCGGTTTCCGGCGGCGTCCCCAGAATCTTGGCGATGCCGAAGTCCGCGATTTTCACGCGGCCCTTTTTATCCAGCAGGATGTTATCGGGCTTGATGTCGCGGTGGACGATGCCGGCGTCGTGGGCGAATTGGAGCGCCTCGCAAATCTGCGGAACAATCTGCAGCGCCTCGCGCGGGGTGAGCCGGCCCGCCCGTTCGAGCTGGCGCAGGTTCAGGCCGTCCACATACTCCATGATGAAAAACGGCATGCCCTGGACCTGGCCGAATTCGTGGACGGTGACGATGTTGGGATGATTCAACCGGGCCAGGGCGCGGGCCTCGCGGTTGAAGCGTTCGGCAAAATCCGGGCCCCCGGCGGTCTGCGGAGGGAGAATCTTGAGCGCCACGATCCGGTCCAACACCGGCTGGCGGGCCTGATAAACCGCCCCCATGCCGCCTTTGCCGATCAGGGAGAGAATTTCGAGTTGGGGAAACCAGGCGGCCACCTCGGTCAATGACGGCGGCTGAAAGGGCGGCGTGTCCGACACCGTTTCGGCCGCCCCCTGGGCCAGCAGGCAGGCGGGGCAGAGACCCGCCAGCCCGCCCGCCGGCAGCGGCGCGCCGCATTGGGGACAATGTTTTTCCATGTTGGGACCGGTTTCCGGGTCATTCATATACCAATCTCAGAAGCAAATCCGTCAAAATGTTACAAAATTTTTGGCGGGGAGGGCGGGGGCGGCAGCGAATGAGCAAGGCTTCTGGAAGGGAGGCAACGAAGGAAACTGAAGGGGCCTCACTGTGTTTGAAAATCCAATTCCGTGTTCCCAATCCTGCTTTGCCCGGGGCCGAAGTTGGTATTATGCTTGATTTTGTCCCGCGAACCGCGGCTTATTGGGAATTATGAATTCAAGGGCGGCCAGATTGGCCAAGACCAAAGGTCACGGCGGGGAAACCAGCCGGGGTCCGGTGATTTAATTGAAAATCCCCCAACCCTTTCAGTATCAAGGCAGCAAGCGGGCGTTGGCACGCTTGATTCTGCAATATCTACCCGCAAACACCACGCGATTGGTTGAACCGTTTTGCGGTTCCGCCGCGCTTTCCATCGCCGCAGCGGCCCGCGGACGGGCCAGGGAGTTCTGGCTGAATGACTTTAACGCGCCGCTGGCCGGGCTGTTGTCTTTGATTGTTAACGACCCGAAAGCCCTCGGGAAATTTTACACGGAACTCTGGCGTGGCGACCCGGTGGATGCACTGGAGCATTACTACCAAGTGCGCGAGTCGTTCAACCGCACCCAGGATGCGCGATTGTTGTTGTATTTGCTGGCTCGCTGCGTAAAAGGCGCCGTCCGCTACAACGCCGAAGGATGGTTTAATCAAAGCCCGGACAAGCGCCGCCTGGGAACGCAGCCGGAAACAATGCGGGGCAGCCTCAACGCCATTTCGACCCTCCTGCGCGGCAATACGATTGTCACTTCACTAAGCTATGAAAATGTACTGGCGAATGTGCGTGAGGATGACGTGGTTTACATGGATCCCCCATATCAAGGGGTCTGTGGGGAACGCGATTCGCGGTATTTTGCCGGGATTGTCGCGGACGATTTTGTGGCGCAGCTCTCGGTGCTGAATTTGAAAAATGTCCGCTACTTGGTGAGTTGCGACGGACGCTTGGGAAAGCGCAGCTATGGCAAGCCGCTGCCAGCCAGACTGGATTTAACCCTGGTGGAAATCGAGGCCGGGCGTTCTTCCCAGGCCACCCTGCTGGGCCGGGATGAAATGACGGTGGAATCGTTATATCTTTCACGGTCGCTGGCGGAGGAATTGGCCGCTCATCCCGCGATTCACCGTCACCGCAAGGACGAACAAATGCAACTGATGGAAGCCCCCGTTCCCTATATGTAAAAGCCGTGCTGACCAAAGTCTTGAAATAGGTGGTGGGTATTTTCCCCGCCCGGTCGGTGAGTCTTGGCCGCCCGGTCGTATTCAAACATTGATGCTTGATGGCAGTGGATCGCATGAATCAAGGGATTGATTCTTTTGGCGCGATTCGCCATTCTGACCGCCGTGAACATCTCCGAACATCGTCAGGCCATTGACCAACTCGACGCGCAGATCGTGCGGTTGCTCAATGAACGCACGCGCCAGGTGCTCGCCATCGGGGAGATCAAACTCAAGGCCGGCGAGGAGATTTACGCGCCGCACCGCGAGCGCGCCGTTTTCGAGCGCGTCTGCCAGCGCAACGAGGGGCCGATCACCGACGGGCAGTTGCGCGCCATCTACCGCGAGATCATGTCCAGCGCCCTCGCGCTGGAAAAGACCATGACCATCGCCTATTTCGGGCCCGAGGCCACCTTCACGCACCAGGCGGCCATCAAGCGGTTTGGCGCGAGCCTGAATTATGCGGCCCAGAAAACCATCGGCGATGTGTTCGCGGAAGTGAGCAAGCACCGCGCTGATTACGGGGTGGTGCCCGTGGAAAATTCCACCGAGGGCGTGGTCACCCACACCCTGGACATGTTTGTGGAGAGCGAACTCAAAGTCGTGTCGCAAATCGTGCTGCGGGTGCAACAGTGTTTGATGAGCAATTCCCCCCGCGCGCGCATCAGGAAATTGTTCGTGCATCCGCAGTCGCTGGCGCAGTGCCGCGGCTGGATTCAGGCGCAGTTGCCCCGCGTGGAAATCATCGAGACCTCCTCCAACGCCCGCTCGGCGGAACTGGCCGCCGCCGAAACCGGGGCCGCCGCCATTGGGGGCGCCCTGGCGGCGGAGAAATACGGCCTGCGCGTGCTGGAACAGGATATTCAAGACAACGCCGCCAACGCCACCCGCTTTCTCGTGCTGGGCCGCACGTGCAGCCCCCCGACGGGCGATGACCGCACCAGCCTCATGATCAGTGTGGCGGACAAGGCCGGCGCCCTGCACCAGGCGATTGCCGCCTTCCGCCGGTATAAAATCAACCTCACCAAAATCGAGTCCCGCCCGAGCAAGCGCAAGGCCTGGGAATATTTCTTTTTTATTGACTGCGACGGGCATTATCAGGACGCCCGGGTCACCAAGGCCATCGAACTGCTGGGCCGGCACTGCAATTTCGTGAAAATCCTCGGTTCGTATCCCAACACGGAATAACCCCCCACGCCCATGGAAACCACCCCGCAACCCGACGACCATTTCATCTGGGGCCTGGATCACGCCGCCTACGGCCCGGTGCCCCTGCCCACCCTGCGCGAATGGATCAAGGAAGAGCGCGTTTTTGAAGACACCTGGGTCTATATTCGGAGCGAGCAGGCCTGGCGGCCGGCCGGCCTGGTGCCCGACCTCCGCCCCGAATTCAAAAAAGCCCCCGCCCCGGAAAGCCCCGAACCCGCGGCCGGCGGCCGGCTCAAGCCCGGTTCCCTCCGGCGCATCAAGATTCTCGCCGGGCTGAGCGACCTGCAACTGGCTCATCTCCTTGGGTTTCTCGAACCCGTGAGTGTCTTGCAATGGGCCGTCGTTTGCCGGCAGGGCGATCCGGGCGACGGGCTGTATCTCGTGCTCAGCGGCGAATTACGGGCCCGGCTCATGAACGGCGATCAGGAAACGATTCTGGCCACCTTCGAGGCCGGCGAATTTTTCGGCGACATGTCCCTGTTTGACCAGGGACCGCGCTCGGCGGATGTGCTGGCCAACACCGACTGCCTGTTGCTCAAAATGTCGGTCGCGAACTTTGAACGCCTGTTGCGCGAGGCCCCGGCCCTGGCCACGCCGTTCCTCCAGGCTTCCGTGCGCACGCTGGCCGCCCGCATCCGCGCCGACAACAAACGGCTGGCCCGCCTCACGCAGCAATTTTCCGCCAGCGCCCAACGCTGACCCCATTCTTGAAAGCGACCCGCCCACGATTGAAAACGCCCCCGGCACCGTCCGCCCCGCCCAACCACCTGGCCAAAGCCCGCGACGTCTTGGACATTGAAGTGGCCGCCCTCCAGGCTGTCCGCGCGCAATTGGACGACGCCTTCAATGCCGCCGTGGAGGCCATCGTGGACACTCTGGGGCGCCGGGGTAAAATCATTCTTCTGGGCATCGGCAAATCCGGCTTGGTGGGCCGTAAAATCGCCGCCACCCTCACCAGCACCGGCTCCACCGGCGTGGTGCTCGACAGCGTGGACGCCCTGCACGGCGACCTCGGGATCGTCAGCGATGGCGACCTCATCCTCGCCCTGAGTTACTCCGGCGAATCTGATGAGTTGCTGATGTTGCTGCCGGCACTCAAGCGCTTTTCGGTGAAATTCATCGCGCTGACCGGCGGCGTCAAATCCACCCTGGCCCGCCACAGTGACTTTGTCATCAACGTCAAAGTCCCGCGCGAGGCGTGCCCCTTCAACCTGGCCCCCACCGCCAGCACCACCGCCATGCTGGCGGTCGGCGATGCGCTGGCCATGGCGGTTTTGCAGGCCCGGGGCTTCAAGCAAAGCGATTTCGCCAAATACCATCCCTCCGGCTCCATTGGCCGGGCCATGTTGTTGCACGTCCGGGACATCATGCGCACCGGCGACCGCAATGCGGTGGCCGGCGAAGCCGTCACCATCAAGGAGGCGCTGCTGGTCATGACCGGCGCGCGCTCCGGCTGCCTGAGCGTGGTCAACGCGCGCGGCAAACTCGCCGGGATTTTCACCGACGGCGATTTCCGCCGCCACATGGCCGCCGATGAACACCTGCTCACCCGCCCGTTGAAAGCGGTGATGACCCCGCGCCCGATCACCGTGCGGGACGACGCCCTGGCGGTGGAGGCGTTGAAAATCTTCAACGAGCGCAACATTGACGATCTGGTCGTGCTCAACGCCGCCGGCGAACCCGTCGGCCTGGTGGATTTGCAGGATCTGCCCAAATTAAAAATCGTCTGACCGCCGTGGCGCCCGGCAGACGGTTCCCGGTCCGGGGCCCCGACTACTTGCTCCCCGGCTTGACCGCCGGAAGCACCGCCAGATCGGCGGGCAGATGATCCGGTTCGAAGGCCTCGACGGCCAGCGCCAGAAGGCTGAGGAAGGGCACGCCAAAATCCACGATGCCGTTCGAGCGATCGACAATGGCGGCCACGCCGGTGACCGCGCCGCCGTGCTGGCGCACAATGGCCAGCGTTTCCTGCACCCGGCCGCCCTTGGTGACGACATCCTCGACCACCAGGATTTTTTCGCCGGGGGCGATTTTAAACCCCCGCCGCAGGACGAGCAGGCCGGCCTCTTTTTCCACAAAAATGAACCGGACGCCCAGTTGCCGCGCCACTTCCTGGCCGATGACCAGCCCGCCCATGGCGGGGGCGACGACGGTGACGGCGCCGAGCGGGCGCACGCGGTCGGCCAGCGCGGCCCCGAGGCGTTCGACCACCGGCATTTGTTGCAGCGCCAGGGCGCATTGGAAAAACTGCCGGCTGTGCAGGCCGCTGCGGAGGATGAAATGGCCTTCGAGCAGTGCGCCCGAAGCCCGGAAAACCTGGAGAACGTCGGCTTGATTCATGCGGGTGACAAGCTAAGGCCGCCGGCGCTGAACGCAAAGCGCAAAAAACGCATCCGCTCGACAAGCGCGCGGAATGATGCGATGTTACGCGGGTGACGAACGGCAAATTTGAACAACTTCAACGGCGGCTGCAGGGCTACGGTTCGTGTCTGGTGGCCTACTCGGGTGGAGTGGATTCCGTATTTCTCGCGCGGGTGGCGCATGACGTGCTCGGGGCGCGCTCGCTGGCGGTGATCGCCGATTCCCCGAGCCTGCCCCGGCGCGAACTCCAGGAAGCCCTGGAGCTGGCCGCCACGTTCCACTTTCCGGTGCGGGTGGTGAAGACGGCTGAATTTGACAATCCGTCGTATCTGGCCAATCCGGCCAACCGCTGTTATTTCTGCAAACACGCGTTGTTTGAGCACCTCACGCCCATTGCGCGGGCGGAACAGTTTGCCGTGATCGCGTATGGTGAGAACGCGAGTGACGCGGGCGATTTCCGCCCCGGGGCGCAGGCGGCGGTGGAATTTCAAATCCGCGCCCCCTTGAAGGAGGCGGGCCTGACGAAGGCGGAAATCCGTGAATTATCCGCGCAACTGGGCCTGCCGACGGCGGACAAGCCGCAGATGGCCTGTTTGAGTTCGCGCATCCCCTACGGTGAGCCGGTCAGCCCGGAAAAGCTGGCCATGATCGAGGCGGCGGAGAATGTGCTGCGTGACGCCGGTTTTTACGAGGTGCGCGTGCGCCATCATGTCACGACCGGTTCCCAGAGCGCCCTGGCCCGAATTGAAGTGGGGGTGGCGGAGATGCCCAAATTGCTTGCGGACGGCGTCCTGGCCCGGGTGGCCACGGCGATCCAAAAGGTGGGTTACCAGCATGTGACGCTGGATTTACTGGGTTACCGGCGCGGCAGCGTCAACGAGGTTTTGGCGGGGCGGTGATGCCGATGGGCGCATTCACCACCTCCGAAGCGAAGCGCCGGCTGGGGACGTCCAAGCCATCAAAACGGTGGCCAACCAGGGAACCCTTCAAACAGTACCTGCGGTTTAAGCCGGTCACCGATCGGCGCTCCGGGGCGGGGTCAGGATGCGCCCCGGCGAAATCGCCGGACAGAAAATCGCTGTTCGTCCCGGGGAAAACCGGCTATGCTCGCGGGCACGATCATGAGCAAGCTGTTATTGATAGATGACGAGGAAGATGTTCGCTATTCGTTCCAGCGGATTTTTGATTCGCCGGAAATCGAGTTCGCCACCGCCGCCAGCGGGGAGGAGGGGCTGCAGGTCATCCCCAAATTCAAGCCGGACCTGGTGCTGATGGATGTCCGGATGGGCGGCATCAACGGGTTGGAGACGCTCCGCCGCATCCGCGCAGCCAACCCCAAGCAACTGGTCATTCTGATGACGGCCTACGGCACCACGCAGACGGCGATCGAGGCCATGAAGCTGGGGGCGTATGATTACCTGCTCAAGCCGTTCGACGCGGTCAAGATCAAGGAACTGGTGGGCAACGCCCTCAAGGCGGCGCGCGACATGAAGCAGGTCGTCTCCTACCAACCGCTGCTGGAGTCGGAAGATTACGAGCAGGGCATCGTGGGGCGCAGCCCGGTGATGCAGCAGGTGTTCAAGCTGATCGGACAGGTGGCGGCGAGCAATGCCACGGCGCTGATCACGGGCGAAAGCGGCACGGGCAAGGAGCTCGTCGCCCGCGCCATTTATCACCACAGCAACCGCAACCAGCAGCCGTTTCTGGCGGTGAACTGCGCGGCCATTCCCGAGCAATTGCTCGAGAGCGAACTGTTCGGCCACGAACGCGGGGCGTTCACGGGGGCGGCCAGCCAGCGCGTCGGCAAATTTGAACAGTGCGATCACGGCACGATTTTCCTGGATGAAATCGGTGACATGACGCCGGCCACGCAAACCAAAATCCTGCGGGTGCTGCAATCGGGCACGTTTGAGCGCGTGGGGGGGAACCAGTCCATGCAGGTGAATGTGCGGGTGATCGCGGCCACGAACAAGCCGCTCGAGGCGGCGGTGGCCGCCAAGCAGTTCCGCGAGGATTTGTTTTACCGGTTGAACGTGGTGCGCCTGCCCATCCCACCGCTCCGCGAGCGCCTCGATGACATTCCGCTGTTGGTGAATTATTTCCTGGAGCGCAATGCGCGTGACTTGGAGAAGCCGCCGAAATCGGTGGCGGCCAACGTGCTCCGCGCCCTGGAAAAATACCACTGGCCGGGCAATGTGCGGGAACTGGAGAACGCCATCCGGCGCGCCCACATCATGGCCAAGAGCGATGCCATTCTGCTCAGCGATCTGCCGCCGGAAATCACCGGATCAACGGGGCCGGGCCTGAGTCCGAGCCTGGCGCCCGCGCCCGGGCCGGCCAATGAAACCGCCGCCACCGACGCGGCCGCACTGGCCCGCCAACTCTTCCAATGGGCGCGCCGCGAACCGAAATTGAAAGTCATCGCGGCCGTGGAGCGGGAGCTGGTCATCCAGGCGCTCAAGGAGACGAATGACAACCAGGTGCATGCCGCCAAACTGTTGGGCATCACCCGCGCGACCCTGCGCAAGCGGATTGATAAATTCGGCATCCTCCGCGAGTTGAATGTGAAGTGATCCCAACTCCTTGGCGAAGGGGGGGCGGCCGAAAGCGGTTGGATGAGGTTATAATGCGGCGCTCTTCCGAGACGCCGCTACGATGCATTTCAAGGCGCGACTCTGGGTCGAGTGGGGGGTGTCTTTTGGGGCGCTGGATGCGTATTGGTTTTTAGTCAGCGCCTCGTCACCTCGGCGGCTACGATTTTATGAGTGGGGACAAGCCGTCCGCATCCCGGCGGGATCACGCGGCCGCGCGCCGGAGCCGGTCGGTGATGCCGGACCAGGCCGGTGAATCTGGCGGCAATTCCACGATAATCACCTCCGCCCCCAACGCATCGCATTGGTGCAATTCGGCATACAAGGCGCGGGCATAGGCCTCGGCATCGTGGGGGATCAAACACACGCGGGCAAAGGCTTCCGGCGCGGGGAGGTGCGCGTGGGCGAGGAGATGGCAGCGGCCGGGGGGGAGTGCGAGCGCGGCCAGTTGCCGGTTTAAATCCGCATCGTCACGCCAGTGCAGCAGCACCATCCGGGCCCGGGGCGAATAATGTTTTTTAAGCTGTCCGGGACTGCGCAACGCACCGGTCGGCGCGGCGGGATCGTCCGGCGCCGCCGCCAGCGCCCGGCCGATGACCGCCCCGAGGGCGGCGGCGTGGATCATGCCGGGACGCAGGATGCGGGGCGGATCGGTGCTGATGTCCAAGACGGTGGATTCGATGCCTACTTGGGATTGGCCGCCGTCCACGATCAGGGAAATGGCCCCGCCCAACTGCTCGCGGACATGGTCTGCGTTGGTGGGGGAAATACGGTTGGAGAGGTTCGCGCTGGGCGCGGCCAGCGGAAAGCCGCACTCGCGCAACACCGCTTGAATAAAGGGATGCGCGGGCCAGCGCAACCCCACGGTCGGGCCGCCGGCCGTGACGAGATCGGGTATGACGGAGGAACGGGGCAGGATGAGGGTCAACGGCCCCGGCCAGAAGGCGCGGGCGAGGGTGTCGGCCAGGGGCGGCCATTCGCGGACGCAAGTGGCGGCGAGGGGCAGGCCGGCGATGTGGACAATGAGGGGATTGTGGGCGGGCCGGCCCTTGACCTGGAAAATTTTGGCCACGGCGCGCGGGTCCAGGGCGTTGGCGGCGAGCCCATAGACGGTTTCCGTGGGGAGGGCGACGAGTTCGCCGGCGCGGAGGAGGGCGGCGGCACGCTGAACGGCCGCCGCGAACAGGGCGGCGGTGTGCGTGGGCAGAATGTCGGCGGTCACGCCTTATTCATAGCGCAAGGCTTCAATGGGGTCGAGCCGGGAAGCTTTCCAGGCGGGGTAAAAGCCGGAGATGATGCCGATGAACGCGCTGGAGACGCAGGCCGCGCCGACCCAGATGAGCGGGGTCACCGTCGGCCAGCCGGTGGTGGCGGCCACGATTTGGGTGGCAATGACGCCCAGCACCACGCCGATCATGCCGCCGGCGAGGCTCAAAGTGACGGCCTCGATCAAAAATTGCACCAGAATATCGCGGCCGCGCGCGCCGACGGCCATGCGAATGCCAATTTCCCGGGTGCGTTCGGTGACGCTGACGAGCATGATGTTCATGATGCCGATGCCGCCGACGACGAGCGAAACGCTGGCGATGGCCCCGAGCAACACGGACATAATGCGCGCGGTGGCGGTGGCCGCCTGCATGAGTTCCACCTGATTGCGCACGGTGAAATCCTGTTCAGTGCTGCGGTGCCGGGCCAGGAGCACGCTGGTGATGTCATCCTGCACCTTGTCAATGAGATCGGCGCTGGCGGCCTGGACGAGGATGGAATTGACAAAGGTACGGCTGGTGATGCGGCGCATGTGGCTGGTGTAGGGGATGATGACGACGTCGTCCTGGTCCTGGCCCCAGAGGTTGAAGCCCTTGGGTTCGAGCAGGCCGATGATTTTGAAGGGGATGTCGCGAATGCGCAGGGTTTGGCCGAGGGGATTCACCCCGGGGAAAAGCTGGTCGGTGACGGTTTTGCCCACGACGGCGACCTTGGCGAGGGTGCGCAAATCCTGGTCGCTAAACATGGCGCCGGCGGAGAAGTCCCAATTGCGGATTTGGGCAAAGTCGGGGGATTCGCCGAGGGTTTGGGTGTTCCAATTCAAACCGTTGGCGAGGATTTGTTCCCGGTCCCGCACCTCGGGGCTGATGCCGATGATGCCCGGCACTTCGGCTTGAATGGCTTTGGCGTCCTCGACCGTGAGAGTGGGTGCGCTGCCCCAGCCGCCGCGGGTGCCGCCGCTGGTGAAATTGCCGGAGAAAATCGTGATGACGTTCAGCCCCATGGCGGTCACTTTGTTTTCCACCTGCTTGGTGGCGCCGGTGGTGATGCTGACGGCGGCAATGACCGAGCCGACGCCGATGATGATGCCCAGCATGGTGAGGACCGAGCGCATTTTGTTGCGGCGCAAGGCCCGGCCGGCAATCCGAAAGGTGGCCAGAATTCTCATGGATGAAAAGTAAAGCCGGGTTGATTCATGCGAGCTTGACGGCTTGTTGCGCCTGTTTCAATTTGCCCAATTCCTGCTCCGCATTCAGCCGGTTCGGGACGGCGGCATCGGACAGGATCCGGCCGTCGCGGAGGATCACGGTGCGTTTGGTGTAACTGGCCACGTCCAGTTCGTGGGTGACCATGACGATGGTGATGCCCTGTTCGTTCAATTTCTGAAAGACACCCATGATTTCGATGCTGGTCTGGCTGTCGAGGTTGCCGGTGGGTTCGTCGGCCAGCACGAGGGCGGGTTGGTTGACGAGCGCGCGGGCGATGGCCACGCGCTGCTGCTGGCCGCCGGAGAGCTGGTTGGGCTTGTGGTCGGCGCGCGCGGCCAGGCCGACGAGTTCCAGGCAATGCAGGGCCCGGGTTTTTTGCTCATGGCCGGCAACGCGCTGGCGGTTATACAGCATGGGCATTTCCACGTTTTCCAGGGCGTTGGTCCGGGAGAGGAGGTTGAAGCCTTGAAAAACAAAGCCGATCTTCTGGTTGCGGATGTCGGCCAGGCGGTCGCGGTTCAAGGTGGAGACGTCGATGCCGTCCAGGTGATAGTTGCCCCCGGTGGGCCGGTCCAGCGCCCCGATCAGGTTCATGAGGGTGCTTTTGCCCGAGCCGCTGGACCCCATGATGGCGACAAATTCACCCGGGTGAATGTTCAGCGAAACGCCGCGCACGGCATGCACATCCACATCGCCGGTGTGATACACCTTGTGAATTTCCGAAAGCTGGATGACGGGGTTGGTCTGCACAGGTCTGGTCGGTCGAAAATCAGCGCCGGCCGCCGAAGCCGCCCCCGAACGGATTGGAGCCGGAGGCGGACACGGCCTCGTTGCCGGAACTGCCGTTGACGACCTCGTCCCCTTCGTTCAGGCCCTCGGTCACTTCGGTGTAAATGCCATCGCTGATGCCGGTCTTGATTTGAACGGCCACCAGTTTTTTATCCGGGTCCAGCCGGTAAACCGTATGGGTGTTGGGGGGGCCGCTGCGACGGTGAATAGCGGTCGCCCCGGGACCATTGGTGCCAGACTTCCCCACCGTCAGGGCCGCCGGCGGGTTCGTTTGCGCCAGCCAGGAGTCCAGGGGATGAAAGCGCAGGGTGGAATTGAGGATGCGCAACGCGTTGTCCCGCTGGGTGATGACAATGGAAACCATGGCGGTCATGCCGGGCTTCAGTTTGTAGTCGGCATTGGTGACGCTGAGGACGCTGTCGTAAATCACGACATTGTTGTTGGTGATGGGCGCGTTCCGCACCTGGTTGACCGCGCCGTAGAAGGTGCGGTAGGGATAGGCATCCACGGTGAAGGTCGCCGGTTGCCGTTCCTCAATATTGCCGATGTCCGCCTCGGCGATGCTGGTGTCAATTTGCATCTTGGTCAGATCGTTGGCGATTTGAAACAGGGTCGGGGTGCTGAAACTGGAGGCGACGGTCTGGCCCACATCCACCGAACGGGAAATCACCACGCCATCCACCGGCGAAAAAATTTTGCAGTAGCCCAGATTGGCCTCGGCCGTGGCCAGGGTGGCCTGCTTGATTTTCACGGTGGCCTGGGCCTCGTGCAGGGTGGCCAGCGCAGTGTCATAATCCGAGGCGGAAATCAATTGGTTGGTGAAAAGACTGCTCGCCCGCCGGGCCTCGACGGCTTCCAATTCCAAATTGGCCTTGGAGTTGTCCAGATCGGCGGCGGCCTGCTGCTCGATGGCCGAATACGTGGCGGGATCAATCTCGGCGATCAGTTGCCCCTTTTTGACCTGCGAATTAAAATCCACATACAGCCTGCTGATTTGGCCGGAGACCTGGCAGCCCACCTGTACGCTCTTAACCGGGTTCAACGTGCCGGCGGCCGTGACCAATTGGGTGATATCCCCCCGGTCAATCACGACGGTTTGAAAATCCGGCAGTTCCACATGATTGCGCCGGGAATAATAGAACCCGCCCGCCGCCAGACCGCCCAAGACGCCCAGAACGATTAGCCAGACCCACCAGCCGCCACGCTTTTCCTCAGCCATAAATATAATTAATCTTTGTTGTCCATTATGAGACAGAGACCGTGCGGGACAAGTTACGACAATTTGGGCCGGGCTGTCCATGGCGCCTCCGCTTGGCCGGGGGGGCGCGCCGGCCGGAATCCGCGTTTTCCCCCGTGAATAGGGCTGATTTACGATCTGTTTTGTGGTCTGGGCGTGGCCGGCCGGGGCGTCAAGTCGTTATAATACGTTACACGCCGGCGACCGCCCTGCCGTCAGGCCAGCCCGAGGTTTTTCAACACTTGGACGGTGGAGCGGGCTTTGTTCAGCGTGTAGAAGTGCAGGCCCGGCACCCCGGCCGCCAACAGTTCCCGGCACTGGCGCGTGGCGTATTCAATGCCAAATTCCAACGCCGCCTCGTCGTCCGTCCCCAACTCGTCCAGTGACCGCCGGAGGTCGGCCGGGATTTTCGCGCCGGAGAGCTGCGTGAACTTCGTGATTTGCGTCGCGCTCAATATCGGAATGATGCCGGGAATGAGCGGCACCCGCACCCCCAGTCGGCCCGTCAGATAATCGCGGAATTCAAAATAGTCGGCGTTGGCGAAAAACAACTGGGTGAGCACAAAATCAGCCCCGGCGGACACTTTTTCCGCCAGGTGCCCCCAATCGGCGTGTTTGCCCGCCTTGCAGGCGACGTGCCCCTCGGGAAAGCCGGCCGTGCCCACGGAGAAATCACCGTGTTCGCGGATGAAGCGGACGAGTTGGGCGGAATATTCAAAGCCGTTGGGCGTCGGCTGAAATTCGCCGCCGCCCGGCGGATCGCCCCGGAGGGCGAGGAGGTTCCGGCAGCCGAGGGCGCGGAATTTCTCCAGCAGCGCCTTAATCTCATCCCGCGTATGATTGACACAGGTCAAGTGCGCGAGGGCGGTCAGGTGGTGTTCCCGTTGGAGCCGGTCCACAATCCGCAGGGTCTTTTCGCGGGTGCCACCGCCCGCCCCATAGGTGACGGAGCAGAAATCCGGTCGGTTGGCCAGGAGGGTCGGGATTTGCCGTTCGAGGAGATTCCGCTCCCCCTCATCGGTTTTCGGGGGGAAAAATTCAAAAGAGATGACGGGCTGCCGCGCCGCCATTTTCGCCGTCAGGATGTCCCGGATGAGTCGCATGGGATTAAATTATGAAGGGCGGGGCAAAAAATGCCAAGCTTTGTCCGGTGGGATTTGGGCAAATAAAAAGCCCCTTTCGGTAAAACCGAAAGGGGCGAAGGATTCTAATTTAGATTAGAACTTGTAAATGACGTTGGCATAGAGGCCGACGGAATCACGCTCGGTGATGTCGGTGGTAACGCCCGAAACCTCATCCAACTTGGCGGTCTTGCCGCTCAAATTCTGGTCCCAGCGGACTTCCAGCCGACTGACCACGTTGGCCCAGAGGTCGTATTCAACGGTGCCGGTCAATTCCACGAGGTTGACACTGCCGGAATAATCGTCGCTGTTGTAGGCGTCGGCTTCCACATACTCACCACGGGCATTGAAGCTCAATTTATCGGTGGCTTTGTAGGTGGCATACAGACCATACACCTGCTCATCAATATCCTGGGCGGTGTGGCCGTCGACCGTTTCATACCCGCCGCCAGCATTGCGGACGTAATCAAACGCCAGACCGGCGGTGAGTTCTTTAATCGGGGTGTTCAGGGTCAAACCAGCGTAGTAGTTGATTTGATTGCCGCCTTGGTAACCGTCATTGACACCGCCGACGATGGTGTAGTTATTGGCCGCGCCATAAAGCACACCGGCCGTCAGGGCGGAACCCGACAGCCAACCCCAAGAAGAGGGGGCGGTCAGAGTTACGTCACCGAAATAGGCTTCGTGCCATTGGCTCCGGTTTAGGCTTTCGTTGTTGTTGCGGTTGTTGATGCCGGCCGCCGAGGTGTCGGCAATACCGCCGCCCAGGGACAGGGCATCGCTGACCTTGTAATTGGCCTGCAGACCGGTCAGTTCCGTGGGTTCCACGGCATAACCATAGGAACGGGTGTAGTTCGGGTTGCTGCCGGCATCGAAGACTTCGTAGCCGAGCGGGGAATCAAACACGCCGATTTTCCAGTCAATGCCATTGCCCACCGGGGTGCGCAACGTGACATAAGCCTGCTTGATGGAAAAGTCACTGTTGGCACTCGCATTAACCGAGGTGTTGTAACCCACGGCATCCGGGCCGAAGAGCAGATCCACCTGATAGCCGGAGGCCCAGGGGGATTCGTCTTCCGGCTTGGCGATGGAGAGCTTCACCACGTCCAAGTTGAAGCCGTTCGCCTTGCCATTCTGGAAATCAATTCCAGAGGCCGGTGAATTGGCGTAACCACCCGTCAAGCCCACGTTCGCCGAGGCGCTGACATAACCACTGATGGTCGTGTTCGAGAGCGCGGTTTGCACGGCGCTCGGTTTTTCGTCGGCCCGCGCCGCCGAGGTCAAACTGACCACGCCGACTGCTGCCAGACCCAATGTCCATTTATTAAACTTCATCTGTGTTCCTCCGATGTTGTTTGTTTTGTTTATGTTGTTCATTATTAGGGGGCCAAAGCACCCTTGCACAATTAGTGCAATTTCCACGAAACTAGGGAAATCAGCGGGGAATGACAAGTTTTTTTTTGGGCCCGGCGGCCCGGGGCGCATCTGGGCTGTCCCGGAGCGCCGGTCGGTGACCGGCTTAAACTGCTGGCGTTGGTTGAAGGGTTCCCTGGTTGGCCGCCGTTTTGATGACTCGGACGTCCCAAGCCGGCTGCCAACCGGCGCTCCGCTTCGGGGGACAGCCAAGATACGCCCCCTTGGGGCGGGCGCTTGACACTGCCTTCGCTGCGCGGGCGGCTTCCAGCCGGTCACCGGCAAGCGCGTCTGTGGAAGGATTCTCAACGCCGCGACACCGGTTTTCTGAAAATGCCCTGAAATCATGGGCGGAAGTTATTGCAAAAAAGTCTGGCCCGGCGGACGGCCCGCTCCCTACATTGGGGCGATGTCGGAAAATATGACAGCCCGGAACCCCGGCCCGGACGCAACCCTGTTGCCCGCGACCGCGAATCGGGATCAACTCGCCCGGCTGCTCAAGCGCCTCGCCCATGAAATCCGCAACCCGCTCAGTTCCCTCGACGTCCATTTTCAATTGTTGGAAGAGGATTTGAGCGCCCTCGCCCCGCCGCTGACCACGCCCCTGGCCTCCCGGTTGGCCATCATTCACGGCGAACTGCACCGGTTGGACAGCATCGTCGAGCGATTTCTGAAACTGGCGGGGCCGTCGGCGCTGGAACTGGAGCCGGTCGCGATCCCCCAAATCATCACCCACGTCTGCGAACTGCTGCGGCCGGAAGCGTCCGCGCGCAACGTCGAAATCAGCACCGTCGTGGAGCCGGATTTGCCGCCCATCACCGCCGATTCCGTCCGGCTCACCCAGGTGCTGCTGAACTTGGTCATCAACGCCCTCCAAGCGGTCAACGGTCCCGGCCGCGTCCAAGTCAGCGCCACCCGCGCGGGCGAGGTTTTGCGGCTCTGCGTGCAGGACACCGGTCCGGGCATTCCCGTGGAGAAATTTGGGGATATTTTCGACCCCTACTTCACCACCAAGGCCGAGGGCAGCGGTCTGGGCTTGTGGATCGCGCAACAGATCGCCGTGGCGCACGGCGGCGATTTGCGCGCGGAAAACGCCCCGGACGGCGGCGCCCGCTTCACCCTCACCCTCCCGTTCGCCCGAAAGGATCCCCCGTGGACCACGCCAAAATAAAAATCCTGGTGGTGGATGATGAAGTCGGCTTGTGCGCCGGTTTGCAGGAGGGGCTGCAACGCGAAGGTTACCTCGTGGATGCCGCCAACGACGCCGACGCCGCGTTGCGACTGGCCGGCCAGAGCCTCTACAACCTCGTGATCTCCGATGTCAAAATGCCGGGGCTGGACGGCCTGCAATTGCTCGCGCAGATTCGCGAGCGCAGCCGGGACACGCTGTTCATCCTGATGACCGCCTTTGGCACGGTCGGCAACGCCGTCGAGGCCATGCGCCTGGGCGCCTACGATTACCTGCCCAAGCCAATTGACCTCAAACGCCTGCGGTTGCAGGTGCAAAAGGCGCTGGAATACCAGAGCGTCGTCGCCGAAAACCATGAACTCCGCTCGCGGCTCCAAAAGCAGGCTGAACCCAATCCGCTGATCGGCGAGAGCGAAACCATGCGGACCGTCGTGCGGCTCATCGAAGAAGTGGCGCAAAGCGACGTGACGGTGCTGATCGAAGGCGAAAGCGGCACGGGCAAGGAAATCGCCGCCCGGCTGATCCACACCCATAGCCAGCGGCACGACAAAGCGTTCATCTCCGTCAACTGCGCGGCCTTTGCCGAACAACTGCTGGAGGCGGAATTATTCGGCCATGTGAAGGGCGCGTTCACCGGGGCGGCGGCCCAAAAGCCCGGCCGCTTTCAACTCGCCGACCGCGGCACGCTGTTCCTCGATGAAATCGGCGACCTCTCCCCGAAGGGCCAGGGCGACCTCTTGCGCGTGCTCGAAGACGGCGCCTTCCGCATGGTCGGCGGCTCCGAATTGATCCGCGTGGACGTGCGCATCATCGCGGCCACCAACAAAAAACTGTTGGAATCCGTGGCCGGGGGGAAATTCCGCGAAGACCTGTTTTACCGGCTCAACGTCGTGCCCATCGTCATGCCGCCCCTGCGCGAGCGGGCCGACGACATCCCGCTGCTGATCAACCGCTTTTTCGAACGCTTTGGCGCCCGGCACCAGCGCGGGGCCAAACGCCTGTCCCCCGCCGCCCTGCAACTGTGCCAGCGCTTCCCCTGGCCCGGGAATGTCCGGCAATTGCGCAACACCGTCGAGCGCATGGTCATCACCTGCCGCACGGCCGTGGTGGAGGTGGACGCGCTGCCGGATTTCCTGCGGGAATTCGATCAAAACCAGATCACCTTCACCGTCCGGCCCGGCACCACCCTGGCCGAAGTGGAAAAACTCCTCATCCGCCAAACCCTCGCCCGAGTCACCGCCAACCGCGCGGAAGCCGCCAAAATCCTCGGCATCAGCCGGCGCAGCCTGCAATACAAGCTCAAGCAATACGGGCTGCTGGATTCCGTTACCCCGGCCGGCCCCCAATAACCATCCGTTCAGATGCCATGCTGCCGGCGCGCGGGGGGCTCACCCGCAGCGTGTCGCCAGGAGAACCCGGGCCGACGAAGCGGGGGCGATTGCTAACGCTTCGAAAATTTGCGGGCCAAAAGCAACCAGTAAACCCCATAGGCGATAAACCCGATTCCCATAAAGACGATCAGGTTCAGCCGCGCAAAATCGCGCAGGCCAAAAATGAGAAAAAGCGCGCCCATGACCAGGTGGAAAATCCCCGCGCCCGACCGCACGACCCGGCTCTGTTGAACGGCTCGCGAGGCCGTGGAAGAAAGCTGAATATTGTGGTCAATCAGTTGAATCAGCGCCTGGGCGTCAGCTTCGCAATGTCCACGACAGGCCAAACCTTTGGTGAGGTCAACCGCGCACTCCCGACACAAGCCCCTGCCGCAAGACTTGCAATTTCCGACGGCCTCTCTGTCATCGTGATAAAAGCAACGCATAAATGTAAGGTGCGAACGGGGTCCGGCGGCTTTCCCCTGAGTTTTTCGGCCGGCACCGTCGCGAACTGAGGATAGCTTATTACCGCAGACTCCGCCTGTCGAGCCTTTCGAAAGCGGCCCCGGTGCGCTGGGCGCAGCCTGAAGTTATAGCCGGCTTTTTAGCCACAAACAGCCACCCACCGGGCGGGACGCCCGGCTCTACGGCAGGCAGGATGCCCGCCGCCACCGGCTTGCCGGCCTTTTCTTTCCGCAGGCTGAAGCCACACGGCCCCCCTCGGGTCGCTCTGCGACTGGCTCCCCAACGGTGACCTGAGCCTTGCGCCCGGGTTTCCCCGTCGTTGGCCGGCATACCCGTGGTTGCTTGTCGCGCCTGTCAATGCCAGGTTTTTCAGGGTTGCGGCCACAGCGCCTTGGCCTTCGCGGCGGCTTCGCTGTAAGGGAAATCTTTCAGCAACTGCGCCAGCGCCCGCCCGGCTTCGTCGGGCTTGCCGACCGCCAGGCCCGCCGCCACCGTGTCATAGAGCAACTCCGATTGCCCCGGGGCCTGCTCCGCCAGCGGCGTCAGCCAACGGCAGCCGGTGAACGCCCGCTGAAATTCCTTGTGCGCCAGCTCCAGCCGGATTTGGAGCAATCCCGTGCCCAGCGACATTCGTTCCAACGGGACGTCAAACGTCAGCCGGTCCAGCGCCGCCTGGGCGTCCTCCCACTGTTCGTGTTCGACGAGAATGCTCGCCCCCTCCAACTGCGCCGCCGCCTGTGCCGCGGCGGCTTTGGGTTCCAACCGCCCGCCCGCCGCGAGATAGGCTTTGCGCGCCTCGGCGATTTGGCCGTGCGCCAGCCGCAGGTCGCCCCGCAGCAATTGCAACCGCCGCCGTTCATCCCCCGTCAAGTCCGCGCCGGAAATACCGCCGAGCAGTGGCTCCGCTTCGTCCAGTCGCCCGGACGCATGCAGCAGCAACGCGCCCAGTTGTAACTTCACCTTTTCCCCGATCAAGGCTGAAGTGCGTTCTGGTGTGAGCGCCAGCCGGTAGGCTTGCTCCGCCAGCGCGTCGCCCGCGTCGCCCTGATGCTCGAAGCCCAGGCCGAGTTTGTAAAAGGTGACGCCGTCCGCCCGGGTGTTGAATTCATCAGCGCGCCGGACCATCGCCGCGCCGGTGTGGGTCAGGAGTTCCCGGTCATTGGCGCGATCCGCCAGGGTGAATATCGCGGTGAGATCGTGCGCCGGGGTCAGGTTCAAGTCGCGGTGCAGAAAGTCATCCCTGGCCCCGCCAAAGATATCGTCCCGCCATGCGTCGCGCTGGAGCCAGTCCGGTGGGAGCCGGACGCGGACGGCGTTGGTGGCCACGCACCGGCCGGATTCCCAGGCCTCGAGTGTGACCGTCCGCAGGCCGGGTTGCGGATAAAAATGCTCCAGGCTCCGGCCCCTGCCCCCGGTGCCGTCACCGAAATGCCAGCGGTATTCGCGGTGCCGGCCGTCATCCTCCACATGAAAATTTGCGCGCAACACCATCGCGCCCTCCACTTCGCACTGGCCGAGGGTGCGCCATTCGAAGTAAAGCGGTTCCGCCGCCGTCGCCGATTCAAACCCCGTCACGCGAAATGCGGCCACCGGGGCGAAGGCGCGGGCGGGGATCACTTCAAAGTGGCTGGCGTCCGGCGGTTGCCACGCGGCTTCGGCGGCGGCCTCGCCGTCGAACTGAATCTGTGTGTAATCGAGGCGGTGCAACCCCGGGCGGAGTTGGACGGCTCCGTTGTGTTCCCCGCGCCGGCCGCCGTTGGCGCCATGCCGGCCCAGCCAGGCCGCCACGGGCTGGCCGTCAATTTCCAGCCACGAAGCGTCCGTGGAGAGCGTGGCAAAACGGTAGTTGCCGGGTTCCGCGATCCGCAGCCAGCCCGTATAGGCGGCGATGTAATCCGCAGTCGGGCCGAACGGGTTCATGCCCAGAAAAATGTCGGGAAAATATTTGCGTCCCAGGGCGGGGCCGGCGGTGTCCAACACCCGGGTCACTTCGGGGAAGTTACCCACGGGTAACTCCGGGCAGGCGCGGGTTTGAAGCAACACCCCGGCCTGCGGTTTCCAACCGCCGGGTGCCGGCGGTAGTTGGACGTCATGGCGCAAATAATAAACCCGCGCACCGCCCGAGGTGTCAAAACGGATGCGATTGGGTTCACCGCCGGCCGACCAGTAAGTCTGAAACGCCACCGGCCGGCCCCCGGCCGTGAAGACGCCGAACGGCCCGGGGTCAACCCCGCAGGGCGAAATGTCCACCGTGCCCACGTCCGCCGGCCAGGCGGAATTCGGGGCCAACTCCAGCCGCAGCCGGACAGGGGCCGTCTGCACCGGCGAATCCTGCGCCCCCGCCGCCAGTGCCCCCGCGCACAACAGGCCGGCGAGCCCGCTGGAAATTCCCGCCGGGAGCGGGTGGCGGATCGTAAACCAACCCCGGTCCGGTGGCTCCGGCCGGAAGTTCCCGGGATCATGCGGCGGCTGACTCATGGGCTGAGTCTTCCACTAAAATTCCAATTTGCCACTCAAAAATGCCGCCACGCCGCCGCGCCGCCCGGTGGACCGGCTGAAAGCCCGTCCCCGTGTATCCCCATGCCGTTGGTGAGGTTGGACAGGGGCGGGCTTTTTAACTCGACGACGTGTCGTCTCGTCCAAAAGCGGCGATCCCGCGACTGCGGGACCGCCCTCCAAATGCCTTCGCCTGACAACCGCCCACAACTTCGGAATGCACCAAGCCCGGCCCACTTTGGCGGAACAGCATTGCCACCCGGCGTGCCAGCGCGTAACGTCTGCGGCGCATGGTTCGGCTCGTATTATTTGATATTGATGGCACGCTCGTCCACACCGGGGGGGCGGGCACGGCGGCGTTCACCAAGACCTTCGCCACGGAATTCAATCTCCATCACGGCACGGAAAAAATGAAGTTTGCCGGGCGCACGGATGTCAGCCTCGTGCGCGAGTTCTTCCAACTGCACGGCCTCAAGGAAACGCCGGCGCATTTCCGCCAGTTTTTCGACCGCTATGTTTTCTGGCTCGATCATATTATAACGCACAATCGCGGCGAGGCCTGCCGCGGGGTGTTTGAATTTCTCCGCCAATTGCGCGCCCTGCCGCAGCCGCCCCGGCTCGGGCTGCTCACCGGCAACATCCAATTGGGCGCGGAAATCAAACTGCGCCGCTTTGGTCTCTGGGACTATTTCGAATTCGGCGGCTTCGCGGATGACGACGAAGACCGCAACCAGATCGCCGCCGCCGCCTTTCAGCGCGCCCAACGGTTGCTGGGAAAGGATTTGCA
>Ga0302278_10000935_pt1 | contig 36782 bp, 26 predicted proteins | sample III_Bog_N3_2_FD_194543 | JGI IMG/M metagenome (GOLD analysis project Ga0302278, IMG submission 194543) | Peat permafrost microbial communities from Stordalen Mire near Abisko, Sweden - III_Bog_N3_2 | ecosystem: Environmental > Terrestrial > Soil > Wetlands > Peat | place: Sweden: Abisko... | reverse complement strand
CCGCGGCCACCGAGCGGAAGAGCACGTCAACGGCGGGGCGGCAGTGGTTTTCCTCCGGGCCCTGGTTGAGGTGAAGCGTGGCCGGCAAGCCGATGCGCGAGGCCGCCAGCACCTCCATGTGCCAGTTGCCCCTGGCGATGTGGATGGTTCCGGCGCGCACCGGGTCCCCCTCTTGAGCCTCCCGCACCTGCAACGGACAACGGCCGTTGAGCCGCTCGGCGAAGGGCCTGGTAAACAACTCCGGCATGTGCTGCACAATCAGTACCGGCAGCGGAAAGTGCGCCGGCAGCGCGGGAAGCTGCTTATCGAGAGCCGCCGGGCCGCCGGTGGAGACGCCGATAGCCAATGCGGCCGGGACGGACGAAACCGGCCGGATTCTGGGCGGAGACCCAACGGGAAGGATGAGCGGGTGAAGCGCCGCGCCGGGAAAGACCGGCTGCGTCTGGCTGGTAAGAGCCTGAATCCTGGGAAGCAACTCCTGAGAGAGCGCCTGGATGGAGGTATCGCGGCCAGATTGCCCGGCCGGCTTTGCTACATAATCCGATGCCCCGCAGGCCAGGGCCTCGATGGTCACTCTGGCTCCGCGCTGGGTGAGCGAACTGCACATGATGACCGGCATTCTGTGACCCCGCGCGCGCAGCTTTCTGAGGGTGACCAGCCCGTCCATCACCGGCATCTCCACATCCAGCAGGACCAGGTCGGGATGGAGGTTTTCGATGGCGCTCAAAGCCGATTCGCCGTCGCCCGCCACGCCAGCCACCTCCAGGCCGGCGTCGGAGCAGACCACCGAGCGCAGCAGGCTCCGCATCACTGCCGAGTCATCCACAATGAGAATCCGGGTCAGGCGGCCGGAGGCCATCGCTCAGGCCTCCACAAGACCGAGCATGGCCAGCTTTTCCGTCAGAGCCTCGTCGTCAAAAGGCTTCATCAGGTACTCGTCGGCGCCCGCATCGAGAGCGCGGAGAATAAAGTCGTTTTCGGCCTCGGTGGTCACCATCATCACCTTCAGGTCGCTATATCCTTCGGCGCGCAACTGCTTCAGCATATCGAGGCCGTTCATGACCGGCATGTTCCAGTCCAGCAGCGCGAGATCAAAGGATCCGCTTGAGTCCAGCATCTCCATGCCCGCCTGGCCGTCGCCCGCCTCCTCGCACTCGATTCCCTTCTCTTCGAGCAGGCCGCGCAGATAACCCCTGACGAAGCGGGAATCGTCGACAATCAAAGCTCGCATGGTCACCTCCTCAAAAGAGCCCGCCCTGGGCGCTAAGCGGCCCGGCCCGCACTGAGACGCATGGGCTCCAGTTGCTCCGGGTCCAGCATGACAAGCAGGCTGTCCTTGAGTTTGTAAGCGCCGGCAAACAAGGCTCGGCGGCGCTCGTTGAGAATCGAGGGGTTGGGCTCGTGGTCAGCCGACGAGACGGTCAGCACCTCGCCCACCGAATCCACCAGCAAGCCGAAGATCCCGCCGGGATTCTCCAGGACCAGAAGATCCTGTCGGCCCTCCCTGGGCGGCAATCCCAGCAACTGGCGCAGGCTCACGGTGGTCAGCACATCGCCGCGATAGTGGACCAGCCCGCCCACAAAGACCGGCGCCAGCGGAACCGGCCGCGGCCGCGCCGCGCCCACAATCTCAAGAATGTGAGTGATCGGCACGCCGAAAACTGTGTTTCCCAGGCGCACCGTGCACATCTCCACCAGCGTCGCCGCCGCTTTCTCTTTGCCATGCAGTGCAACTGTCGCCGTGCTCATGCCAGCGTCTCCTCCATCCGGTTCCATGCGGCAGGCGCTTCATCCCCGGCGGCGAGCGGGGCCACGCCTCCCAGGTCAACAACTCCGGTAACGCGATTCTTCAAGAGCGTGACGCCGCCGGTGCGCTGCGCGGTTCCAGCCTGGAAGAGGTCGCCTCCGGCGGCCACATCCAGCACATGCGAAACGGCAATGCCCACATGACGATTGCCCTCGCGGCAAACCACCACGATGATTTGGGCCTCGGGATTGCCTTCGAGAGCGGCCAGCACGCCGCCGGAATCCTCCACCGGCAGCAGTTGCCCCTCGAAGTTGAGCACCGGCCGGTAGCCGATGTACTCGATGCGCTTGAGCGGAACCTGCTCGATCCGCAGCACGTCGGTCAACGGCACCGCGGCCTGATGGCCGCCCGCCTCCACCAACAGGTATTCAAGTCCCTTGACGGCTCCGGCGCCGGGCTCGCCTTCAACGGCGCACGCGGGCTCTTCTTCGCGCATGGCCACCCCCGCCTTCAGCGCGATCGCTCCGGGATCGAGAATCAGCGCCAGTTCGGCGTTGCCCAGCACGGTCGCGCCGGAGAAGAGACCGATATCCTTGAGCACCGCCGAGAGCGGCTTGACGACGATCTCCTCGGGATCGGCCAGCCCGTCAACCACCAGGCCAAAGCGGCGGCCGTCGGGGTCGAGAACAGCGATGAAGTTGTCTCGCTCGCTCGCGGCCTTATGCTCCACGCCGGGCATCAGCAACCGGTCAAGAAAGACCAGGGGAAGCAGCTTGCCGCGCAGACGGTAGAGCGGCACGTTCTCGATCCACTCGATAGCCGTGGCAGCCTGCTCCGAGGAGATATGCACCAGCTCAGAGAGCGCGCCCTGGGGCAGGGCAAAGCTCTGGTTGACGCTGCGGACGATGAGGGCGGGAATGATGGCCAGCGTCAGGGGAATGCGCAGCCGGAGCGTCGTTCCTTTGCCTGCGCGGGAGTCGATCTCCACCTTGCCGCCGATCTTCTCGACATTTGTCCGGACCACGTCCATACCCACGCCGCGGCCGCTGACGTTGGTCACCGCGTCGGCCGTCGAGAAGCCGGGCAGGAAGATCAGTTGCAGCAGTTCGCGCTCGCCCAGGTGCACGGCGCGTCCAGCGGTGATGGCGCCGCGCTCGATAGCCTTCTGACGCACCTTTTCCACGGCAATGCCGGCACCGTCGTCAGAGACCTCGATGATGACGTGGCTGCCCTCCTGCGCGGCCCGCAGCTTGAGAATCCCCTCCGGGTTCTTGCCGGCGGCAACGCGCGCTTCTGGCGGCTCGATGCCATGATCCAGCGAGTTTCTTACCGCATGGGTCAGCGGGTCCTTGATGGCTTCGAGCAGACTCTTGTCCAGCTCGGTGTCTTGCCCCTCGACCTCAAGGCGGACGCGGCGGCCAAGCGCCTGCGAGAGGTCGCGGACCATGCGGGGCATCTTGGAGAAAATATTCGAAACCGGCTGCATGCGGGCCTTCATCACGCTTTCGCGAAGGTCGGCCGTGACCATATCGAGGCGGCGCGAGAGCAAAGTCATGCCGGGATCGGCCGAGGTGGCCTGCAGGACCTGATTGCGGGTGAGCACCAGCTCGCCCACCAGGTTCATCATCCGGTTCAGCAAGCTCACATCCACGCGCAAGGTGCTCTCGGCGGCACTTCCAGCCGTCTGGACGCGCTGCCGGGGGGCATCGCCTTCGGGCGCCGAGGGAGCCTTGGCGCCCGGCGCCGGGGCTTCGACAGCCTCCGCCGGCTGGGCCGGAGCGAGGGCCGGAAGGGCTGGAGCCGGCGCTAACGGAGGCGGCGCGGAGGCGGCGGGCGGCGCGGGTTTGACCTTTGCCGGAGGCCTGGGCAGGGGAGGAGCGGAGGCGGCCTGGCCGCCAGCCCTGGCATGGACCGGCTGCTTTGCCTGTGCTTGCGCGGGCAGTTGCAACTCTTCCAGATTGGCGATCAGCACCGCATCGTCGCCTTCGCCCTCGTTGTCCTCCGCTTCAATTGTCTTGAGTATGGAACGCAGGCCGTCCAGCAGTTGCAGCAGTCCGGTAATCAGCGGACGGTCCGCGGTGAGCTTGCTCTCGCGCAGCAGACCCAGCAGGTTTTCTCCGGCGTGGGCCAGCTTTTCCAGCCGCTTGAAGCCCAGAAACCCCGTGGTTCCCTTGATCGTATGCACCGAGCGGAAGATATCACCTATGAGCTCCGCATCCTGCGGGCGCTCCTCCAGATCGGTCAGACAGCGCTCCATGCGGTCCAACCCTTCCTGGCTCTCGATCAGGAACTCCCTGGTCAGTTCATCCATCGCACCCACTCATCCGCCCGGCCGGGACGGACCCCGGCACAGCGAGCACTCAAGCCGTTCATCGGAGAAATGCGGCGCAACTTGAGGAACAGGGATCAGAGATCAGGGTCCAGGTACCAGGGACCAGGGACTAGGGACTAGGGAACAGGGACCAGCCGTTCGAGCCGAAAAGGCTGGGCGCCCCATCCTTGCGGCGTTCTTGCTTTTGCCGCCAGGGTGGGAGACCACGGACCCCTTTGGGTTTGTGCGTGAGCAGAAGCGGGTTTGTGCAATCTTCTGTCCCGCTCCCCAGCAGCGGCGCAGATGTTCTAGCATTAACTCACACTGAAAAGAGAGGCGACACCCGATGAACAGCCAACTTTCAACAGACCCCGCGCTGCTGAGCCTGCTCGATCTGGCGCGCCAGGCCGCCCAAAACGCCTACGCGCCCTATTCCGGCTTCCGGGTGGGCACGGCTCTGCGGCTCACGAATGGCGAGATCGCCACGGGAACCAACGTGGAGAACATGAGCTACGGGCTAACCATCTGTGCCGAGCGGTCCGCTTTGGTTCGCGCCGTCTCCCAATTCGGGCCGGAGATTCGCGTGGAGGCCGTCGCCGTCGCCAACCTGAACGACGCCGCAAGCCCGCCCTGCGGCGCCTGCCGCCAGGTGCTCTCCGAGTTCATCCTGCCGGATGCGCCGGTGATCTTCCCCGCCGAGGATGGAGTGCGGACGATGGCGTTTCGCGAGTTGCTGCCGATGGCCTTTGAGATGAAGGCAAAATAGAGCCCAAACAACACGAAGACCCACGCTGGCGCGTGGGTCTTCGACACGGAAGCAAAACCCTCCGCTGTTGTTACGCTGCCTTAGCGTCCGCCACCGACCTTACCCGGAAGCGCTTCATCTGAATCGACAGGGTGCGCTCAATCTTCTTCAGGTCGCCGCGTTCAGCCGGTCCTGCGAAGGTTGAAGCTATGCCATGCGCAGAGGCGCGGCCGGTGCGGCCTACGCGATGCACAAAATCCTCGGCCATCTTGGGCATGTCGAAGTTGATGACATGCGCCACGTTGGCTACGTCGATGCCGCGGGCGGCTACGTCGGTGGCCACCAGCACGCGATGACGGCCCTCGGAGAAGCTGCGCAGGGCCTGGTTGCGCTGGGCCTGCGAGCGGTCGCCGTGAATCTGCGTCGCCGAATGGCCGCTGCGAACCAGCCTGCGCGCCACGCGATCCGCGCCATGCTTGGTGCGCACGAAGACCAGGAAGCTGCCTGTCTCCGCGCCCAGCAGGTGTTCGAGAAGCTCCTGCTTCTTGTCGGGCTCGACCTCAAAGGTGCGCAGCTCGACATTTTCCGCGGGCTTAAGCACCGAGCCGATCTCGACGCGCACGGGGCTGTTGAGGTACTTGCGTGCCACGTCCTTTACAGAAGCTTCGAGCGTGGCCGAGTAGCAGAGCGTCTGACGCACCAGCGGCAGCGTGGCGGCGATGCGCGCGATGGCCGGCTGGAAGCCCATATCGAGCATCCGGTCAACCTCGTCGAGCACCAGAATCTTCACCTGATCGAGGCGCACCAGCTTGCGCTTGAGATAGTCCTCAAGGCGGCCGGGGGTGGCGACAATCAGCTTGGCGCCGCGGCGAATCGCATCGAGTTGCGAACGCTCGGCCAGGCCGCCGACCACCAGGGCCACGGTCTGATCTGAGCTGGAGCGGATGGCCAGGAAGGCCTGCTCAACCTGCATGGCCAGCTCGCGCGTGGGCAGCAGGATGAGCGCATGAGCCGCGGGGCCGCGAGCGGTCGCCTTTTGCAGCAGCTCAACGATTGGAATGAGGAAGCCGAGGGTCTTGCCGGTTCCGGTCTGCGCGGTGGCCAGCACGTCGCGGCCTTGGAGCGCGGGCGGAATGCAGCCGGCCTGCACCGGAGTGGGAATTTCAAATTTGTTCGCGTCAAGCCGCGCCATCAGGGCGGGCGAAAGAGAAAACTGAGAAAACTGTGTCGTCAAAATTAAGTCATTTCCTTAGGGGTTCCGGAGCCGCCAGAGTTGCTCGCGGCCTGCAAACGGAACCGGACATAGAAGCGCGCGGACCCATTCAGGGGCGCGAGCCTGCTTATCAATATGCGTAAGGGAGAACCGAAAGTCGAATCTAAGACTAGCCAAGCATTCAAGAGGGAACGCCAGAGGCCCGGAGCTGCCGCACGCTACTTCATCGCCAGACGGCGCAACGCCGGCCGGCTCCACGCTCCCACGCTTGCTGCGTTCCCTGGTTCGCTCGCGCCCGTCCTCTTTGAGGAAGACAAACGCATAGTCTACTGCCGGGCCTGGTTTGACCCATGGCAGAGGCCCCCAGGATGGGAGACTCATGTGGATACGCTGTAGGGGCTTGGGGAAATCTGTGCCAGGCAAACTTGCCTTGATGGGGCTCGCTGCCGCTCACGGCCAAATCACTGAGCGCAAGTACAGTGTAGCACGGATGAACAATAAGGTCATAGATTCTATTGGCTCCTGCTGGATTCTTCAGGGGACGTGAGACGGGCAGCTCGTCTCAAGTTTCCTACCGTTGGCAAACTCGCGTAATCGGTCAGTTGGTTTGACGGAGGCGCAATAGGCAGCGGGTCACCGATTGTGCAACGCCATCACCAGGAGCGACCACAGCATTCTGATGGCGATAAAGGCAATTAACGCCTGAAGCATCACCTTCTTATTGTTTACGAGTATAAAAGAAACCAAACAGATCAGCAGCGAAATAGAGAAGACAATTGGACGAATCTCATGCGTCCAAGGATATGCAAGGAGAAGTGCGAAGCAGAGCAATCCGGAGAAGACAAACGGGATGCAAAGGTAGAAGTCACGGTTCGTCAATTTCTGGCCGGTGTCCAAGCTCTCGCCCCTTTCGTCACCAGTATATGCTGTCGAAACTGAGCCGACGCAGGATCGAGGGTCGAATGCGACTTTGGCGGTACTCAACGCCGCATGGTACTCCTTCCGAGGGTACTGAGCGATCAAACGCTGCCTCCCCGTTAACGTTTCCGCTACAGAGTCCGCGCACCACGTAAAATACCCTCAGGGAGAACGAATGTCGCAGGCGCCCTCAAAGATTGATCCGGACGGCAAAGCATGCACTGATCCTGTTGCGGAAATGAATCAAACTCTCGACCCTACCGATTGGGCGAGGTTTCGCGCGCAGGCGCATCGCATGTTGGACGACATGCTCGGCTACATCGAGAACATCCGAGAGCGGCCCGTCTGGCAGCCGATTCCAGACGAGGTGCGGGCGCGCTTTCAGTCGCCTGCACCGCGGCAGGGCGAAGAGTTGGCGCGCGTTCATGCGGAGTTCATGCGCGAGGTGCTGCCCTACGCGCAGGGCAACGTGCATCCCGGGTTCATGGGTTGGGTGAATGGCGGCGGCACGCCGGTGGGCATGGTGGCGGAGATGCTGGCCGCGGGGCTGAACGCGAATTGCGGAGGCCGCGATCATGTTCCGGTCGAGGTCGAGCGGCAGGTGACGCGCTGGGTGCGAGAACTCTTCGAATTCCCCGAAGGCGCGACCGGGTTGTTCGTCACCGGTACGTCGATGGCGAATCTGGTGGCCGTGCTCGTTGCGCGCGATGCCGCGCTGGGCTTCGATGTGCGCGCCGGCGGAGTGGCCGCGGACCCCAGGCGGTTGACGGCGTATACATCGAACGCGGTGCATGGCTGCGTACCCAAGGCGATGGATATCGCCGGCCTGGGTAGCGACGCGCTGCGGCTGATTTCCACTGACATCTGTTGCCGCATCGATCTGGCGGCGCTGGCAGCGGCGATTCAGCGGGATCGCGAGGCAGGCTTTACGCCGTTTCTTGTCGTGGGAACGGCAGGAACCGTGAATACAGGAGCTATCGACGATCTGGCAGGCATTGCTGATTTGTGCCGGCGCGAGAAGCTCTGGTTCCATGTGGACGGAGCCTTTGGCGCTTTGGCCAAGCTGGCTCCGGATCTTGCCCCCAAGGTCAACGGAATGGAACGCGCGGATTCGGTGGCCTTCGACTTTCACAAGTGGGGCCAGGCGCCTTACGATGCGGGCTTCATTCTGGTGCGGGACGGCGCGGCGCACAAAAAGGCCTTCGCGCTTCCGGCGGCGTATCTGCAACGGGCCGAGCGCGGGTTGGCCGCCGGGTCGCCCTGGCCCTGCGACTTCGGGCCGGATCTCTCGCGGGGCTTTCGCGCGCTGAAGGTCTGGTTCACGCTGAAGGTCTTTGGGGTTGACGCGCTGGGAGCTTCCATCTCGCGCAGTTGCGCGCTGGCCCGGTACCTTGAAGCCCGGATTGCCGCAGCGCCGGAACTGGAACTGATGGCTCCCGTGGAGCTGAATATCGTCTGCTTCCGCTATCGCCGCGAAGGCTTTAATGAAGAAGAGTGCAATCGTATCAACGGCGAGATTGTCATCCGGCTGCAGGAGTCAGGGATTGTGGCTCCGTCGACGACCAGGATTGGAGGCCGCACGGCCATTCGCGCGGCCATCGTGAATCATCGCACCAGCCGCGCGGAGATCGATGCGCTGGTGGAGAACACGCTGGCTCTGGGACGCGCTCTTCAGGCGCGAGCGCCCAGGCCAGATGCGTAACGGATGTTTCCCAGCTCTGAAAGTCCGGGCCCCCTTTGGCAGGCTCGGGGCAGGCTTTGGGCGTGGCTCGGGGCGGGCTCCGTGACGGTGCGGACCGGATCGCTCCCACCCTCAGCCGCCACCGGCGCAACATCGAGATGGCCCATAGGCAGCGAAGGCAAAACCGCCATCGACTAGGTGCGGGCGCCTGGCAGCGCATGAAGTTTCCCCGCACTTGACAGCACCGTTCGGCTTTGGCTACTATTCAAGGCGACTTCAGGGCCACAATCTTTTCGTATTTCAATTCTTCGGGAGCTAGCAAGCGGAGCTTGCTTGCTGCCCAATTCAGGTGTGTCTTCGGGCCTCGGTCCCCCCTCCAGGACCAGGACGAGGGATCTCCACGACGAACCAAAGGGTTCCGGAGCGCGGGCCATCCGGACGGGCCCTATCCACTTTGTTTTCCGCGCTCTGAAAGGACGGATTCGAATGAAAAGCTTGAAATTGCATCTACTGGTTACCATGTGCGCGCTTGTGAGCTTGACTTCCCCTGCCTGGGCCACGAACAGCCTTACCTTTGGCCAAACAGTGTCCGGCACGATCTCCACTGCGGCGCAGACGATCAGGTACACCATGGCCGCAAATGCCGGCGACATTGTCAACCTCAACATGGTGACTACGAGCGGCAGCTTGCAGCCCGATGTCAAGCTTTACGATTCCACCGGGACGCTGATTGCCGAAGGCAGAAATTATTGGAACGGAACCTGCCATAACGGCCCAACCGACGAGGATGGTACGCCTATGGTCGAGATGAATTCGCAAACCCTCTCGGAGGGCGGAAACTACGTCGTGGTTGTTGGAGATTGCCATAGCTCAAATACCGGCACTTACGACCTCTATGTGCAGCGGCTCAATAATCCAAGCGGAGCTGTGAGCCTTGCTTTTGATGTGCCGCAGTCCAACACCGTCGGCTTGTCGGCGCAGAACAACACCTACACCTTCAGCGCCAGCGCGAATGATGTTGTGGTATTGGTTGCAACTGCCACCAGCGGCGGGCTCAAGCCGAAGGTTCGGCTCTACGATCCAACCGCAACACTGATCGACGAGGCCGTCAATTATGCCAACGGCTCCTGCAAGAGTGGTCCGACAGACGAGGACGGTACACCCACCGTTGGATTCGATACCGGGGCGCTTTCGCTCAGCGGCGCCTACACTGTGCTGGTCGGCGACTGCGACGACATCAATACCGGCGCCTACGAGCTTTATGTGCAAAAGACAAACAATCCAAGCGGCGCCGCCCCTATCGCCTTCGGGCAGACGCAGAGCGGCACGATCACCTCGGCGGCGCAGGGAGCAAGTTATACCTTCAGCGCCAGCGCCAACGATGTTGTGGATATTACCGCGTTGACGACGAGTGGCAGCATGCAGGCAGTTATCCAGCTTTTCGATCCAACCGGCGCGTTGGTCAGCACTGCTGAGAATTACTGGAACGGTGCGTGCCACCAGGGGCCGACTGATGAGGACGGCACACCCGTCGTGACGTTGAGTTCGGCGCTTTCGCTGAGTGGAACTTATACCGTGCAGGTCAGCGATTGCAACAATTCCAACACAGGAAACTTTGATCTCTATCTCCAGCGGATTAACAATCCGGGCGGGGCAGCGAGCTTGGTTTATGGCGCAACAGTAGCCAATACTATCGGTGCGCAAGCGCAGAGCAATACTTACACGTTCATCGCCAGCGCCAATGACGTCATCGATATGTCGATGACCTGGACAAGTGGCGGCATCAAGCCGAAGATCAGGCTCTACGATCCAACCGGGGCGCTGATCGCCACCGCGGAGAACTACTGGAATGGAGCCTGTCACACCGGCTATACGGACGAGGATGGGACGCCCGCGGTGTGGATGAATACGGGAGCGCTGGCGCTCAGCGGAGCCTACACCGTGCTGGCCGGCGACTGCGATGACAGCAACCTGGGCAATTATGACCTCTTCATACAGAGGGCCAACAACCCGGGAGGAGCCGAAAGCCTGGTATTCGGCGAGACTATATCCGATCAGATCGACATGACGGCGCAGGAGAATACTTACACCTTCAGCGCCGCCGCCAACGACTCTGTTACCTTCACTGCTACGCTCACCGGCTCACCTAACTACCTCTACCCGTACCTGGAGCTTTGGAGTCCAACCGGGGCAGTGCTCAGCACAGCTCAGAACTTCTATAACGGCTCCTGCCACAGAGAGGGTAGTGTGTCGATGGGTTCGGTGACTCTTTCCACTGCCGGCACCTATGCGCTGTTTGTCGGCGATTGCGATGCCTACAACACCGGCACTTACAATCTTTCCTCTCAATGTTTCGGCACTTGCCCGTTGCCCGCGCCGACGCTCACTTCGCTCTCGCAGACCAGCGTCCTGGCGGGCGGCGGCGATCTCTTCCTCACGGTTAACGGCACGAACTTTGCTGAGGCATACGCCAACTCGGTCGTAGAGTGGAATGGGAACGCCTTAGCCACCACCTGGGTTAGCTTGACTCAAATGACAGCCGTGGTTCCCGCCGCCGACACGGCTATGGCCGGTATCTTCCTGGTGACTGTCTCCACACCCGCCCCCGGCGGAGGAACCTCCGCGGCGATCAACTTCACCGTCAACAATCCGGTGCCCGTTCTTACGTCGCTGTCGTCCAACAACGCTATAGCGGGAGGCTCAGCCTTTACCCTCACCCTGAACGGCTCCGCTTTCGTCAAGTCCTCGCAAGTGCAATGGAATGGCAGCAGCCTCGCCATCGTCTCGCAGAGCGCCACGCAACTTCAAGCTACCGTTCCGGCTGCGGATATCGCCACCGCCGGCACCCCCTCGGTGACCGTCTTCAATCCCACTCCGGGCGGCGGGACCTCCGCACCGCAAACCTTCACCATCAACAATCCCGTGCCGGCCACCACTTCGCTCTCGCCTGCCAGCATCGCCTTTGGAGGACCCGCTTTCACTCTCACCATCAACGGCTCCAAATTTGTCAGCGGTTCAGTGGTGAACTGGAACGGCAGCAGCCTCGCGATCGTCTCCCAGAGCGCGACGCAGCTCCAAGCCACGGTTACCGCCGCTGACATAGCAGCGGCCGGCACCGCCTCGGTTACTGTCGTCAATCTCACGCCCGGCGGCGGGACCTCCAACGCGCAGACCTTCACCATCAACAAGAAATCGCCTCCGGTCACCTGGATCGCGCCGGCGGCCATCACCTACGGCACACCGCTGAGCGGCACCCAGCTTGACGCAAGCTCGACAATCGGCGGAGCCTGGGTTTACTCGCCTGTCGCAGGCACGGTGCTGTCCGGAGGTTCGCAGACGCTCACGGCCACCTTCACCCCGACAGACACCACGGACTACAAAACGTTTTTTGTCTCAGTCAAACTGACAGTGAACCCGGCGAGCCAGACCATCAACTTCCCGGCCATCGCCACCCAGGTTGCCTTCACGAACGTAAATCTCTCGGCAACCGCCAGTTCCGGTTTGGCAGTCAGCTTCAGTTCTCTCACGCCGTCAGTCTGCACGGTATCGGCCAGCACCGCATCGCTGATTGCAGGTGGAACCTGCACCATTCAGGCCGCGCAGGCGGGCAATGCCGATTACTCCGCCGCCCCCGCTGTTCCGCAGAGCTTCACGGTCAATCCCGCCGCCCAGACCATCACCTTCCCAACCATCACCGCGGCCCAGTATGCCTTGACGAGTTTGCCCCTTTCAGCGTCGGCCAGCTCCGGCCTTGCGGTCAGCTTCACTTCGAGCACGCCCACCATCTGTACGGTGTCGGGCACGACCGCATCGCTGCTGGCTTCCGGAACCTGCGTCCTTCATGCCGCGCAGGCGGGCAACAGCAACTACACCGCGGCCGCGACGGTTTTGCAGGGCTTTTATGTGCATCCGGCGCTCCAGACCATCACCTTTTCGACGATCACGGGCGCCTGGTACGCCTTGTCACAGATAACCCTCAGCGCCACGGCAAGCTCCGGCCTCACGGTGAGCTTCGCTTCCACCACGCCCACCGTTTGCACCGTCTCGGGAAATACCGCTTCGCTGCTCATCGCAGGATCCTGCATCCTGAAGGCTACGCAGGCCGGCAGCAGCCTCTATGCAGCAGCCACGCCCGTCACGCAGGTCGTTGTGGTCCATCTTGCCCACCAGAGCATCACCGTCACGCCCGTCAACGGCACACAGTATGCATTGACGCAACTGACCATGACGGCCAGCTCCAGCTCCGGGCTGCCGGTCACGCTTGCTTCGGCTACGCCTTCGGTCTGCACCCTCACCGGCAACACGCTCTCGCTGCTGATTGCCGGAACCTGCGACATTCACGCGACGCAAGCCGGCAACGCCACCTATGCGATTGCCCCGTTGATTGCATACGGCATCGACGTGCATCCCATTCTTCAGACCATCACTTTCCCGACCATCACGGGAACCAACTATCCGTTGACAAAGATAACCCTGACGGCCACGGCGACCTCTGGCCTGACGGTCAGCTTCGCATCAATCACTCCCGCGGTCTGCACCGTCTCGGGCAAGACGGCGTCTCTGCTCACCGGAGGCAACTGCATCCTGCACGCGCTGCAAACTGGCACTCCCGACTATGCCGCGGCGCCGATTGTGACGCAGCAGGTCTATGTAACCCCGCTGAGCCAGACGATTACCTGGCCGGCGATCACCGGGACGCAATACGCCGCATCGCAACTGACACTGACGGCCACAGCCAGCTCGGGACTGACGGCGACTTTCGTCTCCACCACGCCCACGGTCTGCACGGTTGCTGGCGCAACGGCGTCGCTGCTCGCGTCGGGAACTTGCATTCTTCAAGCCACGCAGGCCGGCAACAGCATCTATGCCGCTGCTCCGGTGGTGCAGCAGAGTGTGGTGGTGCATCTGGCTACGCAGACGATTACCTTCCCGACGATTGCGAGCCAGATGGTCGGGGCAAACGTGACGCTGTCGGCCACGGCCAACTCCGGGCTGACGGTCGCCTTCACGTCAGCTACGGGTTCAGTCTGCACGGTGTCAGGAACGACGGCAACGATGGTCGCGACGGGCAGCTGCGTGCTTCACGCAACGCAAGCGGGCAACACAACTTATGCCGCGGCCCCACTGGTTTCGCAGAGCATCACAGTGAAGGCTGCGAGTTAGTGATTTATCCCCGGCCGGGGAGCGCGATGCGCTTCCCGGCTTTCTTCAGGCAACGGTATGCGCTTGTGCTCTTGCGCCTTGCGTGATTTGACACGCGGCAAGAGGCTCACGCCCCTGCGGGTTGGCTGGATGCCGCATCCCAGAGGCTACTGAGACTCGTCGAGGACTTCAATGCCCGAAACCGTTGCGTAGTTCAAGATCGGTTCGAATGTGAGATTGATTTTTCCCTGAGCCGACGGCTTCACGTGGTAGAAGGTCTTTGTAATTTCATGGTGGTCACCAGCTTCCTTGAAGATATCGAAGTCGTCCAAAAGCGTGCTGCCATTGCACATCACTCGGAAGACGCGGCTGCCGGTTCCGCCGCCACCAGGTAATTTTGGTCCAAAATAGAACTCCGCAAAATGGAGCACCAAAGTGTACCGGCCACGCGTATCAACGGGAATAGCGTACGCAAAATGGCCATATCGTTCGGCCGCGAATAGATCAGGATCAGGGGTTCCCGTGACCGGTTGCCGATCAAGTGACGGCTTTCCGTGTGTGTAATAGTTGTCTGGATGCCAGACCTGTCCAAGGTGATCAGTGTACGGCGTTGGTTGCATGACCAGCCGGATCGGGAGTTGCTTGCCGGGAGTTCCGGGCAACAGTTCGATACCACTCACCTCAGGCACCGCATTTTCGTTCGTAAAGCTCAGGTGCACCATTCCATCGCTTGCCGGCGAAATGTCGCGGAAGACGCGCTCATCAGCCACGTTGAAACCCATTGCGTCCGAACCGACATCGAACGCCGAAAGAACCTGATTTCCGTTAATCGCTACGTTGAAGGTGGAGATATTTTCGTAATAATCGGATGAGACGAAAAACAAGTGCAGTTCGTAAACACCGGGCTTGAGAGGAATGTCATAGGAGAAGATACCGGACCGGAAGAATTGAAAAATGAAGGGGGCATTCGTATTGGAAAAAACGGCTTGCAATCGGCGCCATGATTTGCCTCCCTGAAAATAACGATCTGCTCCCCAGACAGCCCCCGCACTATCCGTTTGAGGGCTTCCACTGTAGCCGGACAAGAGGTGAAGAGGTACAGGAGCAGCAGCGAAAGGGCCAAACCGCGGCGGAATCTCTGACTGCACTGGACTCTGCAGAGCCTTGGCACCCCCCGCGCGGACTCCGCCATGGGAAACCAGGTAAATCCCAAGAGCGGCAAGCGTCAATCCTGTTGCGATGATCGGGTACATCCAAAAACGGGGGATCGCCGGAAAGAAATGCCGCCTTGGCCTGTCCAGATTCCAGGTTTCTGGTTGATCTTTTTCTAGAGCAACTTGAACAACGTTGTCGTCCGCGGGGGGTCCGGGGATATCCCCGAGCGCAGACAGTGGGAGCTCAGCCGATTGGCGAGTAAAGACCGGAACGTACCCTCCAAAGGGAACGCAAATTTGCACTTGATGGTCTTTGCCGTCGCTTTTGTAGAATTCCTTTAGCGCTCGCCGCAATCGATAGGCCTCGACCCGCACGATGGCGTCCTCACTGGCGCTGAAGGCTACCTTTGAACGGCCAAACACTTCAGTGGCAATGTTGTATTCGTTGATCTGGTCAATTTCGCCCAGGAAATACTTTTCTCCGATGTAGCCCAGGAGTTTGGCCAGCCGGGGTGAATCGGAAAACGCTTTCATTACGGCGTTCAATTCAGCATGTTCCGCTTCGGAGGGATTCAGGGTTGAATTCACCTGCATGATGCGACTCCTTGTGATCGCGGGTGGGCCATAGCTATTTCTATAATAGGCCATAAACGGCCAATTGCAAACGAGTAACACTGCGCCCCAATACTGCCATTATCCTAAATGTAATCAACAACGTACGCTAATTTACCCGTGTCAACTAACATGTTCGTGCAAGAAAAGAACTTTCGCTTCAGTTGGGTCGCGTTTAAGATTGCGCTGCATCCGAATTGTAAGCGTTTACCTAATCTCTGCCGTCAACAGGTAAACGCTTTCCGATTACGGGTGCTGACTATAGGGAGATCGCGACTCAGGACTTCAAGGTCGTGACTCAACTCTGATTTGGAGGAACTACAGTGAACACTTCGAAATTCAGCATCAGGATGCTTGTTCCGATCCTGCTCTGTCTTTTTGCGATGGGCCACACGGCTCTCGCTCAGGTCACCAACGCAAGCTTAAACGGGGTCGTCACCGACGCGAACGGCGCCGCGCTCCCCGGAGTGCAGATTCATGTCCAGAACACCGACACCAATTTTGTTCAGAGCGCCGAGACCAATGCTTCCGGCGTCTACCTGGTGACTCCACTCAATCCGGGCCCCTACCAGGTCACAGCTGAAAAGGCCGGCTTCCGCAAGCTGGTCCAATCGGGCATCACGCTGACCATTGATCAGGCGGCTACATTGAACCTCACCCTGCAAGTGGGCGATGTGAAACAGGTCATTACCGTTGTCGCCGACGCGGAGCTGATCAACACGACCACGGCGGAAATCGGCACCACTGTAAACGAGGCGCAAGTCACGGAACTGCCGTTGAATGGCAGGGAGACTTCAAGCCTGGTGCTTCTCAGCGCCGGCGTGACTGACGTTCTGAAGACCGCAGGCGGTAAGACTCAGGGTGAGACGACGTTTCCCGATGCCACCGGCGCCTCGGCCGGCGGCGGACGCCAGGGAAGCACTTTCTACATGCTCGACGGGGCGCCCAACATGGACACCTATATGTCGCTGGCCGCGCCCTTCCCAGACCCCGACGCCACCCAGGAATTTCGCGTCGTCACCAACAACTACGATGCCCACTACGGCTTTGCGCCCGGCGCGATCGTGACCATTCAAACCAGGTCCGGCAGCAACAGATTCCATGGCGGCGCCTATGATTTTGGCCGCAACGAGGACGCGAATGCCTCCAATTACTTCGGGAAACATGTCGACGGTTTGCACAAGAACATCTTCGGTGTGTCCGCGGGCGGGCCGGTTGAGATTCCCCACTTCTTCAACGGCAAGGACAAGCTCTTTTTCTTCGGCAACTTCGAGCACATTCACAACGGCTCTCAGGCTAACAACAGCTTCGCCAACTTCCCAACGGCTCAGATGTTGGGAGGCGATTTCACCGAATTCACCAACACGATCAATGGCCCGGACAACCATTTTGTAAACAACAAGATCGACCTCACCACCTATCCGTTCAGCAAAGGGGCGGTCGCGCTTGCCACAGCCGCTCTGCCCGTCGGCACGGCTGGCGTTGTAGGCAATCCTGGGTATACGGAATATTCCGGTGCTCCGGCAATTGAAACCTACAAGCAGGGAACCGCCAGAATTGACTACAAACTCAACGACATGCAGCAACTCTTTCTGCGCAGCTTTATCGAGTACTATAAGGAGGCCGGCTCGGCCGTCAAAGGCAACTGGATCGCGGTAACGCCCACCCACTCGGGCGAGTTCTACAACGAAGCCATGGGCCACACCTGGACGATCAACGATCACACCGTCAACACGGTCAATGCTTACTACACGCAGATGGACTTCCTGAGCGCGCAGCAATCCTTGGACAAGGACGGCAAACCTGTCTGCTTATCAGAGTACATCGGCGTCCACGAGATACCAGGGCATTGCTACATGATGGGATCGGGCGCCAACGGCGGCAGCAACGGCTTCTGGTCGAACTGGACAGAGCCAACCGGCGAGAGAAGATACACCTACGGCGTCTCGGATGCCTTTACCAAGACCGTCAAGAATCAAACCCTGTCGGCCGGCTTGGATGTGGTCCACCTGTTTGCGCAGGAAAACACCGATTACCCAGCCACCGTCAATGCTCAATTCAATGGAAACTGGACAGGCAATGGTTTCGCCGACTTCCTGACGGGCAACCTGGACTCTTTCACACAGGGCGGAGGAGAAATCTCCAGCGTCAAGGGTTGGATGTTGGGAGTCTACGCCCAGGACCAGGTTCGGATCAAGCCTAACCTGACCATAACCGTAGGCATTCGCTGGGATCCGGATACGCCTCCCACGGTCACCGGCGGACGCGGCTCCCAGTGGGTTCCCGGGCAGCAAAGCACCATGTTTCCGAACGCTCCGGTGGGAATGATCTTCCCCGGAGATGCGGGACTTGACGCGAAGCTGATGCCAACCACCTACAACAACTGGGATCCGCGCATTGGCATTGTCTACCAGCCGAAATTCCTGCCGCATACCTCATTCCGCGCCGGCTTTGGCATCTTTACCGGGCCGCTCCAGTACTCCGATTACAACCACACCTCGGACATTGCGCCCTTCAGCCCAACCTTCAGCTTCAACAGCATTGTCAATACAAGTCATCCGGAACAAGACCTTCAGATCCCCTTCGACGCACCCTGGACCGCGAATTATCTGTATGCACCCGGCGCGCCGCAAATGTTCCCATCGGGAGATCAGTTCGCCCATAACAACTTTGCTTCACTCAGCTACAAGCCGCCGACGAATTCGCCGATCGTAACGCCGGTCTCGCTTGGCGCGGAGTTCGCGCCGAACTTCAAGCGGGGCGTCACGCAAAGCTGGAACCTCTCCATCGAGCAGCAACTCACCTCCACCATGGCTCTGCACATTGCTTATGTTGGAAGCGAGTCCTATCATCAGTCAGTCATCTTCGATGCGAATGCCGCAACCGCCGGCGTCCGCCCATACGGCAGCTTCAACAACATCGATGTCGATAAGAGCCTCGGAACTTCGCCTTACAACTCCCTGCAACTCGGATTCGATAAGCGCGTCTCCCATGGCCTTACCGTTCAATCCAGCTTCACCTGGTCCAAAATCATGGATATTTCCTCATCGGGCAATATCTCATTCGTGGGCGCTGTTGGCGATCCCTTCAGTCTCAAATGGAACAGGGGCATCTCGGACATGAACGTGCCCTTGGTCTGGGTATCCAACTTTGACTACCAGACACCTGGGCTGAAGAGCATGAACCGGATTGTCAGGGGCATCCTGGGAAACTTTGAACTCAGCAGCATCTACTACTGGCGGTCGGGACATCCGTTCAGCCTCTACGGTGGATGGTGTAATACCGGCGGATGGGACGACTGTTCGGACTCATTCCAATATGGGGATCGCGTTGATTACGCTCCTGGACAGGTTGCCTGGGTTGGTCGTGGCAGCAAGAAGGATTGGATGACTACCGGTTACTTCAACGTCAACGCCTTCCAGCAAAACGCCGCGCTTACCTTCGGCAACACCCCCAAGAACATCTTCAAGGGACCAGCTCAGCAGTACGACGACTCTGCGCTCAGCAAGCATATCAAGCTCGCTGAGGGATCTGAAGTGCAGCTCCGCTTCGAGATGTTCAATACCTTCAACCATCCCAGCATGGGAATTCCTCAACAATGGTTTGGGCAGGGTGTCTTTGGAAAAATCACCGGCGGCGGAGATGTTGCCGCCCGCGTCAGCCAGGGAAGCGTGAAGTTCAGCTTCTAACTCTCAACCTTTGACCACAAAGCCAGGGGCGTAGCGCAGATTGCTACGCCCCTGGCTTTGTGCGGTATCCCGGTTCAACAACCCCGGTAAGGAGCCTCGCGTCCTGAAAGTAAACTGCGAGACCATGCGCATCCTTGCATCCAGATTTCTGTTCAATGCATCTGCATTGCCTGGCAAACCCGCTGCGTTATGGGTTCGATACAGCAACTGGAAACGGTACAGAGCAACCATTTGAAAGGATTTTGATTCATGAACAGACGCAATTTTATTAAAACGACAGGTGCGGTATTGACCACCGCTTCGATAGCCGGACCCTGGGCGTCCGCCGAAACTCCGATCGAAGCGGCCAGGAAAATTCTGCCGATAAACCGCAATTGGCGCTATAGCCCATCTAAAGTCGATGGAGCCCAATCGCCGGAATTTGACGACTCAGCGTTTGAGGCCGTGGTTGTTCCCCATACGAACATTCAGTTGCCATGGCATGGCTTCGATGAAAAAGGCTACACGTTTGTCTCCACCTATCGGAGGCGCTTCGAGTTCCCGCATGGCGCCGACGGAAAGCGCGTCTTTGCGGACTTTGAAGGAGCCATGACGGCCTCCACCGTTTGGATCAACGGCGTCCGTCTAGGTGAGTACAAAGGCGGATTCACGCCGTTCTCGTTTGAACTGACGCAGCATCTGCGCCGGGACAAGGAAAATGTCCTGGTGGTGGAGGTAGACTCGACCGAGCGCGCGGACATTCCACCGTTTGGCAACGAGATCGACTACCTCACATTTGGCGGCATCTATCGCGAGGTTGCTCTGCGCGTTGTTCCGGTAACGTACATCGACAACATCTTCGCTCGCCCCAAAGATGTTTTGAGCGGGGCTCCGGGATTGGATGTGGATTGTTTCCTCACCGGTCTTTCCGCGAGCGAGTCCAGACTGTCGCTTGAAATTGAGCTTCGCGACGGAGATCGAGTCATTGCCAAAGAGGCGAGCGCGGTTGGGCGGATAGTTTCTGCGCCCGCAGGCAAAGCGGAAGACGCAGATCCATTTAAGAGCACGGCTGTTTACGCCAGCACGGAGACCAGCAATGACTCCGCGCGCCATACAGTCTCGTTCACGCATCTTGCCGCTGTGAAGCTTTGGGAGATTCAGCAGCCCAGACTCTATACGGTTCATGCACGCCTGCTTTTGAATGGCGTTGCCGTGGATGAAGATACGCGCCGCATTGGCTTCCGCGAGGCGACCTTTACCGGCCACGGCTTCACTTTGAACGGAAAGATCGTGAAACTGCGCGGGCTCGACCGCCACCAAACATTCCCGTTTGCCGGCCAGGCCATGCCGGCGCGTGTGCAGCGCAAGGACGCCGAGATTCTCCGCTACGGCCTTCACTGTAACATCGTTCGTACATCGCACTACCCGCAATCGCGTCACTTCCTCGACCGTTGCGACGAGATCGGATTGCTGGTGCTCGAAGAGATTCCAGGCTGGCAGCATATCGGCGACGAATCGTGGAAGCAAGTATCCATCGACAACGTCGGGCGCATGGTCCGCCGCGACTGGAACCATCCGTCCATCATTTTGTGGGGAGTGCGCATCAACGAATCGAAGGACGATCACGACTTCTACATACGGACCAACGCTCTGGCGCATGCGCTGGACGGGACGCGGCAGACCGGCGGAATCCGGTACTTCCAGGAGTCGGAGTTCCTGGAAGATGTCTTCACGATGAACGACTTCGGATTCCCCTTGAAGAAGCCGAATCATCCACGCTATCTAAACACCGAGTTCGTCGGGCACACCTTTCCCACGAAGACAACCGACGACGACGAGCGCCAGCGCGAGCACACGTTGCGTCATGCGCGCATACACAATCAATTGGCCTCTGATCCGCAATATGCCGGCGGAATCGGCTGGTGCGCATTTGACTACAACACCCACGGTAACTTTGGCTCCGGCGACCGCATTTGCTATCACGGCGTGATGGATATCTTCCGCGAACCCAAGCCCGCGGCCGGATTCTATAAGTCGCAGTGCGATCCCGAAGAAGAAATTGTGCTGGAGCCGGCTTTCCACTGGGCGCGCGGCGATGAGTCGATTGGATTTACGAAGGCGGTGGTCTGTTCCAACTGCGATCACCTGAAGTTCTTCGTTCGCCTCAACAGTGACGAAGCAGGACCGTGGATTCTGCTGGCCGAGCTCGATCCGAATCGAGCGGAATTCGAGCACCTCAAGTATCCGCCATTTGTTCTCGATCTGGCCAAGTTCAACCAGGGGTGGGGCGACCTGCGCATCGACGGGTATTTGAATGGGACGCAGGTCATTTCGAAGTCTTTGTCCGGCCGGGGGGTGGATCGCAAATTTGTTTTGTTGCCGGACGACAAGAGCCTGATGGCCGATGGCAGCGACACCACCCGCGTCGTGCTGCGCGTAACAGATGAGTTCGACGCCGTGCGAACCTATGCGGACGATCCCGTTGTCTTTACGCTGGACGGTCCTGCTAAGCTGATAGGCGACAACCCGTTCTCTCTCGTAGGCGGGACAGGCGCCATATGGGTACGGGCGGGCGAGCAGGCAGGCTCCGTTCGACTAACCGCCGCGCATCCACACTTGGGTTCGCATTCTGTCACCTTCACTTTGATTGCCGCTCCTGAAGAGACTGCTTAGCTATCCCCGTAACTACCCGGATTGGGACCGCACCCCAACAGTCCCAATCCGGCCAGCCTCACTGGCCTTGGGCTTCGGCACGGAGTTGCGGGTACGCGGGAGGAACTCCACGCGCCGAATTGGGGGCAAGATTCTCATTCCTAGCCGGGCCGCCCCGCCTTCTCGCGATGCTCCGCGCCGTTCACCTTGAAGCGTAAGTGCCTGAGTATTATCAGGTCAGCGCAATCTTGCGTAAACAAGCCAAACTGATGTCTGTACACGAATTTGTACCCGAACATCGAGTGCTATCCATACAGCCTGAATTGTGACTAATTTTGAAGGAGCATGGGCACAAAATTGGGCACAGTCTTTTGGGGTGAAGCCCTCGACTGAGACGAATTGCAATTGGCACACTCGCCGTTCGCTGAATTCTGCTGCTCAAGGAGTTTCTTCTCCCCAGAATGGCTCTCGCTTGATGAAGCGAAGTCGATATTCAGATGTATCCAAACACACCAGCTCTCAACCAGTGTGTTTGGTACTTTCCAAGGCTACATTGCTGCGCTCAGATTCCCAGCGCGTATGTCGTCAAAGAACGGTGTTCCCCGTTGCTGCACACACTCAGCAGCGTATAAGTACATAGCGGCCGACCAGGTTTGCCAATCCCGGCCGCTGGGTTTGCCGGTTTGCGCGTGGATCCATTCGTTGAAGCCCCACTCCGCGGCGTTTTCATGCCACGGCTTGACCAGTTCTGTCAGCGCCAATAATTTTCGCTCCGCCAGATCCATCTGCCCTGCGGCTACGCACGCCGCAACGTAGAATCCACAAATAAATGGCCACACACCCCCGTTGTGATAGTCTCCAGGCCGGTTATAGCGCTCGTATCGTGGCAGCCAATCCACATGATGGGGCAGAATGTAAGGAAACAAGCAGGGCGGCAAATCCACGGCAAGATCTCCGTGCCCCCGCATGGCTTCGCACTCGGCTTCAATCCACGCCAGCAGATTTGCGGCCCACTGCGGTGAAGCAATTCCGGTCAGGATTGCCAGGCTGTTGCCAAGCAGGTCGAAGCGGTCACTGCTCATGACTTTGTACGAATAGAGTGCGTAGTAGGGCGCGGTTGGCTCCACAAGAGCCTCTTGCTCATAGCTTTTCTTTTGCTCCCCACTGACCTCCAGACGGCTCATCAATCCGCGCAGTTGCTCGGCGGACTCGTGTTCACCATAAAGACGAAGAAAAGCATAGACGATCATATTCACGTAGAGGCCATAGCCCATCACATACTGTTCATCACGCCAATCGCTAGTGGGCAACTGTGCGACCATCACCCGGTCATCCGGGCTCTGATACCGCATCCACTTCCTGGCCTTCTCCGCGGCTTCAAGGAGGAACTCCGGCTGGTTCCTCGATATTCTGTAGAGAGCCAGCCCGAAGAGGAAGAGCGGCGTCGAATCGCTGGAACCCCGGTTGGCTGGATCGTGGGCGAGAGATGGGATGTGACCATGCACTGTCTGATTGCCGGCGAGCGCTATCAGTGTACGTTCGAAAGCGTCCCCAAGTAGCTGGTTGCCAGTGACCAGAAAGCCAAGGGACGAAATCATCAGGTCCCGAGTGTAAGGTTCCGGGTATCCCCAACCAGCGGTTCGAGGCAGTCCTTGAAACGGTCCCTGTGCGTTATGCAGCAGGATTTCGAGAGCCGCCTCTTTGGCCAGCTCAACAGAAGCTAACGACTTTTTGTCCAAAGACATAGACTCCTCGATGGAGTGCTGGGTCGAGGGAGCGAGCACTCGCGCCTCGTTGCTTTCTACTGGATGCCCAATCGGTCGGAAATAATCTCCACGAACTGCTTGGCAACCTGGCGATAGTCGAAAAGATCGACCACGCGCCTGCGACCCGCTTCTCCCATGCGTCGGCGCAGAGCGCTGTCCCGCATGAGAAGAAGAAGGTACTTGGCAATGTCAGGCACGCTGGCACGGTATTCAACTGTCCGCGGATTTGGAAATGCGATTCGATGAGCCTTCTCGTAATCGTGGCCTTCGCCGTAGGGTGCCTCGGTGATCTTTCTTTCCTCTGCGACTTTCGCCAGGAATGCCGTCTCGCCGTGCACCATCGTGTCGCGAAATGCCATCGCATCGATGGCGATCACCGGCTTTTCGCAGGCGTTCGCTTCCACCTGAATCATGCCAAAACCCTCCAGCCGCGAAGGTGCAGCGTAGATATCGCAGGCAGACAATAAATAGGGCATGAAATTTTGCGAGACAACATTGGTCGAGAAAATGACCTTCTTGCCGATGCCCAGATCTGCCGCCATTTTAAGGTCGATCAAGTTTTGTTGGTCAGTGCGGAATTGTGGCCAAACCTTACAGACATATCTCCAGTCCGGGACCTCGCTATCGATCAGTGCCAACGCCTGCATGACCTCTTGAGCTCCCTTGGAAGCACCATCGCCGCCGGCGGTCAGGACCATCAATTGGTTTTCCGATATCCCCAAAGTCTCGCGAATCGCCTGGACTTTGAAGTCATCGCGACTGTATGGCGCATAGCGGTCCGTGCCGCAACCCACGGGAAGCACCACAATGTTGTCTCCCTTGATGCCATCCCGCATATAGACTTCCTTCACCCAGTTGGAGGTGACCAGAATCAGCGGCAGAGCATTCAGCAGGTCACGGTGTTCCGCGATGTAGCCATCGGCCACGAGCCATGGCACGGCCTTCATCCCAAACTTCTGCGGGTGCAGGACCAGATGCGGAAGATGGCCCCAGAATCCCACGCCGACCACGATATCCGGCTGAAACCAGCGATAGTACCACTCCTTTTCCAAGTCCGATTCCAGGTGAACCGGGTGAACGTCCACACCCATCTCACGCAGGCCCCGGCATAACAGTTCACCTTGCAGGGCCAAGCCTGCCGCCGGCGCCGGATATTCGCTCAAAACGAGTACTTTCACGAATGTTGCTCCCTGATTGCCGTGCGCTTTGCCGCTGCCGGCGCTGAGTCAAAGCACCAGAATCCTTCTTCACGCGGAGTTGCCTGTGCTTCCCAACTTTCTGGTCCATACCCGTAGACATCGGTAATCAGCCGGCGCTTTTCAAGCCAGACGTTCTCTGGCAATATGTCCCTTCGATCCGCGTCGCCGCGAACCCGAGGCAAGTACGCACGTCCTCCATCTTCGTAAGCAAAAAGCCACAGACGGTTTGTGGCGATGCTGCCCGCTCGCCACAGTTCAACTACGCTTCGGCAGCACTCCTCATGCCGGCGATGACGCGTGTATTCACCCTTTGGGCCATGAGTGAGTATCAAATTGTAACTGTTTCCAGCCAATAATCGGGTGATGGTTTCCTGAATCTGTTCGATTGGCAGCGGCACTTGGTCGGGCTCATCATCCAGGTCCGCCATCTCACCCGTCGCCCCCAACTGCTCCACGACTTGTTGGAACTTTGGTGCACGGTCCGGATCGGATGCTCTGCACAGAGTCACAATCCTCCAAACAATTTCCGGGTGAGCCAGAATGTAGCCGCCGCACCAGAGTGCCTCGTCGTCCGGGTGGGCGACGACAACAGCGGCGCGCTGGCGAGAGCCGGGCATCGCCTCATCGTGTTGGACTGGGGTCATTGTTCTCCACCGAAAACATTACAGTGCCGATTGCCGCTTTCTTCGCTCATCCGATTACCCCTCGATCGTAAACGCCGGATTCAGAGAACGAGTTTTGAATAGATGCTCTAGACACAATCTGCGAGACAGAGCCGGAGCGGTCAGGAGCGGAGCAACAATAGGCCATATAACTCCGTTCTCGCGAACTTCTGAAGTCTGTTGTTGCTTTTGCGTGCGCAGCTAAAGAGGAGCAGTTCGAGTAGCTCATTGAACTGCATTCAAACGGCCGCGATTTTCTCGACCCAGTAGCCCTCACGATTGTAGTGCCCATGCAGGCCTGTTTCGTAATCCCGTGTGAGCAAAGACTCGTCGGTATATTCTGGCGCAGCCTTGATTGCCTCGCGAGACAAGCCGATTGCAACTTCCCTCTCTTCCCAACTGACGTTCTGAATCCACTTTGGCGAAATCAAAACCTTTTTCCCGGGCCACCAGTTCTTTGTTGCCACCACGAGGTAACGAATTGCCCAGGTCTCGTCATCGATGATGAAGTCAACGACATGGCCGATCTCGCCGTCAAGCGCAAAAAGATGGTATCCCGTTACCTCGTGGGTACTGCGAAGGTGACGATCCCCTCCCACAGGATCAGAGGCTGTCGAGCCCCATCTTGTTCGATCTCGCGAAAGGCACGAATATCCTCCCCACATGTAAGGACCACTCCAATAATCCGGATAGCCGTAATATTCGTTGTAGGATTTCTCGAATTGACGGGACACTGGCTCGTCCGTGTCAATGGAAGGACTCTCCTCGATCTGCTTCCTGTTTAATAGAACGAAGATTTTCTCTTCAGCAGTATTGACGCCGTCCAGTGAGTAAGGCGAGATCAATACCCTTCTGCCGCTAAGCCAGGTTGCTGTATTTGCGACAAGGTAACGAACTGCCCAATACTGGTCGTCGAAGAAGAACTCGATGGCCGACCCGATGTCTCCATCGAGACTCTTGAGTGAGTAACCCTTCAGCGCCTTTGCTTTGATTAACATCACATCTCCTTTGTGTTTACTCTTCCCTTGAGTCGTTACCGGCAGCCCGAAGCAGCTGCATGCATGGATGAAGAGCACTGCCTGCCCGGAAATCAGGCAACTGCTGCCTTGAGCGCCCCGCTCTTCGATGCAATGCAATCCAGCAAATCCTTCCAGGACTTGGCGAACGATGCTACCCCTTCTCCGAGCAATTGCGCTGCAACGGCGTCCGCATGAATGCCAGCTTTGGCGAATTCCGCGAGAACCTTACCGGTATTTTCAGGCGAAGCCTCGCCGAATTCCGCATGTGCCGCGAGGGCTTTCAGCGTGGCCTCGGGCATGGTGTTGATGGTGAAGGGCAACGCGAGCGCCTCGATGTACAGGGTGTCGGAAGCATGAGGATCCTTTGTTCCGGTGCTGGCCCACAGAAGTCGCTGGGACCGGGCTCCCGCGTTCAGGATGCGTAGCCACCGCGAAGAATCAAGGAGCGCGCGGTACTTTTCATAAGCATCTCTTGCGATGGCGATGCCGAGTTGGTTGCGCAATGAATTCGGCGCCCTCTCGGCGACTGCCACGTCCCAACGGCTGACGAAGAGTGAAGCTACCGAACCGACATTGGGATTGAGTCCGGCGGAAATGCGCCGCTCGATGCCGCGCATGTAAGCTTCGGCTGCAGCGACATATTGCTCGCCGGAGAACAGCAGGGTTACGTTGACGGGCACGCCCGCAAAGATTGCCTCTTCAATTGCTGGGAGGCCCTGGCTTGTACCAGGGATCTTGATGAAGAGATTGGGCCGTTCCGCTCGGGCGTGGAGAGCCTTGGCTGCGGCGAGAGTACCGGTCGTGTTATGCGCCAGCAGGGGCGATACTTCCAGGGAGACCCAGCCATCCACCCCGTCGGTTCGGTCGTATATAGGCCGGAAGAGATCGGCCGCCTGCCTCAGATCCTCGAGGGCCAGATCGAAGAACAGCACCTCGCCTGACTTGCCTTCATCCAACTTTCGGCGAATATCATCATCGTAGTCGTTGCTGTTCTTGATTGCGTGATCGAAGATGGTTGGATTCGAAGTGAGGCCCGTGACCGAAAGTTCACGGATATAGCTCAGCAGCGTACCGCTGGCGAGCAGACGATGAGTGATGTTATCGAGCCAGATGCTCTGACCAATGTCATGCAGTTTCCCGGTCGTTCGATTCATTTCATTCCCCTTCCGAAACCTTTAAGAAACACAGATGGTTGCGCCCCTTACCCGCTCAACTGGCGGCGGTAATCCAGGCATCGGCCCGCGGCCCCTCCGAAGGCGGAAACAACTTCACCGGGCAGGGCATTAGAAAGCTGAAGATACGCATCATTTGTACGATCCAGTCCACGTCGGTGACCACCGCTACTCGCTCCCAGCGGGTGGGGTGTTCCACGCCGATCTTGAGATCTTCCCATAGGGCGCCTGCGTCGTAGCCGGTGAAATTCGCCGAGGTCTTGTATAAGAGCCGAATCTTGTCGTGCCGCTTGAGCGCTTTGAGAATTGCCGGAACAAGAATCCGGTCGTAATCCTCTTTTGTAACCTGTCCCTCGCAGGAAAGCGCTATAACATTGTCGGGAAAGTTCTTCAGAATCTCAATCATGCAACATCCTCCGTTACGTATATTCTCAAGGCCCAATTTCTTACCGATGCCGGACACATCCGGCCCTCACCTTTGCGCGCTGGGAACTTTCGGCCGCCGCGATCCGCAATTTGCGTCTGCGCCTAATTCGAGCCCGACTGCGGTCAGTTGAATGAACACTGTCAACGCGTAGCCTCCTGCGTTTCAAGCGCCTTCACTTTCTCGACCCTGCGCTGGTGGCGAACCGCGCCGCTGAAGCGAGCCTTTAGAAACGTCTCGATCAATTCCCATGCCAGTGCCGGGCCGATCACCTGCCCGCCGAGCGAAAAGACATTCATGTCGTCGTCTTCAACGCCCTGATGAGCGGAGAACACGTCGTGGATGAGCCCTGCACGCACACCAGCAACCTTGTTGGCGCAGATGGAGGCCCCCACTCCACTGCCGCAGAGCGCTATTCCGCGATCCACTGTGCCGGCGGCAACGGCTCTGGCCATTGGGATCACGTAATCCGGGTAATCGTCTCCGGGGCTCGAATGAAACGCACCGAAGTCGACGACCTCATAGGCAGCACCGCGCAGCAAATCCGCGATCTGTTCTTTCAGAGCGAAGCCGCCGTGGTCCGACGCAATTCCTACACGCATGATGCTTTCTCCTTGAGCTGGTCGAGCACATGGTGAGCCTGCCTGCAGACGTTCTCCACAGTGAAGCCGTAGTGCTCCATCACGACCGGCCCGGGAGCCGACGAGCCGAAGGTGTCAATCCCAATGACGGCGATCCGAGGGCCGACAAAGGACTGCCACCCGAATGGAGAACCGGCCTCAATGACCAGGAGCGGCACACCTGTGGGCAGAATCCTTTCCCGGTAATCGTCCGATTGCGACGCAAACAGGTTTGTGCTTGGCATGCTCACAACTCTCGCATGCACGCCCTCTGCCAAAAGCTGTTCACGACCATCGAGCGCCAGATGCACTTCAGACCCTGTAGCAATAAGAATTATCTCTGGGCGGTCCGTTGGCAGAGAATCCGCAAGAATATAACCGCCGAGCGGAACCCCAGTGGAAATGGCTGGATAGGATTTCAGGTCGAGCACCGGAAGTCCCTGTCGCGTGAGCACCAATGCGACAGGCCCTTGCTTTCTGCCAATCGCAAATCGCCATGCGGCTACTGTCTCGTTGGCATCGGCCGGCCGCAGGACAACCATCCCTGGAATCGATCGCAATCCGATGAGTTGTTCCACAGGTTGATGAGTCGGGCCGTCCTCGCCCATGCCAATGCTGTCGTGAGTGAAGATATAAGTCACCGGCAGGGCATTCATGGCCGCCAGGCGCATGGGAGGACGCATGTAATCGCTGAATACGAGGAACGTGCCGCCGTAAGGGATGAGGCCGCGATGCAATGCCATTCCATTCAGGATGGCGCCCATGGCATGCTCGCGAATGCCGAAGTGCATGTTATGTCCGCCCCAGTTTTCCGGCTCGAAGTTTCCGGCGCCTTCTCTATTAGTGTGGGTGCTGGGGTTAAGATCGGCCGAGCCTCCCATCATCTCCGGCAAACGAGAGCCCAGAACCGCAATCGTCTTTCCCGACGCGACGCGAGTCGCCATCGGTCCATCGGCTGGCGCAAATGCCGGCAGGCCGGCGTCCCAATCTTTGGGCAGGAGTCTGTCAGTTACTCTTTGGAACTCAGCGGCAAGGTCCGGATATTCATGCTCGAAAGTTTGGAATCGCGACTCCCATTTCACTTGCGCAGCGCTTCCGCGGGCGACTGCTCTCTGGAAATGCTCCAGCGCCTCCTCGGGGATATGGAAGGATGGTTCAACCGGCCAGTCCATCCCTTCTTTCGTAAGACGCACCTCCTCCACCCCAAGAGCTTCGCCGTGAGCCGCGGCAGTGTCCTGCTTGTGCGGGCTGCCAAAGCCGATGTGCGTGCGGACGGCGATCAACGATGGGCGGCTTGTTTCCTTTCGGGCGTTCTCCAGTGCAAGCGCCACCGCTTCCACGTCGTTGCTCCGTTCCACTCGTTGCACGTGCCAGCCGAAGGCGGCGAACCGAGCCGTGCGATCCTCGGTGAATGTCAGCTCTGTGCTTCCCTCGATGGTGATGTGGTTGTCTGCGTAAAGAACAATGAGTTTTCCAAGATGCTGGTGGCCTGCGATAGATCCAGACTCCGATGAGATGCCTTCCTCAAGGTCGCCATCGCTGACAAGGACATACGTGTAATGGTCCACGATCTTGTGGCGTGGTCTATTGAAACGAGCCGCAAGCGCCACCTCGGCAATGGCCATGCCCACACCGTTTGCGAGGCCTTGGCCCAAAGGGCCCGTGGTAGCCTCGACGCCCGGAGTCTTGCCGTACTCCGGATGACCCGGCGTACGACTGCCCCACTGGCGAAACTTTTTCAGTTCTTCAAGAGGAAGGTCGAACCCGGTAACGTGAAGAAGGGCATAGAGCAAAGCGCACCCGTGGCCGGCCGACAAAATGAAACGGTCGCGGTCTGGCCAGTGGGGATCGCGGGGGTTGAACTTGAGCGACCGATCCCAGAGTGCATACGCCATGGCTGCCGACCCCATCGGCAGCCCAGGATGGCCCGAGTTGGCCTTCTGCACCATGTCCACCGCCAGAAAACGGAGCGTATTGATACACAACTCATCCAATGCAGGCGGAGCGATTGTTGTTGCGAGGGTTGCAGAAGGAGCCATGGCGCGTTTTACCTTTCACTGTTGAGATGTGCTGAACTTGGCGCAGGAATTCGGGACTTACTGTTGCGTCATGAGTTGCGCCGGTTACATCTTGAGGCCTATGTCATTGCACACCGGGTGTTTGCATTGGCAGGGCGTCTCTGGATTCTTCTTTGTGTCTGCACATTCCGGACTGCAATGCTTCTTGCCGCTCGCGGGCTCACAGTTACAGCCGGGATTTTCGCACTTTTGCGTGGTGGTCATAAACGCTCCTCTTAACCGAACATGCCCTCGACCTTTTGAGGGCTCTGTTGTTTAGAACATGATCCGCATTCTCACCCCGAGCAACGCAACTGCGTGCAGTTGGTTCAACTGCGATTGCATTCATTTTGCAGATTCTTTCCGGATGCTGCGATAGTGTCTGATCAGTGCGCTGGTCGAGGTATCGTGCTTGAGATTCTCTTCTTTTGAGGACTCGAGTTCGGGGATAATGCGCTGGGCCAGAACCTTGCCTAGTTCCACTCCCCACTGATCAAAGGAATCGATCTTCCAGATTGCGCCCTGGGTAAAGACGCTGTGCTCGTAGAGTGCAACAAGTTTGCCCAGCGCCGCCGGAGTCAGCCGCTCCAGCAGAATCGTGTTGGACGGCCGATTGCCTTCAAATGTGCGGTGGGGCGCGAGCCAGGGCGGCGTGCCGTCCGCCTCGACTTCCTGCGTAGTCTTGCCGAAAGCCAATGCCTCAGACTGTGCGAGAACGTTGGCCACGAGGATGTCGTGATGCCTGCCGATGGGGTTCAGCGGCTGACCAAACGCGATGAAGTCGCAGGGGATAAGTCTGGTTCCCTGGTGAATCAGTTGATAAAAGGAATGTTGTCCGTTGGTGCCTGGCTCTCCCCAGTAGATCGGTCCGGTCTGATATTCGACTTCCGTCCCATCCAGCGTTACGTGCTTACCGTTGCTCTCCATCGTCAACTGCTGCAGATAAGCCGGAAATCTCTTCAGATACTGTTCATAAGGCAGGACTGCGACGCTTTGCGCTCCGAGAAAGTTGTTGTTGTACATTGCCAGCAGCGCCATGAGAACCGGAAGATTGCGCTCAAACGGGGCAGTGCGAAAATGGACATCGATCTCGTGAAAGCCGGCGAGTAGTCTGCGGAAATTGTCCGGGCCTATCGCGATCATAGTTGAGAGTCCAATCGCCGAGTCCATCGAGTAGCGCCCGCCCACCCAGTCCCAGAACCCAAACATGTTGGCTGTGTCGATGCCGAATTTCTCGACCTCTTCGGCGTTGGTCGAGACGGCAACGAAATGCCTGGCGATGGCTGCGGAGTGCTTCAGTGTCTCAAGTATCCAGACACGTGCCGTGTGCGCGTTGGTCATCGTCTCAAGAGTCGTAAAGGTCTTTGACGAAATGATGAACAACGTCTCCTCGGCATCGAGGTCGCGCGTCGCCTCGGAGATGTCCGTACCGTCAACATTGGAAACAAACCGGAAATTCAGATCGCGCTGGGAATAATGGCGCAGAGCTTCGTACGCCATCACTGGGCCAAGATCGGAGCCGCCGATACCGATGTTGATAATATTGCGGATCGGCTTTCCCGTGTAACCCTTCCACTCTCCGCTGCGCACGCTGTCGGAAAAGATGGTCATCTTGTCCAGAACGGCATGCACCAATGGCACAACGTCCACGCCATCGGCGAACATCTTTTCCCCAATTGGGGCGCGCAAGGCCACATGCAAAACCGCCCGCTTCTCGGTGACGTTGATCTTGTCTCCTCGAAACATTGCGTCAATGCGCGAACGCAAGCCAGATTCGACGGCAAGTTGCAGAAGCAGTGCGACTGTTTCGTCTGTGATGCGGTTCTTTGAATAATCGAAGTAAATGCCTGCGCCCTCAACTTTAAGACGTTCCCCTCGTGTTGGATCCTGAGCGAAGAGATCTCTAAGCTGCAGATTGCGGTTGGCTGCGGCATGGGACTCAAGTGCCTTCCAAGCCCCGGTTCCAATGAGTGATCCAATAGCTTCTGTCATGTTCAATCCAATCTCGACCGATCCCTATACCAAGGCCCAGTCACATCCCGCATCTATTCTTGCCTGATTGGTAGCTGAGACGCAAGCGTACAAGCTCCGCACCCTCCGCAAATGGCAATTCGAATCCATCGTCACCATCGCAATCAGATAGTTCACGTGACTATTGAAGCTCGAAGTCATCATCGAGACCACCATTTCATCTGCACACTTGCATATCTGTCCTGTATTGCTCATGCACCTTGCGTACGAAAGCCAAGGCATCGTTTAGAGACTTTTCATCGAAAACCCTTGTTGCTGACCGCTGGTCGAACGATAGCCACGGAGCATCCCGCTCGACGAGCGACCGACTCCGCCACGCTGCCCAGTAAGAAGTCGAGGATGCCCCTTTGCCCGTGCGATCCGAGCGTTATAAGATCGGCATGCCACTCAGCAGCTCTCTCGAGAATGATCTTCGTTACATCGCCAATCAGGACTTCGGCTTGGGCCGTAAATCCCGCCCTGCGCAGTTCGGCCGCAATCCGCTCGACCAATGCACGAGCGGGCCGCTTTTCGTCTTCCAACTCGGGAGCGTAACCTTGAGCCATCTCAGGCGGAGGCACGGGCTCAACCGGTTGCAGCACATGTAAGACGAGAACCTCTGTATTCTCATGCTGAATCCCGGTTTCGACAGCACCAAGCACATTTTCAGCAAACGCCGAGTCGTCAACTGCCATCAGAACTCTCATGACTTCTCCCCTTTTTTCCCGCGATCGGCTGCGCGACTACGCGTCGGTCCAAGACATTTGCAACATCCCTTGCAGAATCGTCTGTTGACTTGACGCCTCTTTAAATTGAGGCGAATTCTCTCGCATAGTATAGAAAGTATCGAATAGGCCGGCTCAGCAATACAGGTCAGAATTGCTCACGAGAGAAATCTGTTATCTGAGTGCGAGGATTCAAGATGCCGGCCAAACTGAGGGATTTCATGACCTTCTGCCAGAACTGTGCAAGAGAGCACAGTCTTTGCTTTTATTAGAGAGAACAATGGACACTTGCCGTGACTATGCCCCGGCGAGGAGACTGTCATGTCTGAACGTCTTACTTTGAAGTTTATTCCGAGAAAGATTCTGTTGCCTATCGACTTCAGCCCATCGTCCCAGACGGCCTTAGAGACAGCGGCTGACCTGGCTATGCACTTCCATGCCGAGCTCTTCCTGGTAAATGTCATCCCGCTTTTCGCGACCTTTACCTCCGAATATATTGCTCCCCAAGTGCAGTTTCAACAGGAGGAGAAGACGCGTGCTGGGAAGCATCTGGCAAACGCACTAGCGGCTCTCGCAAACAAGGGAGTGAAGGCAGGTTCAAGCGTCGAAGTCGCCAATGACATTGCGGGATGCATTATGGAGGTGGTGGAGCGCGAGCATATCGACTTCGTAGTGATCTCCACGCACGGAGTATCCGGCTGGCATCCACTTGTGTTCGGATCGATCGCCGAGAAAGTCGTTAAGCTCGTGCAGTGTCCACTCTTACTTCTTCACTCTGTCAAGCCGGAAACCACCGTGACAACTCCTTCAGATTGCTCAACGGAATGGTGGTAATGAACTGAGATAGAGCAGATCTATAACATGAAGGCGAGGGAAGTAATCAGATCTATTCTGGTCAGCCATACATTCCGGCTGGGATTTCGTTTCGTCGCGCTAAGAAGAGATTGCTGGCGATATTCATAGTCAGTACACACTGGCTTATTCTCCAGCGATCGGGCCTATGATGGGAGTTACCGTACCGTCGAAATTCGGGCAGGTGCACATGGCCGCAAACGCCTGTCAGTTCGCACTTCTTCGGCCGCATCAGCCATTATGCTTATCATCTGCTACTTATTTCATTTCATGGAAGCAGCTCCGCAACAATTTGTGGTGCATGCATATCAGGAGTAGATGCATTTACTCAGAGGCGGAACGTCTTTACCCTTAGACAATTTGCTCGTCATCACCTGGAAGTGATAACCCATCACAGCAAGCGTCATTGCTGCTCCGACGCGATGGCGATAGCGGGTCGCCACTGCTATCAGAAACTTCCAATAGCTCCAACGTTGCTTGCCAAAGACTCCCTGCCGAACAATTGACGTGACGAAGGCGCGGGCGTTGCCTTTGGTCAGCCATCTCTGCCTGGTTGTTTGCGCCCTATGATTCCCTTCGCCGGGCCGCGGCTGGGTGCGGCTCAGATAGAGCTTGACGCGCTCGTAGTAGGTTTCGCAAGAGTAGATCCTCCTTAACACTGAGCGGTATCCCTCAACCAGTTGCTTTGCGTCCATGGCGGGAAGGAAGTTCAGTTTGTCATCCGTGTTGTCCCCGTGACCCGCATCCAGGATCCTTCTCTCCTTGCGCAAACGTCGAAAGAGTTGAGTCCCTGGCATGGCTTGCAAAAGCCCTACCATTGCTATGGGGATACCGCTCTTTTGGATGAATTCCACCATGCGGTCAAAAATGTCCTCGCGATCGGTATCGAATCCGAGAATGAATCCTCCCATCACCTGCATTCCATAGCTCTGGATCGTGGCCACACTGTCGAGTAAGCTGCGCCGGGTATTCTGCAGCTTGTTGGCCGCGATCAACCCGAATTCATCAGGAGTTTCAATGCCCAGAAAGACCGAGACAAAGCCGGCGTCTCTCATCAACTGCATCAACTCAGGATCGTCGGCGAGGTTGAGTGAAGCCTCGGTATTGAAGTCGAAGCTGGTTTTGTATTGGCTGCGCCATTCGGCCAGGGCCACACATAGCTCTTTGGCGCGCGCCTTGTTGCCAATAAAGTTGTCGTCAACAATGAACACTGCTTCCCGCCAGCCCGCCGATCGCAGTTGGTCCAGTTCAGCCAGCACTTGCGCTACCGCCTTGGTGCGCGGGCGCCTGCCATAAATCTCGATGATGTCACAGAATTCACAGTTGAATGGGCAGCCGCGCGAATATTGCACGGCCATGGTTGAGTAGCGGTGCATCTTGATCAGACTCAAGTCCGGCAGTGGGCTGGAGCTCATTTCCGGTTTTTCCGCAGCCTGATAAACGGGTCTGGCAGTTCCCTGTTCCAGGTCTCGTGCAAGACCGGCAATGATGTCCTCTGCCTCGCCGATGACCACATGATCCGCTTTGAGATCTTCGGCTGAAAGGCTGCTCGCGATCGGTCCGCCTACAACCGTTCGCAGACCACTGGCGCGGCATCGTTCAACGATAGCGAGCAGCGAATTGCTCTGGATGTGCATGCCGCTGACAAGGGCCACATCGGCTTATGTCAGATCGCGGTCTCGCAATGGCTCAACGTTCGTGTCCACGAGCCGTTTCTTCCAAGCTCCAGGCAACAGCGCGGCAACTGTCATCAGACCCAGGGGAGGCTGTGCAGCTAGCTTGCCCAGGAACTTGAGCGCGTGCTTGAAGCTCCAAAACGTGTCAGGGAATTCCGGGTAGATCAGCAGCGCGTTCATGGGCCGCTCCTCTGGAAAAGAGGGCGCTTGGTGAACATCGAGGTTCACACTGTTATGTGGCTCTGGATTTCGGTTCATCGGAAGCCGGCGCGGCTGCCCTCGGAACTGCGCACTGCTTCGACATCAGATTGTTCTAGCTGGCCGGAGAAAAGCTGTGCAAAAGGAACCACTTCTTTGGAAGCGATCCCCGAATGGCCCCGCGACGTCGAAGGGCGAGCAAAACTGACCAGAAGTTGATCGGGCCACGGTTGATCCTGATGACAGGGGGGATCAATAATGGCGGAACAATTTGTGAATCCAGAAGTGACAAAGCTCGAAAACGAAACGGTTTCGGACGCAGCAGCACAGAAGCACATTGAGCGTGTTGCCGAAAAGGCAGCGGAGAAAGCTTCGCACACCGAGCAGAGTTACGACCAGGAATCGAGCGATCTTTTCAAAGTGAAGTGACGCCGGGATTCTCAATATCCGGCGACACCACTCGCCCATGGAAGTTTGCAACCAACGATGGAGGCGGTGAGCCGGATGTTGTGCTGGCCTGCGCCGGCGATGTGCCAACCATCGAGATCTGTGCTGCCTC
>Ga0302278_10000932_pt1 | contig 36810 bp, 32 predicted proteins | sample III_Bog_N3_2_FD_194543 | JGI IMG/M metagenome (GOLD analysis project Ga0302278, IMG submission 194543) | Peat permafrost microbial communities from Stordalen Mire near Abisko, Sweden - III_Bog_N3_2 | ecosystem: Environmental > Terrestrial > Soil > Wetlands > Peat | place: Sweden: Abisko... | reverse complement strand
TAAGGTACTAGGTTCGAGGTGCCAAGTTCGAGGACGGGCCAGCCGTAAGGCTATTGGAGTTTCCTTGCTTTCGCCTCACCGATGCCGAGTGTTGTTGTTACCTTACGCTGCCCCAGAAGCCCGAAACAAATTCTTGCCACAACTGCTCCGAAAGCCCCCACCAAGAAAGTTTCCCAGCGGAATGGATTGAACCCCTGTCCAGAAAATGCAGGCCAGTCGCGGACGCATTGACCGAAAATGGCTATCCCAGCACACACTCCAGCCAGAATCCATGATCGCTTCTTCAGGTCCGATTGCTCGTCTCCCATAGACTCTCCTGAGTGCTTTACGAGACCGTCAGGGATGGCACGGTTCTCCGATAGCAGCATCATAAGCCCTAGTTATGTGAGTAGATGGCTCGGCTTGAACAAATCGGACCTCTGAGGACCTGTTTTAATGAGTGGACTGCTTACGGCACGGTCGAAGCCGTGACCTTAACAAGACAAGTCAAAATGTCCCACTGCTATCGGGCGAGACTCTTTTGCCGAAGTTGGGGTGATTTATGGCAGAGGATGGGCTCGATGGATTGGTGTTGGCGCTGAGTGGGTCGCGGCACTCCGGGGCTCGGGTTCGATAATCGGATAGTCTTCATAAAAAAATAGTTGTGCGGGTGGCCAGCTATTTGAGAAATGTCTTTTTCCACTGCTATACTCGACTTCTCTCAAGACGAAACAGACGTGATCTACGTCACTGAAAACCATGGTTTGCAAGAGGCTATTTCCGCCGTTCGACTTAACGGGACTTGCTACTCGAACTGGTCCCCGTGGCTACACCCATCTCGCCCAAGCAGCGCTTGGACGGGTCACCCGAATCAACCATCGCTGGCAAGCTTCCAGTTTTCAACCCGATCGCTAGAGGACACAGGAACGACTCATGGCGCAAGTTTTTGACCGCAGTTCGAACGCGCTGGCCCGGGCAAGTCTCGTTTTGACGGGTCTGATTGTGATCGCGCTCGGCGTCACACTGGACCAGTTGCAGCGCTCGCCGTGGGTGACGCGGCAGGGTCAGCGGCCGGACCAGCCGATTCCGTTTAGCCACAAGCATCACGTGGAGGGCCTGGGGCTGCAATGCCAGTACTGCCACACGACGGTTGAGGTTTCGAGCTACGCGGGGATTCCGCCGACCAAGACGTGCATTAACTGCCATGCGCAGATCTGGACGAATGCGGGGCTGCTGCAGCCGGTGCGGGATAGCTGGGCGACGGGGCAGTCGATCCAGTGGATCAAGGTGCATGACCTGCCGGACTTCGTTTATTTCAATCATTCGATCCACGTGAACAAGGGGATTGGCTGTGCGAGTTGCCATGGGCGCGTGGACCAGATGCCGCTGATGTATATGGAGAACAGCTTGCAGATGGAGTGGTGCCTGGATTGCCATCGCAACCCGGCGAAGAATCTGCGGCCTACCGCGGAGACGTACAACATGGCGTGGGAAGGTCCGTCGAGCGACAAGCCGGTGTGGTGCGCGCCAACGGGCAAGACCGGAGCGACTGCGCAGAGCGTTGCCTGCACGACGAAGGACCCGGGAGCGGGGCCTGAGGTTGCGATGCTGCAGGAGATTGGGCTGGGCCATACGGCGAGCGATGTGCCGCCGGGACCGATGATGCCGGCGAGCTACCAGAAGTTCACCAGCCAGATGGATCTGGGGAAATATTTGACGGCGCAGTATCACATTCGCCCACCGAACGAGCTGACCAGCTGCGAGACATGCCACCGATGAAGAAGACGCGAGAAACCGGGATGGAAACGAAGGCCGAGTTGGTGACCGCGATCGCGCCTGTCGGTGCGCTTGAAAAGCAACAGCAGCTTCCCTCCGGGAATGACAAACCAAACGGTGCGCGGCTGACGCTGGCCGAGGTACGCACGAAGCTTGAGGGCAAGAGCGGCAAGCGCTTCTGGAAGAACCTGGATGAGTTGGCGGAGACGCCGGGGTTCCACGAGATGCTGGAGCGGGAGTTTCCGCGGCAGGCGAGCGAGTGGGTGGATGCGGTGAGCCGGCGCGGATTTATGAAGGTGATGGGAGCTTCGCTGGCGCTGGCGGGATTGGCGGGATGCACGAAGCAGCCGGACGAGCCGATTTTCCCATATGTGAAGGCGCCCGAGGATTTGATCCTGGGCAAGCCAATGTATTTTGCGACGGCGTTTCCGTTTCCGACGGGCGCGATTCCGGTGCTGGTGAAGTCGGATGCATTTCGGCCGATCAAGGTGGATGGCAACCCGGACCACCCTATGGCGAAGGGCAAGTCGGATGCGCTGACGCAGGCGACGCTGCTGGATTTGTATGATCCCGACCGCTCGAAAGAGGTGCTGTATCGCGGGCAGCGGAGCGAGTATGCGGATTTTCAAGAAGCGTTTACCGGGGCAGTGAAGGCGACGAAGGATGGCACGGGCGTTTATTTTCTGAGCGAGACGGTGACGTCGCCAACGCTGGCCGCGCAGTGGAAGCAGGTGCAGGCGAAGTATCCCGCGGCGAAGTTTGTGCAGTGGGAGCCGGTGAATCGCGATGCGGCGATGGCGGCGTCGAAGGCGGCGTTCGGCAGCTACACCGATGCGCAGTACAAGTTGGAAAACGCCGATGTGATTCTGTCGCTGGATGCGGATTTTCTTGGCGGCATCGCGCATCCTGGCTTTCTACCGCTGACGGCGGCGTGGGCGGAGCGGCATCGCTACGAAGACGGCAAGACGATGAACCGGCTGTACGTCGTTGAGACGATGGCGACGGTGACGGGGTTTAAGGCAGAGCACAGGCTGGCGCTGAAGCCGAGCGAGCTGGCCGGCTTTGCGCAGTTGTTGGCGGACGGGGTGAAGGCGAACACCACGCTGACGGCTGCGCTGGGGAATCTGCTGCAGGGGACCGATACGCAGACATTCTCGACCGATGAGTTGTCGAAGAGTATGAATCCTGCTGCGGCAAGTTTGATCGCGGCGCTGATGAAAGACCTGCAGGGAGCTGGCGGGCGGTGCGTGGTGATTCCGGGTGAGCAGGCGCCGGCGCAAGTGCATGCCGCGGCGTTCGCGCTGAATTCCGCGCTGGGTGCGGTGGGCAAGACTGTGGTTTACACCGACACGGTGAACCCGATGCCGTCGGAGCAGATTGCGGATTTGAAGTCGCTGGTCGGCGACATGGACGCGGGCAAGGTCGAGTGGCTGGTGATGCTGGGCGTGAACCCGATGTATGCCGCGCCGGTGGATCTCGAGTTTGCGGCGGCATTTGAGAAGGTTCCGAACACCGTTCATCTGGGCTCGCATGTAGACGAGACGGGTGCGGTGAGCGTGTGGCACATCAACAAGACGCATTATCTCGAGAGCTGGAGCGATGCGCGCGCGTATGACGGGACGATTTCGCTCATTCAGCCGATGATTGCGCCGATGTACGGCGGGTACTCGGCACACGACGTGCTGCAGGCTTTGCTGGACAATCCGCAGATGTCTGCGTACGACGCTGTGGTGGCGAACGCGAAGACGTATATTAAGGGCGCGGACTTTGCGGGCGCATGGCGCAAATCGCTGCACGATGGCTGGGTGGATGGCACGGCGTTTGCGCCGAAGGCGGTTGCGATTGCTAAGGGTGCGGCTGCCGCTGCTCCGGCGCCAGCGAGCAGTAGTGGTGGGGTGGAGATTCGGTTCCTGCCCGATCCCTCGCTGTACGACGGGCGGTATGCGAATGTGGGCTGGCTGCAGGAGTTGCCAAAACAGATTACCAATCTGAGCTGGGACAATGCTGCGCTAATGAGCCTGACGACTGCGGAAGGCCTGGGCGTCAATCAGAATGACGCGGTGGAGATCGATGCGAACGGGCGCAAAGTGATTGCGCCGGTGCTGGTGGCGCCGGGACACGCGGACGGCGCGGTGACGGTTCATCTGGGGCTAGGACGGCGGGCGGAGGCGGGACGCGTGGGCGCGGGTGTCGGCTTCAACGCATATTATCTGCGCACGTCGGACACGCCGTATGCGACCGTCGGCACGCTGAAAAAGACCGGCGACATTTACGATATCTGCGTTACCAAAGTCGACTCCATTGAACATCGTGGCGCGTTTGCGCAGCAGGACCTGAACGCGAAGGAGTTTGACACCGAAGGGACCTACTCACTGCCCGGGCATGAGGCGATGGAGCGCGGGCTCATTCGCTACGCCACGCTGGAAGAGGTGAAAGAGCACCCCGACTTTGCCAGCGAAGGTGGACCGGGCTCGCTGGTGAACAAGGTTGGTTACGGGCCTATCGGCGAGGCGCCGGGGCACGACGAGAGCTTCTTCCCGGATGCCTGGAGCTATAACCACACGGATGTTTCGTCGCAGGCGCTGCAGAACAAGTGGGGCATGGCGATTGATCTGAACTCGTGCATCGGGTGCAACGCGTGCGTGGTGAGTTGCTATGCGGAGAACAATATTCCGGTGGTGGGGCGCGAGCAGGTGAAGGTCGGCCGCAACATGCAGTGGATCCGCATCGATACGTACTTCGAAGGCGACCTGCATGCGCCGCGCGCACACTTCCAGCCGATGATGTGCCAGCACTGCGAGAACGCCGGCTGTGAGCAGGTGTGCCCGGTGGGCGCGACGGTGCATACGCCCGAAGGCTTGAACACCATGGTGTACAACCGCTGCGTGGGCACGCGCTACTGCAGTAACAACTGCGTTTATAAGGTGCGGCGATTCAACTTCCTGCTGTTCTCGGACTTCGACACAGAGAGTCTGAAGTTCATGCGCAACCCGGATGTCACGGTACGTTCGCGTGGCGTGATGGAGAAGTGCAGCTACTGCGTGCAGCGCATCGAAGCGGCGAAGATCGAGGCCGATAAGGAAAACCGCGCGGTGCGCGATGGAGAAATCGTGACTGCGTGCCAGCAGGCTTGCCCGGCGAGCGCGATCACTTTCGGCAATGTGAACGATCCGAACAGCGCGGTGTCGAAGAAGAAGGCAACCCAGCGCGATTACCAGGCGTTGGCGGACCTGAATTTCCGGCCGCGCACCAGTTACACGGCCGGCGTCATCAACCCAAATCCGGAGCTCGCATAGTATGGCGACGAAATCTCCCATGCACGACCCGAAGCTGGATCCGATGATCGACCCGCGCACGGGCGAGTATGCGGTGATTGCGCCGGGCCACAACTTCAAGTCGGTGACGCAGAAGATCGCGGGTATTGTGCTGACGTCGAACACGCCGCTGGGCTGGTTTGGCGGACTGGCGGTGGCGGGCGGCGTTGCGACCTTCCTGATCATCGCGCTGACGTGGCTGGTGCTTAAGGGTGTCGGGATCTGGGGTGTGACGATTCCGGGGGCGTGGGGATTCGCGATCATCAACTTCGTGTGGTGGATCGGTATTGGCCACGCGGGCACGCTGATCTCGGCGATTCTGCTGTTGTTCAAGCAGACGTGGCGCAACTCGATCAACCGCTTTGCCGAAGCGATGACGATCTTCGCGGTATGCTGCGCGGGTATATTTCCGCTGATCCACGTGGGGCGTCCGTGGGTAAGCTACTGGCTGTTTCCGTATCCGAACACGATGAACGTATGGCCGCAGTTCCGCAGCCCGCTGGCGTGGGACGTGTTTGCGGTATCGACGTACGCGACGATTTCGGTGGTGTTCTGGTACATCGGCATGGTGCCGGATTTTGGCACGATGCGGGACCGAGCGACGCTGCCGCTGGCGAAGTATTTCTACGGATTGCTGTCGATGGGCTGGCGCGGATCGACGCGGCACTGGATTCGATATGAGACCGCATCGCTGCTGCTGGCGGGGCTTTCGACGCCGCTGGTGCTGAGCGTGCACACGGTCATCAGCTTCGACTTCGCCGTGGCGGCGATGGCGGGCTGGCATACGACAATCTTTCCGCCGTACTTTGTTGCGGGCGCGATTTATTCGGGCTTTGCGATGGTGATCACGCTGGCCGTGCCGATCCGCAAGTTCTATCACCTGGAAGATCTGGTGACGCTGCGACATCTGGATAACATGGCGAAGGTGATGCTGGGGACGGGATTGATTGTTGGATATGGATACGGCATGGAGGTCTTCATGAGCTGGTATGCGGCCAGCCATTGGGAGTTCTTCATGATGTGGAACCGCATGTTCGGGCCGATGGGCTGGGCGTATTGGATCCTGATCCTGACCAACCTGGCGATTCCACTGACGACGCTGTGGAGCCGCAAGCTGCGCGTGAATGCGCTGTTCCTGTTCCTGCTGTCGTTCGTCATCAACACGGGAATGTGGTTCGAACGGTTCGTGATTGTCGTGACCAGCCTCTATCGCGATTACCTGCCGGGCAGTTGGGGAACGTATCGCGCGACCAAGTGGGACTACATGACGTTCGTCGGGACGTGGGGTCTGTTTACGTTCCTTTTCCTGTTGTTTGTGCGCTTCCTGCCCATGATTCCGATGTCGGAGATACGGATGATGCTGCCGCAGACCAAGGTGAAAAAGGGCGGGCCCGATGCCGAGACCGTAGTTGAGGAGACCGTCTGATGCCGGTGCGCGAAGGAATCTACGGGCTGCTGGCGGAGTTCAACACTCCTAGCGAACTGGTGCATGCGACCGAGCAGGCGCACGACGCTGGCTACCGGCGCATGGAATGCTATACGCCGTATCCGGTGGAAGAGGCCGCGACGGCGCTGCACTTCCACAAGAACCGCGTGCCGCTGGTGTGCCTGTTGGGCGGGCTGATGGGCGTGACCACCGCGTTTCTGATGGAGACGTGGATCGCCGTGTGGTCGTACCCGCTGAACATTGCGGGCAGGCCGCTGTTCAGTTGGCCGGCGTTCATTATCCCGGCGTATGAGTGGACGATTCTGTTCGCGGGCCTGTCGGCTGCGTTCGGTATGCTGGCGCTGAATGGGCTGCCGCAGCTTTATCATCCAGTGTTCAACGCGCCGAACTTCCGCGACGGCGCGACTACCGACAAGTTTTTCCTGTGCCTGGAAGCGGCGGACCCGAAGTTTTCGATTATGGAGACGCGCGCGTTTCTGGAGCAATTCTCGCCGGCATCGGTGGTGGAGGTGGATTTGTGAGGCGGGTTTTAGGTGCCAGGTTCGAGGTTCGAGGGAAGGCAACGCAGTCGGGCGTGATGAAGCGGCCGGGCGTGATGGCGCAGGCGGGCTTGCGCAGGATTGCGGTGGTATGTGCGTTTGCAGCTGCGGGGTTGCTGGCCGGATGCAGGCAGGACATGCAGGACCAGCCGAAGTTTATTCCGCAGCGCGGCACAGATTTCTATGCGGATGGACGCAGCGCGCGGCCGCAGGTGGAGAACACCGTGGCGCGCGGGCAGCTGCATGAGGATGCGTACTTCTCGACTGGAATGCAGGACGGCAAGGAAGGCAACGCGATGCCGTTCCCGGTGACGATGCAGGTGCTGGAGCGCGGGCAGGAACGGTTCAATATTTATTGCACGCCGTGCCACTCGCGCGTAGGCAACGGCGCGGGCATGATTGTGCAGCGTGGGTACAGGCCGGCGGGAAACTTCCACACGCCTCGGCTGATGGCTGCGCCGCTGGGACATTTCTTCAGCGTAATGACGAACGGCTACGGCGCGATGCCGGATTACAAGGCGCAGGTAACGCCTGAGGACCGCTGGGCCATCGTGGCGTACATTAAGGCGCTGCAACTGAGCCAGGAAGCGAAGCCGGCGGACGCGGCGGCGGGCGCGCAGATTGAGTCCCTCTCGAACATCGCCACGGGCGAAGGATTACCAGCGAACTTTGGCAATGAATGGGCGCTCCCGAAGACCGCGATCTACGGGACGCCGAACGATCAGGACAACGGAATTCCCGCGGCGCTGCCTCCGGGCGCAAGCGGCAAGTATCCTCCGGCGCAGATGCAGCCAGGTGCTCCGGCAACGCCGACCAAGTAACAGATACGAATTTCTTCACCAAGGCCGAAACGAAATGTCATCTGCACTCGAACAACACGGAGAACACGGCGCACCCGGGCCACGCGTGCTGCCTGCGTCGCTGGCCGCGCCTGAGGTGATGGTAGCGTGGCGCACCCGCGCTCTGATCGTCGCCGCCGTCTTCGCGCTGCTGACGCTCCTGTTTCTGGGCACGCACGAGGGCCGCAACCACATCATGCGCGCGTACTTGATGGGCTACATGACGTGCTTCAACTTTGCCGGCGGGGCGCTGGTGATGTTGATGCTGCAGTATGTGTCGGGCGGCAAGTGGGGCTTGCTGCTGCGCCGCCCGCTGGAGGCGATGACGCGCACGCTGCCGCTGGTGGCGTTGATGGTGGTGCCGATTCTGGTGCCCGCGCTGGGCAAGCATCTTTACCAGTGGGTGATGTATCCGGATGCTGCGTCGACGAATAATGCGTATGCGCAGGGTTGGATCAACCACGAACAGGCGTTGACGGCGAACTTCAAGCGGCCGATGCTGAACCCGCAAGCGCTGGTGGGGGAGACCTGCATTATCTTTGGCGTGCTGCTGCTGTTCATGTTCTTGCTGAACAGGTGGTCGCTGGAACGCGATGCCGATCCGGAGCGGGGCACGGAGCCAAGCTTCGAACGCTGGCGGACTCGCTTCGAGAACCTGAGCGGGCCGGGAATTCTGATCTATGTCATCTTGATGACGCTAGGCGCGATCGTGTGGATCAAATCGCTGGACGTGACCTGGTACTCGTCGATCTGGGGTTTGCAGTTCCTGGTGGCGCAGGGCTACGCAGTGCTGGCGCTGGGCATCCTCAGCGTGATCCTGCTCTCGCGCTACGAGCCGATGAAGACGCTGTTGCGCGTTACCGAGCAGCACGACCTGGGCAAGCTGGCCTTCGCGTTCACCATGCTGAATATCTATTTGTGCTTTGCGGAGTTTCTGATCATATGGTCGGGGAACATTCCGGATGAGCTGCCGTGGTACCTGGCGCGCATCCATGGCGGATGGTGGGTAGTCTGCTCGGCGGACTTTATCTGCCACTGGCTGATTCCTTTCTGCCTGCTGCTGTCGCGCGATCTGAAGCGGAACAAGAACAAGATGATTTGGCTGACGTGCTGGATGATTTTCGCGCGGCTGATCGATATGTTCTGGCTGATCGAGCCGAGTTTCAAGAATGCCGCTGGGAATCTGGTTGGCGAGCCGCTGAGCATTCTGGCGTACGTTACGGTGCCCATGACGATGCTGGCGATATGGGCGGCCTATTACATGACGCAGCTGATGGCGCGGCCTCTGGTCGTCGTCAACGACCCACATTTGGAAGAGATGCTGGAGGCCGAACATGCACACTGAAGGCCACGACATGGGCAAGGACACTGTGGGCGATGCCAAGCCGGCCTCGCAGGCGCCGAAATATGACGACGAGCATCCGGGATACGAGATCGAAGATGTCAACACCAAGGGCATCTCGGTATTCCTCGCGGGCCTGTTCGGCACTGTCATCATCTTTTTCTTCTTTTGCTACGCCATGGGCCAAGCCATTAACAACTATTGGATCAAACAGCCAGACGGCCCGGCGACCAAGTGGACGATTGCGGCGGGCAATGCGCCGGCGGGCAAAGGCGCCAACCTGGCCAGCAATCCGGAGATTCAGCAGCAGCAGTTGGCGCAGATCACCGGCAACTTTCCGGAGCCACGGTTGGACGTGGATGACGGCAACCAGGCTACCGCCGATCTGCATGCGCGCGAAGACCTGCTGCTGGAGCACTACAGTCTGGTCGATGGGCAGCCGGGGACGATTCGCATTCCGATTGAGCGCGCGATGGAGCTGATTGCGCAGAGGGGGCTGCCGGTGGAGAGCCAGACAGCAGCGCTGGACAATGTCGCGCACGCGGCGGCGCCAGAGATGCGCACGCCGCTGACGACGGGCTTTGCGCGGACGGGTTATGAGCTGGTGACCATTGAGGCGCGCGAACAGAAGATGAACTACGGCAAGGCAGTTGCGGCGGAGATGATTCCGGCGAAATGAGAAGGTCAGGTTCGAGGTAAGACAACTACGGCGATTCTGGCTTCGCCAGGATGACGATGTAAAGGGCTTGAGTCAGACTGACCGGCAAAAGGTTTGAGTTGGAATGACGTGGTGATGCAGATGATGACGTGGCGGACAATTCGGCGGGCGTTCGCAACAGCGGCAGCGGCGGGCGCGATCGGTGCGCTGCTATGCGGGGGCGCGGCGGCGCAGGTGTCGAGCTACGGCGATAAAGAAGAGGGCCCGAACAGAGGCAACGAATTGCCTACGGTGCTGCAGAGGGTCGGCGTGGAGCAGCACCTGAATCAGATGCTGCCGCTGGACGCGCAGTTTGTGGACGACACCGGCAAAACGGTGCGGCTGGGCGACTACTTCGGCAAGCGGCCTGCGATTCTTTCGCTGGTGTATTACAACTGCCCGATGCTGTGCTCGGAGGAGATGGACGGGCTGGCCGGCGCGCTGGAGATGGTGAGGCTGACCCCGGGCAAGGATTTCGAGATTGTCATCATCAGCATCGATCCCAGCGAGACGCCGGAGCTTGCGGCGAAGAAGAAGGCCTTCTACGTGAAGCGCTATGGCCGGCCGGAGACGGCGAATGGATGGCATTTCCTGACCGGGAAACAGCCGGCGATCGACGCAGTTTCGAATGCGACCGGATTTGGTTACATACGCGTGCCCGGCCCGGACGGCAAGCTGGACCAGTATGCGCACGCGAGCGCGATTGAGGTGGTGACTACCGATGGCCGCCTGGCGCAGTACTACCTCGGCGTGGAGTATTCGCCCAAGGACGTTCTGTTGGGGCTGGTTGAGGCCTCGGGCAACAAGATCGGCTCGCCGGTCGCGAACATTCTGACCTACTGCTATCACTACGATCCGCAGACGAACAAGCATTCGCTGATTGTGGCGCGGGTGGTGCAGTTGGGTGGAATGATGACCGTGGTGAGTTTGGGAAGTTTCATGTTTGTTATGTTCCGGCGCGATATTCAGCTTGGCCGGGACCACGATTTGATGAGCAAACGAACGGATGAAAAAGGTTAACGATGGGAATTAGTCCGGTCTTATGGCAGTTTTTGGTGAAGTGGCTCGACGCTTCGGCGCTGTTTCCGCCCGAGGCGTCGACGGCTGCGCCGTGGATGGACTCGCTGTACTTTTTCCTGCTCGGGATGACGATCACCGGCTTGGTGCTGGTGGCCGCGATTATGACGACGTTCTCGCTGCGCTACCGCAAGAGTGTGCATCCGGTAGCGACGCAGATCGAAGGCTCCACGCTGCTGGAAGCGACGTGGACGATTATTCCGCTGGGGATTTTTCTGGTGACGTTTGTGTGGGGTGCGCTGCTGTACTTCCGCATCTACAATCCGCCGGTAAATTCGATGAACATCTACATCGTGGGCAAGCAGTGGATGTGGAAGGCGGAGCATCCGGGCGGGCAGCACGAGATCAATGCGCTACACGTGCCGACGGGCCAGCCGGTCCAGTTGACGATGATCTCGCAGGACGTGTTCCACAGTTTTTCGATTCCGGCGTTTCGGATCAAGCGCGAAGTGATCCCCGGGCGCTATTCGACGGTATGGTTCGAGGCGACGACGCCGGGAACGTATCACCTTTTCTGCACGCAGTATTGCGGAACGAACCACTCGCAGATGATCGGCGAGGTCACGGTGCTGTCGCCGTCTGACTACAAAAAGTGGACCGAGGAGTCGACGAGCGGCATGTCGCTGTCGCAGAACGGCGAACGGCTGTTTGCCAGTATGGGCTGCAATGCGTGCCACTCCGGCAACGCCGCGGCGCGCGGGCCCAGCCTGGCGGGTGTCTACGGATCGAAGCTCCAGTTGACCGACGGCTCGCAGGTGCAGGTGAACGAGGCGTATCTTCGCGACGCGATCCTGAATCCGTCCGAGCACGTGACGGCGGGCTATGCGCCCATTATGCCGACGTATCAAGGCCAGATCAGCGAAGACGGTCTGATTGATCTGGTGGAGTACCTGAAGACTTTGAATACCAACTATCGCGTGCAGCAGACGTTGACGACTTCGGATGCGGATCAGGCCTCGCCTCCGGCGTCAGGGGTGGTGAAACCATGAGCGCATCCAGTAGCACGATTCTGAATCTGCCCGACCAGAGCACCGCGCGGGTGCCGAAGAAGAACTTCATCACCGCGGAAGACGGCCTGCTGAGCTGGCTGTTGACGGGCGACCACAAGCGGATCGCGATGCTGTATCTGATCTCGATCACGTTCTTCTTTTTCATCGGGGGCGCGTTCGCCGGGCTCATCCGGCTGGAGTTGCTGACGCCGCAGCCGGATCTCGTCGCATCGGACACCTATAACAAGTTCTTCACCATGCACGGCGTCATCATGGTCTTTTTGTTCCTGGTACCGTCGGTGCCGGCGACGCTGGGGAATTTCTTAATCCCGATCATGCTGGGCGCGCGCGACCTGGCCTTCCCCAAGATCAATCTGTTGAGCTGGTACCTGTACCTGATCGGCGGCACGCTGGTACTGACGACCATGGCGTTGGGTGGTGTCGATACTGGATGGACCTTCACCACGCCGCTGTCCACTCACTACCTCAACACGCACGTGATTACTACGGCGACCGCAGTCTTCATTGCGGGTTTCAGCTCCATCTTCACGGGGCTGAACTTTATCGTGACCATCCACCGCATGCGCTGCCCGGGCATGACGTGGTTCCGCATGCCACTGTTTGTGTGGTCGCACTACGCAGCATCTATCCTGATGGTGCTGGGCACTCCAGTGCTGGCGATCGCGATTGTGCTGGTTGCCTTGGAGCGGCTGTTCGGTATCGGAGTTTTCGATCCCACCAAGGGTGGCGACCCGCTGCTGTTCCAGCATCTGTTCTGGTTCTACTCACACCCCGCCGTCTACATCATGATTCTGCCCGGGATGGGCGTGATCTCCGAGGTGATCAGCACGTTCAGCCGCAAGCGCGTCTTCGGCTATACGGCCGTGGCATTCAGTTCGGTCGCGATTGCGCTGTTCGGCTTCTTTGTGTGGGAACACCACATGTTCATCATGGGCGTGTCGAACTACTCGGCGCTGGTTTTCAGCCTGCTGACCATGCTGGTCGCGGTGCCGTCGGCAATCAAGATTTTCAACTGGGCCTTTACTCTGCAGAAAGGGTCGATCACGTTTGAGACGCCCATGCTGTACGCGTTCGGCTTCATGGGACTGTTCACCATCGGCGGTCTGACGGGCGTGTTTCTCGGTTCGCTTGGCATGGACATCCATCTTACCGAGACGTATTTCATCGTGGCGCACTTCCACTTTGTGATGGTTGGCGGAATGCTGATGGCGTTCCTCGCGGGCGTTCACTTCTGGTGGCCGAAGATGACTGGGCGGATGTATCCGGAGACGCTGTCGAAGATGGCTGCGGTGATCACGTTCATCGGCTTCAACCTGACGTTCCTGCCACAGTTCATCCTCGGCTATCTGGGCATGCCGCGCCGCTATCATGCGTATCCGCCGGAGTTCCAGATTTTGAACGTGCTCTCGACGGCGGGCGCGACGGTGCTCGGCATTGGTTACATGCTGCCCATTCTGTACCTGGCGTGGTCGTTGAAATATGGGGCGGTGGCGGGCGACAATCCATGGCAGGCAACCGGGCTGGAGTGGCAGATCCAGTCGCCGCCGCTGACCGAGAACTTTACCACCATCCCGATCATGGATCACGAAGCCTACGACTACGAGTGGCTGGAGCACAAGACGAAACAAGAGGTGACGACCGTTGGATAGCGCCATCGCAAACCCGCAGGCTGAGCACGACGCCGCCGAGCACGAGCACGTCTATCTGCCGCAGCACCGTCATCACTTCGAGACGGAGGAGCAGCAGCGCGAGGCGGGCAGCTTCGGCATGTGGCTCTTCCTGCTGACGGAAATCATGTTCTTCGGCGGGATGTTTTTCGCCTACCTGCTGTACCGCAACTGGTACTACGACGCATTTGTCGCAGCCTCGAACACGTTGAATATCGGGATGGGCGCGGCCAATACCGCCATCCTGATTACGTCCGGCTTCTTTATGGCGCTCGCTGTGTGGGCTGCCGAGGTGCGCAAGAAAAACGTGCTGGTGTGGATGCTGGTTCTGACTACTGTGTTCGGCGCGGCCTTCCTCGGCGTGAAGTATTTCGAGTACAAGGAAAAGTTTGAACTGCACCATATTCCCGGAGCCGGCTTCGACGTTTCGCAGTTCATCAATCCCCCGATGGATGCGAAGACCGGCAAGCCGGTGGGCAATCCGCTGCCGCCCGACGTGGCGCAGCATACGCAGATCTTCTTCTTCCTCTACTTTGCGATGACCGGCATGCACGCGCTGCACATGATCATCGGGATCGGGCTACTGTTCTGGCTGATCGCGCGCTCGCAAAAGGGGGACTTCAGTGCCGGATACGTCGCGCCGATTGAAAACTTCGGGCTTTACTGGCATTTTGTCGATATTGTTTGGCTGTTCCTGTTTCCCCTGCTGTATCTGATCAACCGGCATCCGCTGGCGCATTGAGAGCAGTGATTAGTGGTTAGTTTTTAGTTGTCAGTTGAAAACACGCAACCGGAGTCGATCGCATGACCGAACACGAGCAACACTTTCACGATCCCACGAACGTCACGAACCCGGAGCATGCGGAGCATCACATCGTCTCGCCGCTACAGTATGTGTTCGTCTACATCTCGCTGCTGATTGGCACAGCGCTGACGGTGGTGGCGGCCAACATCGATATGGGTGTGTTGAACCCGATTGTCGCGCTGGGCATTGCATCCACCAAGATGGTGATCGTGATTCTGTTCTTCATGCATGTGAAATATCAGTCGAACCTGATCAAGATGACGGTGGGCGCCGGGTTCTTCACGTTCCTCGTGCTGATCACGATGACGCTGTCGGACTATATGAGCCGGGCGTGGGGGCTGTGGTAGGACGACCGTTCTGGTAGAAGTCATTGACTGGGCGTGTGCGTCAGATTAATATCTGTGCCACTTCGACTGGCCGCTGCGATTCGCTACAATCTCTAGGCCGTAACTGTAGGCAGAGGGATTGCGTTGAAACTCTTTTGTTTCCTCACCATGCTGGTCCTTACCCCACGCATGCTTCCGGCACAATCTCCCACACCCGCGCCCGCCACGGGCACCGTTGCCGGCCACGTCTTTCTCGGCGACTCGCATCTGCCTGCGCGCATGGCGACGGTCCTATTAATCCCAGTCAGCCTCGCAGACGTGGGCCGCACACAACCGGACGCCGGCGGCATGGGTCAGTCCGGGCTAGACGGCTCGTTCGTCCTTCCCAACGTCCCGCCCGGAGCGTATTACCTGGTCGGCTCAAAGCGCGGCTATGTCTGCCCCGTTTACCTCGAAGCCTTCTCCGAGGACGATGTCCGGAAAGATGTGCAGGACGCCGTCGCTGCCGCCCATCTCACGCCGATCGTCGTGGCCGCCAACCGGACTGCCACGACCGACATCGTCCTGGATCGTGGTGCGGCCATCTCCGGAGCGATCCGCTTCGACGACGGCGAGCCCGACTCCGGGGCAACGGTATCGTTGCTGCGCAAGGACAAGTCCGGCAAGTGGGCGGGATTCGCAAACGAGGCCTCTGACGGCGGAGCGTCGACTGACGATCAAGGCAACTTCCGGCTCAGTGGACTTCCCGCGGGCGAATACCTGCTCAGAACCACCTTGGAGCTTCAGGGCAGTCTCGTAGCCAACTCTGGGAACGACGTGTCCGGCGATCCGACTTACCGTTGGGACATCTACTTCGGCGACGGCGTCCGCCCCCGCGACGCGAAGGCAATTACGCTCAAGGACGGCGAGGAATCCAGCGGCGATAACATCACGATTCCGCTAAGCAGACTCCACTCCGTCTCCGGCACCGTCCTCAGTCTCGAAACCGGCTTGCCGCTTGGCTCGGCTCGCGTCGAACTTCACAACTCCGATGACGATTCCCTGGACGCCGAAATCCGAATTACCTCAGGCGGCCAATTCCGTCTGCCCTACGTCGCCGAAGGGGAGTACATCCTCAAAGTCAGAGGTGCCTCCGACCCTGCACCTGGATCTCACCAGTCCGATGACGACAAGCCAACTCGCACCTATGCCGACGCTTCGCAGCCACTTATAGTCAAAGGCGAGACCAGCGGCATTACTATCCAACTGAAGCCGCAGCCCGCGGTCGCAGTAACTACTCCAACTACGGCGCAATAGGCCACGTCCGCGTGCCATCCATGTTTGATTGCGAATACAATTTCCACGCCGTCATTTCACGTTGGAGCAGACTCTTGAAGCCGACTTATTTCCTCGCTTTCGCCGCCTTACTCCTCGCTGCACCCATGCTGCGCGCGCAGAATCCACCGGCCGCCGCGCCTGTGCTGCACCCTATCCCCTCGATCCAGGATACCGAGACGCCGGCGCAGAAGGACGCGCGCATGGCGTGGTGGCGTGAGGCGCGGTTTGGGATGTTCATCCACTGGGGGCTGTACTCGGTTCCGGCGGGGACGTGGGACGGCAAACAGGTGACGGGCCTGGGCGAATGGATCATGAACCACGGATCGATCCCGGTGGCCGATTACAAGGCGCTGGCGGGGCAGTTCAACCCCACCGGCTTCAGTGCGCACGACATTGTGGCGCTGGCGAAGTCCGCGGGCATGAAGTACATCGTCATCACGGCGAAGCACCACGACGGCTTCGCGATGTTCGATTCGAAGGCGAACGCATTCAACATCGTTGCGGGCACGCCGTTCCATCGCGACCCGCTGAAGGAGTTGGCCGCCGAAGCGCGCAAGCAGGACATCAAGCTCGGCTTCTACTACTCGCAGGACCAGGACTGGACGGCGCCCGGAGCCAGCGCGCTGAAGACTGGCGACCATCAGCCGCCCACCTATCACTGGGACCCCGCGCAGGATGGCGACTACAACACATATCTGCACACCAAGGCGATCCCGCAGATCAAGGAGCTATTGTCGAACTATGGCGAATTTCCTGCGGTAGTGTGGTTCGACACGCCGACGGCGAAGATGACGCCCGCGAATGCCGCGGAGATTGTCGCGCTGCTGAATCAGCACCCGAACCTGATCTGGAACAATCGCCTGGGTGGCGGCTACAAGGGCGACACCGAGACGCCCGAGCAGACGATCCCCGCGCAGGGCTTCCCCGGCCGCGATTGGGAATCGTGCATGACCATCAACGACACCTGGGGCTTCAAATCGTACGACACCAACTTCAAGTCGACCGAGACGCTGCTGCACAACCTGATCGACATCGCCAGCAAGGGCGGCAACTATCTATTGAACATCGGGCCGGACTCGCACGGCATCGTGCCGCAGCCTGAGGTCGAGCGGTTACTGGCCATGGGTGCGTGGCTGAAGGTGAACGGCGAAGCGATTTACGGCACGCAGCCCACGCTGTTCGGTGCGGAAGCGGGCGCATTCTCGTCGACCGAGAAGGACAGCAAAGGCAAGCCGAAGTGGGTGCCCGCGTGGAACTGGCGATCAACTACGCGCGCGGACAAGATCTACCTCGAGATCTTCGCCTGGCCCACGGGAGCGTTCCATCTGGAGAATGTGCCGCGGAGAGTTACCAAAGCATTCCTGCTTGCCGATCCCGCGCACACGCCGCTGAAGATGATCGTGACCGGAAGCGCGCTGGACATTCAGCTTCCGGCGAAGGCGCCCGACCCGATTGCGTCCGTGGTGGTGCTGGAGACGGCGAAGTAGAAGATTGAAGCTTAGGCCGATGTGACCAGATCCTGAACAAAAACTTTCCGAACATCCTCGATGACACTCATCACCCGCTCCAGGCTTCGAGCATACCGGTAGCGCTCCATCTCGCTTTCCAAAACACATTGTGACCTGCATCACAGCGAACTCGCCTCGTGCGCAGGCATTCTCTTCCTATGAGGTTGGTGGCGCAGGGCAACGCCCACCGGCAGAGTTCGGACAGAGAAGTCCCGGATCATTATCGGGCCACTTGCACGCTCCACCGAAGCCTTTGTACTGAGGAATGCAGCAAGCAGCAGATCCACTGATGAATGCAGCAAGCAGACTGCCCGTACTGATGCAAGCAGGAAGCGGTAGATGGACTGAGAGTTGCACGACGCAGCAGGGCCAATCAAGAGTACGAACCGGACGCGGCTTCCTCCCCATGGGGAATGCCGCGTTCGGCTTTTGGCGAGGCCGGTGTCGGCAAAATGAGCCTAATGTGATCAGGGTCACTGCGGTGGGTCCGCGGTTTGGCGATGCTTATTCCATGGCAACCTGTTGACCCATATGCGATCCGACGGCGCCCACCGTTGGTGATTGGTCCATGCCATTTCCCCCGAAATCCAAGCGAACCCAACCCTCCGAAGGGAGTTTCCATGTCCTATCAAATTCCGGCAAACCTTGCCTCTGAACTCGAAGAACTCGATACCTATATTAAGCGTCATCTGGCGGGTGACCTCGACGCCGCCACGCTGAAGGTGCGGCGGGTCCCGTTTGGCTGCTACGAGCAGCGTCGCGATGGCAGCTTTATGGTGCGGATTCGTACCACCGGCGGCGCGCATTCGCCGGCGCAGTTGCAGGCAATGGCGGTGATCGCCGAGCGATACGGCAGCAACTCCATTCACATCACGACGCGGCAGGAGTTCCAGATCCACGACATCAAGCTGGAGAACGTGGTCCAGTCCATGCGCGAGCTGCTCGAATTCGGCCTGGCGGCGCGCGGCGGTGGAGGCAATACCGTTCGCAATATCCTGGTGTCACCTGATGCCGGAGTCGGACTGGATGAGGTGTTCGACCCTAGCCCTTACGCGTTCGCGCTGACCACGCGGCTGATCGCTGAGGCGGATTCGTGGCTGCTGCCGCGCAAGTTCAAGATCTCCTTCTCCAACTCCGGCGCCGACACTGGGTATGCGCGGTTCAACGATGTTGGCTTCATCGCGCAGCTTCGCGATGGACAGCGGGGATTTCGCGTCTACGTTGCGGGCGGCCTGGGTACCAAACCGCAGGTCGGCCACCTGCTGCACGAGTTCATTCCCGCAGACGACACCTACGTGGTGACCACGGCGGTGAAGCGCCTGTTCGACCAGCACGGCAATCGCAAGAACCGTAATGCCGCGCGCCTGCGGTTTTTGTGGAATTCTCTGGGCGAAGAGCGTTTCCGGCAGTTGTATGAGGAGCAGTTGCGGGCCGTTCGCACGGAGGGCGCGGCGCCGCTCGCGCTCGAACCGGTTTCCGGCGTGGGTGTGATTCCAGGTTTTGCGCCCGCGCACGACGAATCGCCGGAGTTCTGGTTGTGGAAGCAGCGCTATGTCGAACCGCAGAAGCAGGCGGGTTGGTATTCGGTCCTGCTGCCGGTGTTCCTCGGCAACCTGGGCACGGAGGATGCCGTGCGCCTTGCCCAATTCCTCGCGCCGTTTGGCGACGACGTGGTGCGCGCCGCCTTCGGTCAGAACCTGCGCCTCCGCAATATTCCCGAGGCCTATCTGGCGAATGTCTTCCATGCGGTGCGCGATATCGGGGCACTTGCTTCGGCGCCGCGGCTGCTGGGCAACTCCGTCTCCTGCACTGGAGCCGATACCTGCCGCCTGGGCATCTGCCGCCCCAAGGGTGCGCTGACGGCGGTAGTTGAAAGGCTCACGGCTTCCAGTTTGGACCTGAACCAGATCCCGGAGTTTCGCTTGAACCTCTCGGGATGCCCGAACACTTGCGGCCAGCACATGCTCGCGGACCTGGGCTTTTACGGAAATGTTGCCCGCCGCGGCCAGCAGATGTTTCCCGCCTATGCGGTGGTTGCGGGGGCGCGTGTCGGAGACGGCGAGGCGCGGCTGGCGCGGACGATCGACCGGGTGAGTGCGCGCGACCTGCCCCGCTTTGTGGAGGACGTACTGAAGCTGTGGCTCGAGAAAAAGAGCGGGCATGCCTCTTTCGCCGACTACATCGACGCGGAAGGAACGCAGGATCTACGCAGCATCGCTGATCGCTACCGAAATATCCCCGCGCCCGAGGTGGACCGCAGCTACTACTGCGACTGGAACTCCGACGAGATGTTCTCGCTGGCGGGCAAGAGTGCGGGCGAGTGCTCCGCCGGGCTCTTCGATCTGATCGAGGTCGACCTGAAGCAGGCCAAGCGCGTGCGCGAGCAACTGCAAGCGGCAGAGGAGCAGGATGAGAAAGCAGTTGAGGCTGCGCTATACACCGTCACGCTGTGCTCGGCGCGCGCGCTGTTGATTACTCGCGGTATCGAGGCCCCGACCGATACGGCCGTCTTCGAAAACTTCCGCAAACACTTCATCGCTTCCGGCCTGATCGACAGCCGCTTCGAGCCGGTCGTCGCCGGCGCGCAACAGCAGCCGCGTTTAGCGCTCGCCTCGCAGAAAGACGATGCATTCGCGCTTCTGGACGCAGTGGACGGCCTGTATCGCAGCATGGACAATTCCCTGCGCTTCACCGCGGCAACGGCGAGTTCGTAGAGCGGATGGGAAGTAACGCGAATGCCGCGCAAAATGGACCTAAAACGGGAATCGCAGATGCCGGGAACCCGGCTGAAGGCATGTGATAGCGATCACATCCAAATTTCGGCGGAGCAAGGCATTATGTTCCTAGAAAGTTCGTGGGCAGGGCCAATGCTCACGGACTGATCAAAGCCCCGGACGGCGATGGTGCTGGTGACGTTTCCCAGTTCCTCACCTCGGAGCTGTACTGATGAATGTAGTCGCAGTAGATGTAAATGCAGGCGCAGTAGATGTACTGATGAATGCAGTGGCAGTAGACGTACTGATGAACGCACCAGGCAGTAGAAGAGCAGCACTGATGAATGCAAGTAGCAGTAGCTGAACTGATGAATGCAGTTGGCAGTAGATGTACTGATGAATGCAATATGCAGCAGATGAGCTGAACGTTACACCCAGTAGGCGAGCTGAAGACTGTACGAGTAGGCGAGCCGAACGTAGTACGTAGCTGCTTGGAAGGAACCAGACGCGGCGCCCACTTTAAGTGCGCCGCGTTTGTGTTTTTGACAGGCGACCTGCATCGCGGAACTGCGAGTCCGCCTACTACCGCGTAATCACACCCAGCGTGATCTGGGTGCCGGTGTCGAGTGAGATGTTCTTGCCGGATGCCATCAGCGTTCCAGAAACATCCCCAGCGGTCGAAGTCGAAAGCATCACGCCGGGCAGTGCGGTTGCGCGCGGGGCCGTGGAGACCGTCTCGCCAGCCTTGGTCACTACGCCTCCGGGTGCGTCTGCCGTCGCTTCCGCCAGGGAACGCGGGTCCCGGGTTGCGTCGCCGAGCGTGGTTCCGGCGGTCTGGCCAACCCCGCCGGCGGTCTGGCCAACTCCGCGCACGGTTCCTCCCGCAACCCCGCCAACACCGAGGCCGCCGCGCGCGACTCCCGAGCCCATTCCGCCAGCAGAGGCCCCTGCGCTCATCGGGCCTGGCGCCTCATCCGCCATCATGCTGTCGGGCATAGCCGCCGCGTTGGCGGGCGGGGCAACTGTGCGGATCACGCTGCGCAGGGCAACGCTCTGGCCGTTCTTCAGTTCGGCGCGGTCGAAGGTCATGGCGAGCATGGCGTAGGGCTGGTCCTTGTTTTGGGCCCGCGCCTGCGTAACGTGGCCGACCAGCCGGGTACCTTTGGGCAGTGTGGTGCCGTCGGCGAGCTTCGCCGTCTGCCTCGTTTTCGCCGTCACCTCCTGCCCCACGGTGGCATTCTTGCTGTCGAGCTTGCTGGTCAGCTCAGTGTCAACCGAGGTCATATAGCGTTCGGTGATGGCGTTTGACTGGGCCGAGGCCTGCGCCGGGGCAGCAGCATCGGTGCTGAGTGTGGCGCTGCTGGCTGTGGCGCTTTGGGCCACGCACGCCGCGATCGGCAAACCGAGGACCGCAACCAAGGTTGCAACAGGAGCTTTTGCAAATTTCAAGGATTGCATCGCACTCTCCGTCATTCTTCCGCATGGGGCGCGGGCGTTTTGCCCGCCAATACCGAGTGATACTCCCAAGGTACGGCAGCTGGCAATTCCAAACGGTTTACGAGGCAGATAAGGGCTACAGAAGGGCAATTTTACCAGTGATTCGATAGCCATTTACGCCGGAAGGGTTGTATGGCCGGCGCCAACTGCCGCAGGTGCGGTAAACTAGATATGAACCTCATTTTCGCCTTTCCGTATTCCCGCAACGGGTTCCTGGCCAGCTTTGCTGATTGGGATAGAACGGATCCCCGGCCAGCTATTGCTGGCTGGGACAGAAGGCACCCAGACAGGACAATCCAACGCAGTGAGCAGCCCCCAGACCATCCCGAATGTTGAGTCCACCACCGACGCCGCTCCCAAGCCCGCCGTCGCGCAGAAGCCCATCTATAACATCGCCATCATCGCGCACGTCGATCACGGCAAGACCACGCTGGTGGACGCCATGTTGCGCCAGTCCGGCACCTTCCGCGCCAACGAAGCCGTTGCCGAGCGCGTCATGGACTCGAACGACCTCGAGCGCGAGCGCGGCATCACCATTCTCGCCAAGAACACCGCGCTCTACTACCACGACAACAAGATCAACATCGTGGACACGCCGGGCCACGCGGACTTCGGCGGAGAAGTCGAGCGCGCGCTGAAGATGGTGGACGGCGTGGTTCTGCTCGTCGATGCCAGCGAGGGCCCGCTGCCGCAGACCCGCTACGTCCTCTCGAAGGCGCTCGAAGCCAAGTTGACGCCCATGGTCGTCATCAACAAGATCGACCGGCCGGACGCCCGCCCGCAGGAGGTGCTGGACGAGGTGTACGACCTCTTCATCGATCTCGACGCGGACGAAGATATGCTGGACTTCCCTGTGCTCTACACCAACGGCAAAGTCGGCACCGCGACCCTCGATCTCGCCAACCCAGGCACCGATCTGCAGCCGCTGTTCGAGCAGATCATCAAGACCATCCCCGTTGCCAAGGGCGATCCCGACGGCGCGCTCCAGATCCTGGTCACCAACCTCGACTACTCCGACTATCTTGGCCGCCTTGCCATCGCGCGCGTCTTCAACGGCACCATGCGCACTGGCCAGGAGTACAACGTCGCCCGCATCGATGGGACATTTTCCAAGCACAAGATCACCAAGCTCTTCAGCTTCTCCGGTCTGAAGCGGACGGACATTGAGGAGACGCAGATTGGCGACATCGTTGCCATTGCGGGCATTCCCGGCATCACCATTGGCGAGAGCTTCTGCGATGTCGAGAACCCGCAGCCGCTGCCGCCCATCAAGATCGACGAGCCGACGATTGCGATCCAGTTCAACGTCAACAACTCGCCCTTCGCCGGCCGCGAAGGCAAGTGGGTCACCTCGCGCAACCTGCGCGACCGGCTGGACAAGGAGCTGCTGACCAACGTCTCGCTGAAGATGCAGGACACCGGCTCGCCGGACACGTTCAAAGTCCTCGGCCGCGGCGAACTCCAGCTTGCGATTCTGATTGAGATGATGCGCCGCGAAGGCTTCGAGATGATGGTCTCGCGGCCGGAGATCGTCACTAAGCGCATCGACGGACAACTGATGGAGCCGGTCGAGCAGCTGATGATCGATGTTCCCGAAAACTTCGTCGGCACCGTCATCGAAAAGCTGGGCCCGCGCAAGGGCGAAATGACGAAGATGACGAATCATGGCTCGGGACGCGTGCGCATGGAGTTCCGGATTCCCAGCCGCGGGCTGATCGGGCTGCGGTCTGAAATGCTGACGGAAACGCGCGGGACCATCGTAATGAACGCAATCCTCGATGGCTATGTTGATTACCAGGGCGAGATCCCGCAGCGCGTCTCCGGCGCTCTGATCTCCGACCGCCAGGGGACGACGACGACCTATGCGCTGGATGGGCTTCAAGACCGCGGCACGCTGTTTGTCCCCGATGGCGCCGAGGTCTACGAAGGCATGGTCATCGGCGAGCACTCGCGCGACAACGATCTCGACGTAAACTGCGTGCGGGAGAAGAAGATGTCGAACATGCGCGCGTCTGGCTCGGACGAAGCTGTGCGGCTCGTTCCCTTCCGCAACCTCACGCTGGAGCAGGCAATCGAATTCATCGCCGACGACGAGCTGGTAGAGGTCACACCCAAGTCGCTGCGCATGCGTAAGCGCGTCCTCCAAGCGAACCGCCGGCCGAGGAAGGGCGTAGCAGTAGAGTAGGTGAAGTCGGGTGCCCCATGATCAGCGAGGCGCAGCCTAGGTTATCGTGGGGACACTCACTTCAAGTCGCCCTACTGATACCATTGTCTCCACCACGCCGTTCGGAGAGATTCATGCCAACCGGTCGACAACTCGTCGTGAATCTTCCCCCAAATCTCGTGGACTTGGTGCAGCGTAAAGTCGCCTCCGGCGAGTACGCCGACGAGAGCGACGTCATCAGCGACAGCTGAGCCTTCTTCAAGAGCGGGAGAGCGGCCTCGATCGATGGCTCATCGAAGAAGTGGGTCCCTCGTATGACGCCATGCACGCCGACCCGCGCATAAGCATTCCTGTGGAGCAGGTACAGCAGGACTTCGCCGCCAGACGAAAGGCTCAGGGCGACTCCACAAGGTGAAGCTCAAAGTTGTTATCTCTCCACGGGCGAGGGAACATCTTGAAGATCTGGAAAACCACATCGCAGAGTTACGGATTGCGTCACAATCCTTGGCGTCTTCTATGGCGGTAGGAACATCGAAGCAGACCTCTAGTTCGCAAATCCGACGCCGCAAACTTATTTCCCTTCATGCCCACTGAAGTGCTCGGCGAGCAGGTCAAGCATCCACTACCATCCGTCGGCGTCGCTGCGTCGTGCCCTTGCTAAAATCGGCCATGCCCGCCGCCGTGATCAGCGCCGCCAACGCCGAACACTACACCTGGGGGACCGGCTGCGACGCGTGGTATCTGGTCCGCACGCCCAGCCTTCACATCATTGAGGAGTTGATGCCTCCTGGCGCTGCCGAAACGCCGCACCATCACGTTCACGCCCGCCAGTTCTTCTATGTCGTCGCAGGCAAACTAACCCTGATCGTCAATCAGGAAACCCACACCCTGCACTCGCACGAAGGCCTGGAGATCGCTCCCGGCGAACTCCATCAGGCCATCAACCGCACCGATGCCCCCGTTCGGTTTCTGGTGACCAGCCAGCCGCCCAGCCACGGCGATCGGGTCGACGCGCAGTAGCGCCTGTATGCCTGGCGTCTACTTCTCGATCTTCAGAGTGATGTTGAACTGGCCGCGGGTGTCGAACGAGCTGATGCTCTTCACCGCGCTCTTCTTTCCATTGATCTCGGCCCAGAGCTGGTAGTCGGTATTCTGCGCGAGTTGGCCGAAGCGATAGGAGCCGTCGTCGGACGCAATGTAGCTCTTTACCGCCAGCGTATGGCCGTCCTTCAGAAACACCGTAGCGCCCTTCATTCCGGCGTCAGACTTATCCACCACCTTGCCCTGCACCACGCGGTCGGTCTGCGTCTGCGCCATCAGCGACGGTGCGGACACGCTCAGCGACACAGCGCCCACGCAGCACACGAGCCCGGCCAGGGCCAAGCGGCGGGCTAGCGGGCCCAGCAGTTTTCCAGAACAAGCAAGTTGAGTCATATCTGCAACTATACCCACCCTATCGGATCAAAAGCGACTTGCGGGCAGGGCTTCACTGTTTCCCGTCCGCGGGCCAGCCTACTCGTCTTCCTCGTCGGGCGCGTGCGCGTCGTCCTCATCGTCGTAGCCGATGTCGTCCACGGGAGCAAGTTCCAGCGGATCAGTGGAGATAACCTCCAACTCCAACCCGCATTCCTCGCAGTGAACGGTCTCACCCTCTTCCACTTCATCGGTATCGACGACGATGGGGTTATCGCATTCGGGACAAACAACAGCCATGATTGGAGCCTCCGGACTTTTTGAAGGTTGATCTCGGCCTCTGGGATGCCCCACAGGTCACTTTGCGCCACCCTCCCTGGAACTAGACGATCACAGATGCCCAGGGAAACGCAACGGCACGCCCGCCACCGTTAGTATGAGTAGCCTTCCCGCGCCACGTCAAGATCATTTCCCACAGCCGCTGGCCGCCACCCTGTCGAATGGACGACAATCATCCCATGCGAACTCTCCGCACGCCCCGCCGCCTCCTCTCGTTCGCCGCCTGTCTCCTGGCCACGCTCCCGCCAGGGGCCGTCGCCCAGCAGGCCATCGCGCCTGCGCCGGCAGACCCCGGTATCTCCGCGGCGCTCCAGCAAGTCTCCTCTGCCCACATCTACTCCGACATCGCCAGGCTGGTCACTTTTGGCAACCGCAACACCATTTCCAGCCTGGACACTGACCTGCCCGCAGGCACCGGCGTGCTGGCCGCCTCCGACTGGATCTTCGCTGAGTTCACCCGCATTTCGGCCGCCTGCGGCAACTGCCTGGAGGTCAAACGCGATGACTTCGTTGAGCCGCCGCAGGTTCCCGTCCCCGGCGGCGCGGCGCCCCGCATCGTCAAACCGACGCGCATCGTCAATATCTACGCCGTGCTGCGCGGGTCCGATCCGGCACAGGCCGCCCGTCGCGTGCTGGTCACCGGCCACTATGACTCCCGCATCACCGACGTTATGAACACGCACAACCCCGCGCCGGGAGCCAACGACGACGCCAGCGGGGTCGCCGTCTCGCTGGAGTGCGCCCGCGTGCTCACGCAGAGCGGCATCAAGTTCCCAGCCACCATCGTCTTCGTCGCAGTAGCCGGCGAGGAGCAGGGCCTGAATGGCAGCGGTCACCTGGCGCGACTCGCAAAGTCCGAGGGCTGGGACCTGGAAGCCGTGCTGAACAACGACATCGTCGGCGGCGACACCACCCCAGGTGAGGTTGGCCAGGACAAGTCTGCCGTCCGCGTCTTCTCCGAGGGCGTACCCGGCGCGGCTACGCTCGACCAGCTTCACCAGATCCAGAGCGTCGGTGCGGAGAACGACTCGGCCTCCCGCGAACTGGCCCGCGCCGTAGTCGACATCTCCACTACCTACTTCCAGCCAACTGAACTACACGCGCCACCCGCCGCGCCGGGACAGGCGCGCAGCCACCTCGTCCGTCTCGTTCCCGCCTTCCACCCCGTGCTCATCTTCCGCCGCGACCGCTTCCTGCGCGGCGGCGACCACACCAGCTTCAACCTCGAAGGCTTCCCCGCAGTACGCTTCACCGAGTGGCGCGAGAACTTCGACCACCAGCACCAGAATGTCCGCGTCGCCTCCGGAATCCTGCCCGACGGCACCACCGGCCCTGTCCAGTACGGCGACCTCATCCAGTTCGTCGACCCCGAATACATCGCCAACGTCGCGCGCCTGAACGCGGCCTCGCTGGCCGTCCTCGCGCTGGCCCCCGGCCCGCCACGCAACGTCCGTGTCTTCACCGACAACCTGGACAACAACACGCTGCTCACCTGGGCAGCGCCCACGGGATTTCCCGCCGGGGCCAGCTACGAGGTCGTCTGGCGCGATACCGACGCCTCCGCCTGGACCAATTCGCAGCCCGTGCCCCATGCCGCCGCGTCCGTCACCATGCCCATCTCCAAGGACAATGTGATTTTCGGCGTCCGCACAGTAGACGCCGCCGGCCACCGCAGCCTGGCCGTCTACCCGATGCCCACGCGCGCGCCATCGATCCCACTACCAGCGCCTGCCAGATAAGAGAACTGTCATCCTGAGCGCGGCGCGTAGCGCGGAGTCGATGGACCCAGATGCTGCTCAGCTACCCCACAGTTCGAACCGTTCTTCCGACAGTCCCCGCCCGCATCCTTCCTCGCACTATGATGAAATGAGCACAGACCATGGCCCGCAACAGCCCCATCACGCTGACCTTCCCACCCTTCTCCGGGACCGTACGCAAGCTGGTCTTCACCAACGTAGGGATCTTCTTCGCCATCGCCGTGCTGCAATGGCTCGCGCCCGGCCTGGCCGGGGCGCTGGTCGGCCATTTGTGGTTGTGCCCCGCCTCAGTCGCGGGCGGCCAGATCTGGCAACTCGCCACCTACCCGTTCATCGAACTCGGCATCCTGGGCATTCTCTTCAGCTCGCTCTCGATTTGGCTCATCGGCTCCATCCTGGAGAGCACCTACGGCAGCCGCTTTCTCGCCGAGCTTTACTTCACTTCCGCCATTGGCGGCGCCGTCCTTGCATCGGCTCTCACCTACACCCGCGTCCTCGGCCTTCATCCGCTCGCTACCAACTTCGGCGCCCAGACAGGCATCTTCGGTATCCTGGTCGCCGTCGCCGTGCGCATGGGTGACATTGAGTTCATGCTCTTCCCGCTGCCCGTCAACATCAAGGCAAAGTACCTGGTCGCGATCTACATCCTCATCGACATCGCCATCCTGCTCAAAGGCGGCGACGTCTTCGGCGCGCTGCTGCATCTCTCCGCCGGCTTCGCGGGCTACCTCTACCTCAACTACGCCCCGCGTCGCGGCCTCAGCTTCGGCTTCAGCGAGCAGGTCTACGGCATGCGCAATGCGTATTACCGGGCGAAACGCAGACGGGCAGCCCGCAAGTTCGAAGTCTATATGGGCAAGCAGGGCCGCAAAGTCCAGTTCGATAAAGAAGGCCGCTACATCGATCCCGATCAGCACAAAGACCCCAACGACAAACGCTGGATGAACTGACAGCCCGTCCGGGTTCTTTCGGATTAGCATGGGGCTTCGGCCCCATGAGTAGGGCCGATAAATTTGAAGCGATTAGCCCCGGGCATTTGCTCGATTTGCCTGGTCGATAATCGGAGGAACAATGTTGTCCTTCAAGAAATCATGCGCGAGGCTCCTTCTCGCTCTCCTCCTCACTCCTCTTGCCGCGTCCGCCCAGACCGGTCCCTCCGCCGAACCGGCATTCGAAGTCGCCACCATCAAGCCGGAAGATATGAGTCCCGGCGCTTCTCACCATATCGGAACCAACGTCTATCCCGGCGGCCGCATCCTCTTCACCGGTTTCTCGTTGAAGGGTCTGATCTGCGCCGCCTTCCGTATCGGCTATTGGCAAGTCTCGGGCGGCGATGATTGGACAAACAAAGCAATGTTCGACATCGAAGCCAAGCCCGTCGAGACGATACCTCCGACCGAGTTCAATCTGCGCCACTCTAACTACGGCATCGAAGATGAACGCCTGCGTCAGATGCTACAGGTCCTGCTCATTGACCGCTTCCAACTGAAGTTCCATCGCGAGACGACCACCGGTCTCGTCTACCTATTGGAAAAAAGCGGCAAGCCGATACCGCTGGTCCCCACCACGGAGAAGTACGCGAAGAATTATGGCGAAGGCTACGGTGGAGAGGTCGGTCTCGCCAAGTTGGGCTTGTACAACACCTCAATGTCGCAACTGGCGAGGTTTGCCGGCGATAACATCCTTCATCGTCCCGTACTTGACCGCACCGGCCTGGACGGATCATTCGACTTCAGTTGGAAGATGATCTCGGTCTCCGACGATCCGCCAAGCACGAACTTTGAAGATAACTTCCAACTCCTCATCCAGGTTATGGGCCTAAAACTCACCAAGTCCACCGGCCCGGTCGAAAACTTCGTCATTGACTACGCAGAACCGCCGTCGCCGAACTAACGCATCGCAGACTGCGTAATAGAAGACGACTCGCAAGTCGCCGAATACCCGGAGGCCAGAATGAAGAAACCCGAATCCACCACTGCCGAGCCGCCGGAGACGCGCCTCCAATCTTTCGCCTCGCTCCTAGTCACCGCCGTCAGCGTTCTGTTCATCTTCACCTTCGTCTTCGAGAACTTTTTCATTCCCTCGGCGTCGATGGCGAGCACCATCCTGGTCGGCGATCATGACATCGTCGATCGCGTCAGCCTCGCCCCCGCTTCACCCCAGGGCCGCATCCTGTCGCGCATTGTGCCCTACCGCCCGCTACGTCGCGGCGAACCCGTCGTCTTCTACAAGCCCATCCTCGAATCCGACGGCAGCGAAGACATCCTGGTCAAGCGCGTCGGCGGCGTCCCCGGCGACCGCATCCACCTGCGCGGCGGCGTGCTCTACGTCAACGGAGTCGCGCAGCACGAGCCCTACGCCGCGATGCCCACAGCCGCAACCTACAACCCCTATCGCGACGACTTCCCGCTGATCTCCCCACGCAGCATTGCCGGCGTAACTGCCTCGTGGAGCGTCGAGCTACCCAAACACATCAATGGCGACGACCTGGTCGTCCCGCCCGACAGCTACTTCATGATGGGTGACAATCGGACGAACTCGCTCGATAGCCGCTACTGGGGATTCGTGCGGCGCGAGAATCTGGTTGGCCGGCCACTCTTCATCTACTGGTCCATCGACACGCCCGAGGAAGACGGCAACCCCACACTCGCCCAACAAGCCAGCGTCTTCCTCCGCCACCTCACGCACTTCGCCACCGACACTCGCTGGCGCCGAACCTTCCAGCCTGTGCGTTAAACGCTGGGCCAGTGGGCAATTGTCTTGGCCTATGCCGTGGCATATACTCTGAGCAGGAGATGAGCGCCATGGCAACCACCATCCCATCTCGTTCCGTCCGCATCTTCCGCAACGGCAGAAGCCAGGCCATCCGCATCCCGCGCGAGTTTGCCCTGCCCGGCAACGAGGCCATCATCTCCCGCGACCGCAAGGGCAGGTTGATTGTGGAGCCCGCCAAGAAACCGAGCCCAATAGACCTGGTGGCACTGCTGCACTCGTGGGAGCCGCTCTCCGATGAAGATGCGATGCCCCCAATCGAGGACTTTCCCCCAGAACCGTTCGATCTCTAATGCCCATCTACCTGTTGGATTCCAACATCCTCTCCGACATGATGCGCAATCCGCAGGGTTCCGCTGCGCGCATCTTCGAGCGCAAGGCGTCCGAACCCGGTAGCAGCTTGCACACCAGCATTGTCGTGGCATGCGAGATGCGTTATGGAGTTGCCAAACGTGGATCTACTTCTCTTGCGCAAAGAGTGGATCGGGCGCTTGCTTCCGTCGAAGTTATTCCACTTTCAGCGGGCGCAGACGACGCTTACGCGGCGCTTCGATCCGATCTGGAGCGCAAGGGGCAACTGATCGGCCAGAACGATATGCTCATCGCGGCCCATGCGCTTGCGCTCGACGCCATTCTCGTCACCGACAACGTGCGCGAGTTCAAGCGCGTGAAAGGCCTGAAGATCGAGAACTGGCTGCGCGCCTAGCTGCGCGTCGCAATGCGCAGATGCAGCTCGCGCAACTGCTGCTCGCTGACATGCGAGGGCGCGTTGCACATCAGGTCGATCGCCTTCGCCGTCTTCGGGAACGCGATCACCTCGCGCAGGCTGCTTGCGCCGGCCAGGATCATCACGATGCGATCTAGGCCCAGCGCGATCCCGCCGTGCGGAGGCGTCCCATACTCCAGCGCGTCGAGAAAGAACCCGAACCGTTCCTTGGCCTCTGCATCGCTCATCCCCAACGACCGGAAGATCTCCGCCTGCACGTCCTGGCGATGGATACGGATCGATCCCGAGCCCAACTCCGTACCGTTCAGCACGATGTCGTAAGCCAGCGCGCGCACCGCACCCTTGTCGCTGGTCAGCCGCCCGGCCTTGATGTCGTCCTCGTGCGGCGAGGTGAACGGATGGTGCGCTGCGTTCCACACCTTCGCCTCCTCGTCCCACTCGTACATGGGGAAGTCGGTGACCCAGCAGAATTTGAAATCGGCCTCGGTGCCGGTCTGCACAAAGCGACCGTGCTTGTCCGCGAACTTCGTGCCAAGCTGCAGCCGAAGCTGGCCTACGCGCTTCCATATCCACTGCGGATCGTAGTTCCACATCGCCGGCGTGCCCAGCTTCGGCGTCACCACCACGATCAAGCCAGCCACCGAACCGGGTGCTCCATCCAAGCTCTGCTTGGGCGGGTTCGAGTCACCAAGCTTTGCCTCAATCACCGCAGCCAGCGGTGCAAACTCCACACTCGTGTTCAGCCGTGCTACGTCGAGCAGGTCGAGCCCGCAGTCGCCGAAGCCCGCGCGTACTTCGCTCAGTAGCCCCTTGCGCGCGGTTCCGCTCAATTCGCCAACGTCCGGAATCACGAATCCGAGCACCGGCAGCGACTGCTCAATCTTCAATTTCTCGCGCAGTTCAGGAGTCAGCTCGTCGGTCAACGACACCATCGCCGGCAGACGCATGTCGGGTTTGTCGATGCCGTAGTTCTTAATCGCGTCGTCATACGTCATGCGCACAAACGGCGTGGCCAGCGCGATGCCTGCCGCAGCAAACGCCGCAGTAAGAAATCCCTCGGCCACGCGAAACACCGTGTCCTGCGTAGGGAAGCTGATCTCCAGATCGATTTGTGTGAACTCCGGCTGGCGGTCGGCGCGCAGGTCCTCGTCGCGGAAGCAGCGCGCGATCTGAAAATATTTGTCGAACCCCGAGATCATCAGAATCTGCTTGAAGATCTGCGGCGACTGCGGCAGCGCGTAGAACTCGCCCGCATGGACGCGGCTCGGCACCAGGTAATCGCGCGCGCCTTCAGGAGTAGACCGCGTCATGAATGGCGTCTCAATCTCCAGAAATCCTTCGCCAACGAGGTAGTTGCGAATCGCCATCGCGACCCGGCTGCGCAGGGCAAAGTTCTTCTGCATCTCCACGCGCCGCAGATCGAGGTAGCGATACTTCAGCCGAACCTCTTCGTTGGCAATAGCGTCTTCGGCGGGCGAGAATGGCGGCGTCTTCGATTCGTTCAGCAGCAGCAGTTCGTCGGCGACGACTTCAATCTCGCCAGTCGGCATGTTGGGATTCTCAAGCCCCTCGCCGCGCCGCCGCACGTGGCCTTTGACGGCGACGACGTACTCCGACCGCGCCGCGTCAGCCTTGTCATGCGCCGCGCCCACCTTCTCGTCGACCACCACTTGCGTGATGCCCGACCGGTCGCGCAGATCGAGAAAGATGAGGCCGCCATGGTCGCGCCGCCGGTTTACCCAGCCCATCAGGACTACGTTCTGCCCCGCGTGCTCCGCGCGAAGCTCACCACACATCTGCGTCCGCTGCAAACTACCCAAAAAGTCTAAAGTCACGATCTTCCTATTGTACGAAGTTCTTCGCGTCTAGCGAATGACATGGATGGAACAAGGCAATTGCAACTGAGCCCAAAGCCGGTCTGCAGTGTAGACCTGAGCCCCAAGAGCAATGCCGAGGGCCAGACATGCGCGATCTCCAAGGGAGAGACCTAGGTGTAGGGTCGAGATTCTCAGACTGCCCGTGATGGCGGCGTGTGCTTCCGTGAAGGGGGCCACCTCCTCCACAACCGAGAGTATTTGGGCCAGAGCCTGACGCCCCGACTGCCCTCTCTCCACCAACTTAGTATGAATTTCTGCAAGGTTGACAGTGCTGATGGCTGAATCCATCAGGATTGCAGCGACCTTATCGGCTCCAGGCTCGGTGTCGAGAAGTGCCAACACGGCGGAGGCATCGAGAACATACTTACTCACGCAATGCCTCAGCCCGTCGCTCGGCAATCAATTCGTCGACAAGCGACCGGCCAGGTTGACGATAAGGGCGCATGAGTTCCTGAGCCTGGTGGATGGCCGCCTGTACGTCTTCCGGGGTTCGCCGGCCAGACAAACGTTCGGCTGTTTCGGCGGCCTCAAGCGCGGCACGCAGTACAAAGCTATTCACCGAGCGGTGCTCACGGCGAGCGGCCTCTGAGATTCGCTCATGCTCCTCCGGCGTTGCGCGAACGCCTAGCGGCTTGCGAACTATGGCAGAACCACTCATGTAGTCATTATGACTACAAAATGTAGACATGTCAACTCACCTGTCGGCTGTCTTTCTTTACCCATCAGCCTTTGCGCCGATCCCGCATTGACATACGACTGAAGTCGTACTATGGTGACTGCACTTGGCTGGGACGCATCCGGCATCGGGCGAGACTGGAGCACTGGGCGTGACGCGAACTCATTGGCGGAGGGCAGGCGCAGTCATTTCATGCATGGCTATGGCCGCAGCAGTCGCAGCGCTAGCCCAATCTCCTGTCCAGCCTCCTCTCGTTCGCGTCTTTCATCCTCACGATCCAGCGCTCGTGTACGACGTGGCGACCATCAAGCCATCCGATCCCAACCAGCCGTATGCGGGAACGACTCTGCGGCGCTACATTGCAAGTGCATACGGCGTTCCGATCCCCTGGGGTGCGCCATTGACCGTATTTGCAGGTTCACAAGTGGTCGGCGGACCGGCGTGGATCGACAACGACAAGTACGACATCAAGGGCAAGGCGCCCGATCAGCTGCGCGAGGCCATGCAGAAGATGTCCCATGACGAACACGACGCCACAATCAACACAATGCAGCAGGCGTTGCTGGCTGATCGCTTCCATTTGAAGGTGCACTTTGAAACGCGCGAGATGCAGTTGTTCGAGATGATTCCGGCCAAGGGTGGCCTAAAGATCGCGCCCGCAGCGCCCGCCGATGATAAGGACGATAAGGCCGAGACGGCTGGAGGGCAGAAAGACAAACTCCCCGCAGGATCGATGGGCATGCAGATCCGGCTCAATGGTACGGCCACGCTGGAAGGGAGAGCGGCGACGATGGAGCTATTTCTGAATGCGTTGCGTGGCGAGTCTCCCGACGTGGCCGGCAGACAGATTGTGGACATGACCGGCTTCAAAGGGACCTTCGACCTGAAGGACTTCCGGTTTTCCGGCGTGCCTTTGCCGAATGCCGGCGATGCGGGCGTCAGCACGAATGATCCCGATGCGCCCTCGCTCTCGCAAGCGCTGGAGCAGCAGCTTGGGTTGAAGCTGGTGCCGGCGAAGGGTCAGGTCGAAGTCGTGGTCATCGACTCCATCGACCGTCCAACCGAGAACTGAATAACAGACACCGCCGCGCAAACCTCTGTTCCCGCGAACGAACCGGGTGCCCCATGCTCGGCGCAGCTCTATCGCGCCGAGCATGGGGTTAGCCTCCTTCTATTGCGCGAGCAAGTAACCATCTCGCTCGCGACGAAGGTTGTGACAATTACCATCCCGCGCGACGCCTCGTCTTCGCCGAGGAGGACGTTGTGGTCAAACCCTAGAGCGTTAGTCCGGCTTTCGAAGATACTCGATAAGCTTCTCTCGCTCTACCTTAGCCTGCTCGCCGCTGGCGAAGGTCTTTACCGTGGCAGTCCCGCTCGCGACTTCATCTTCGCCGAGGATGACGATGTGGCGGGCGGCTTTATCCGCCGCCTCAAAACTCTTCTTCAGGCGGAACGTCCCGTCGCCGACTTCGACCGACAATCCAGCCTGGCGCAACTCCCGCGCCAGCGCGAGCGCCGCGGCGTTGCGCTCCACGCCCATCGGCGCGATGTACGCGTCTAGCTTTTTCGCCCACATCCACTCGGGGTGTGGAGCGTCCACTGATTTGCTGCCCTCCTGCTCCTGCAGCACCAGGATCAGCCGGTCCTCTCCAATCGCGAACCCAATCCCGGGAGCCTTTGGCCCGCCCAGCATCTCGCTCAGGCCGTCATACCGCCCGCCGCCGAGCAACGCGTTCTGTGTGCCCAGCCCGGATCCATCGGGCACGGTGAACTCGAACGTCGTCCGAGTGTAATAATCCAGTCCGCGCACCAGCCGCGGATTCACAGTGTACGCAACGCCGCAGGCGTCCAGCGCCGCGCGCACTGCCGCAAAGTGTTCGCGCGATGAATCGTCGAGGAAGTCGGCAATCTTCGGCAGCGCGTTGATAATCTCCTGGTCCGCCGCCTCCTTCGAGTCGAGCACCCGCAGCGGATTCGTCTCCGCCCGCCGCTGGTTGTCCTCGCACATCTGCGCCTTCACTGGCTCCAGAGCCTCGCGCAGCGCAACGTTATACCGCTTGCGATCCTCCGAAGATCCGACCGAATTCAACTCCAGCCGCCACCCGCGAACGCCAAGCTCATCCAGCAGCGTCGCGAGCATCTCCAGCACCTCGGCATCGCGCACGGGAGACTCCGAACCAGACGATTGCGGCCCCAAAACCTCGCACCCAATCTGCCAGAACTGCCTGTACCGTCCCCGTTGCGGGCGTTCTCGCCGGAATTGCGGCCCAATGTAGAAGAGCTTCTGCAGATCGCCACGCTCGCCCAGCTTGTGCTCGATGTACGAGCGCACTACTCCGGCAGTATTCTCCGGCCGCAGCGTCAAGCTCTGCGCCTTCTCACTCTGCGCGCGCGCGCGGTCTTCCCACGTGTACATCTCTTTCGAGACGATGTCGGTTTCTTCGCCCACCCCGCGCGCGAACAACTCGGTGACCTCAAAAAGAGGCGTCCGGATCTCGCCAAAGCCATAGCGGCCGAATACCTCCCGCGCGACGGCCTCGACGCGGTTCCATAGTGCTGTTTCGGGGGGAAGAAGGTCGCGAGTTCCGCGGACAGCCTTCAGAATGCCGGGTTGTTTCTGCTGCGTAGTCATGGACTTCCAGTGTAGCGAAGGTAGGATGCGGCCCGCGCGCTATTCCTGGGCAACCTTTACGCCCCTGCAAATTTCCTATGCTCCACGGCCTCACTTGTACAGTGTCCGCATCTTAATCGGAGGAGGTAAACCGTGAACCGACTAACAAGATTTGCAGCTCTCTCGACGCTCTCCGCAGTACTCTTTACCGGCGTTGCCCTCGCGCAGGACGATCACCGCGACGAGCATCATGACGCCGACCACCACGACGCCTATGTTCGCCACGACGAGTGGAAAAAGGGCTATCACATGAAGCAGGAGGACTGGAGCCGCGCCCAGCCCGTGGACTATCGCGCCTATCACCTGAAGGCGCCGCCGCGCGGATACGAGTGGCGCGAGGTGGACGGCAACTACGTTCTGGCAGCCGTCGCCACCGGCATCATTGCCTCAGCCATCGTTGCCGCAGCAACTCACTAGATGAGGGAAGAAGTCCGTGGCAGGGGCCGTCGCGCTTAAGGGTGCGGGGTGCGGAGAAAGTCGAGGGTCGCGCCGCACCTGCTGCGCGTAGGGCGGACACTTCGTGACGCGTATCGGGCTGCGCGTGCGGTTCATCGGCTTCG